>Ga0209284_10001020_pt1 | contig 44533 bp, 29 predicted proteins | sample FRY03_FD_187211 | JGI IMG/M metagenome (GOLD analysis project Ga0209284, IMG submission 187211) | Freshwater microbial communities from Lake Fryxell liftoff mats and glacier meltwater in Antarctica - FRY-03 (SPAdes) (version 2) | ecosystem: Environmental > Aquatic > Freshwater > Ice > Glacier... | reverse complement strand
CCGTTAATCAGCAATTATATGTTAGTACTTCAGAAGATGAATATAAACCAAAAATTACATTAAAAGCAGACGAAATTATTATATTCGCTGCAGACCTTGATCCATTATATATTAACCCAGAACAAATAAAATTATATTTTCCAGAAGCATCTTTGTTGGAAATAGGAGAATTGATACATTACCATTCTTTAGAAGTTTTCAAAGTATATGGGTTTAATGAATCGACTCTATCTTCCGCTGTGAACTATATTTCCTTAGAATATATAGAAGCAGCAACATGCTGTGACTTAAGTAGAACATTTAATTATGGTGGCGGGGATGATATATCGGTTCAATTAGGGGATTTAACTGTGACTGCAAGGAATTCTCCAAGAAATAATATAAATAGAGCTAACGCTGTTACATGGTGCCAAATAGCTGCGGCACTAAGAAAAGAGATGGTTGCCGCTAAGGCTGGTGCAAAAGGAATGCAACCTAGAGGATTCCCAATAAATTCGCTAGATTCAGATAAAAGAATATCCGGAGATAAGTCACTGAGAGATATGCCGCTGCCGAGAAGAGGCTTACGTAGCTATGATTAGTCTTGAATTAACTTTTAATAAAATATTAAAGCAATGGGGACATAATGTTCTTATACAAAGAAAAATGGTTAATGGTAATTATAAAGAAACCTTAGAACAAGTTACAACTAGAAGTGTTCTTCCCGGCGGACTAACAAATGCAAAGGCCACCCTAGAAGAGCTAGAAGGCCTTACTGTGAGTTCAAATACAACATATTATTTTCAATCTTCTGTTAATCCAGGAGAAGGTGATAGAATATATGAGATGTTTCCGACCGCGGGGAATAAGTATACCATGTACGTTATAGACACAAGTTCTCCAATGAGAGGTAAGGGTGGGAAAATTGTGTATTGGATAACTGGAGCTACTAGAGAAAAGCAGGTTTAAAGTGTTAGTAGCTACCAAAAATCAGCAGCTCAAGTTTAAATTTACCTTTTTACCTGACGCTAGAGAAAGTGTTGTTAATACAACTGTCACAAAGGATATTAATTTTAGACAAATTCTTAATGGTAAGGCAACTATTACTACTGCGACAGATCATGGTTTTCAAATTGGGCAGCCGGTTACTTTGGCCGAAGTTAATGAGATATTTAACGGGACTCACACAATAGACGAACTGCCAAGCGCGACAACATTTGTTTTTAGAACAGTTGAATCAAATATTCCGGTAAGTGTTTCTACGGGAACTGCTGTGGTACAGCTTTCTAAGCTAAATGGTGGTTTATCTTATGACCCTATAGCCCTTGGTTCAGATGTTGTAGTCCAGGTATATAGGGGGCAAGACGAAACTGGTTCCTTAGTAGTCCCACCAATATCGTACAGGCATGGGGGTAAAGACATAAGCCCCAATGCATACATCGAAAGAAATGGTACTAAAGAATTCATATTTAATTTTACTATTACAGAAAACTTTGAAGGCAAAAGTAGTCTATTTGCTGGGGTATATACGGTTCTTGCAAGAACATCAATAAATGGAAATTCCTTAACGGCAAAGTCACAATTCGAAGTTAAGGATAATCTAAATATTTCTCAAGGTGATAAATCAACTGTTATAAACTATAAACCTTCTTATCAAGAGCTAAATCGAGTTAACATGCAGTCGATCTTATTAATCGGCCACGCAGATGGAATAGAACTAAATAATCCTGTAAGAATAAACTCGGTCCAAAATGCTATTAATCTACTTTCGGGTAATAAGAAAAGTCCATTACTAAGAGGTGTACTCGATGCCTACGGTGCGGGGGCTAGGAACATATACATATGTGCCGCAGCGCCGATGAATGAATATGTCGAAAATGTTGAAGATAGAAATAATAGTTTTTTTGCATGGTCTGATACCGTTGCCCAAACATTTTATGAAAAATATTATCAAAGATTAAAAGAAACATATTCTATTATAAAAGAGTTAGACGATATAGATATTGTAGTCCCTCTAGAAGTTTCTTTTATAAAAACAAATGAAGTAGATTTTTTATCTCAATTAGTTCACTATTGTAATGATTACCATAATTCGAGTGGATCTATACAGATAGGGATAATTGGCTCAAGAAGTAATGGAATTAGTACAAGTGATATTGAAGTATTAAAATTAAATAAATATTTAAAATATAAATATACTACATTTACAGATAATAATACACAGATTGGATCAGATATAGGAAGATATGTTTTTCCTATATATGGAGAAGCATTGTTTTCTCATCTACAAATAGAAGCAACTTATAATAATTCTGTTTCAGCCGCAGTAGCAGGTATGGTGGCTACTTCAAGTTTAAATATTGGTTTGACAAGAAAAAGAATACCTGGAGCATTATCTCTATATGGTACAGATCTGAATTCAAGTCAATTAAATGAATTAGATTTAATAGGAATTAATACAATTTATAGAGGGGTTAAAGCACGTAGGGGTGATATATATCAAGTTTATCTAGCGAGTGATTATACTCTATCTAATTTAAATTCTGTGTTTTCTAAATTACCACAAATGAGGCTAGTATCTTATGTCTCTAGCCAAATAAAATCTTATGGATATGATTATTTGGGTAAATTTGGGTATGACAAGATAGTTACCACGGTAACACAAATGTTGCAGTTACTGAAAAGTAAAAATATTATAGTCGATTTTGAATTCAAGGCCGAACAATCAGCAGTGGAAAAAGGTACGGTATTTTTCTATATTAATCTTACATCTTCATTGGGTTTGAAAAAAATAAACCTATCTTTAGCAGCAGGACCAGGAGCATAGTGTGGCGCAGTCTCCGATAGGGATGCCAAAGCTTGGCATAGCAGTTCCATCCGATAAAACAAAATTTGCAGAAATCCTTCAGGCAGAAGGTAATTTAACATATCTAGAATTTATAGCGGTAGTAAAATCATTATGGGAAAATGGGCACCCCAACTACCCAATTAAAGCTACAACTAGCGGAGATAGTTCTTTTACTTGGTATAATCCAGAAAGCAATTCCTTAGAAAACACCGATGCAATAATAGTTTATTCCCTAGAACTAAGAAAAGCTCATTCGGTTGAACCTAAACCAAGAATGAGACAGATAACTAATAATAATATATACATATATGGTCAAAGATTCCAGAATATAGTTTCTTTTACCGCTATGGCGCCAGTAGGCAATAGACAGGGCAATGATCCATCAAAGGTCTGTGATGATCACGACAACGCGTATTTGGTGGAATCTTTAATTGAAGCCTTTGAGGATTTCATGTTGGAATATACCCCTATCTTTAAAAAGATAGGGGCGTCAGAATTAGTTTATTCTAGAAGACTATCAGATTCAGAGGTTAATAGGGATCAAAAAGATGTCCATAAAAGGACAGTAACCTATATGCTCACGACCGAAAAAACGTTTGCCGCCCAGGCTGGGACAATTGAGAGGATCTCTATTGATGTTAGGCAATACATGGCATATGAGGCCGAGATGCTTGTGGGGGCTACTCCAAATTATGCAGATATTACAGTTAATCTAATAGATTTGCAGAAACCAGCAGCCCCTCTTTATTAAAACGTATATTAAAACATTCATATCAAAGATATTCATAGTTATTTTTATAAGTTTCTTGTTACTATATCATAAGAATAATTCTGTCGGAGGTTAAAAACAACATGGCGACACCAGGTGTAACAACATTGATCAGAGATCGTTTCTATAGTGTCTCTAGACAAGATATCCCAAGCGGACCAAGAATTGTAGTAATTGCCAAGAGAAGCACGGTGGATGAAACTGGCGGTGTTTCGAATCTTGATGTAGTCCAAGCAACAACAGAGGCAGATGTAATAACTGCATTTGGTGCTAGCTCAGACCTACATAAAGCATTTTTGGAGCTTATGGCGGCAGGCGCCGAGAGAATTCATATGGTACCATTGCCTAGCGACACCCAGTGGAACCACACGGATGGCACAGTCCTAAGCGCCGAATACGGTGGGCGGAGTATCTACATCTGTTTTCGATGCAGCCTTTGCCGCGGCAGAAGCTGCTCTTCCAGATATTATTATTCCTTGGGGTAGAGGCGGAAATTCACTTGATTGGGACGAAACTATTGGAGCAACCCCAAATAGTAATGAATATGCATTCCACGCAAATAATACTGGAATTGTAGCAAATAACTGGGCCTATAAAGTCGGCGTAAAAGTCAAAGAAATTTCGGAAAATACACAAGCATGCATAGCGGTTATGGGAGTAAAGCCATATAGTGCCGGTTCAAAAGAGTCACTAACACCTGCAGTCGCAGCAGTACATGTTGGCTCTAGCGGAATGTTAACAGGACTAGTGGATAGATCTGATGACTTAATGAAGACTGTTGGGTCCTATATAGCCATTGTTGCCTCAGAAGTTAAGCCAGTTGGTTATAGCATAACTGAAATTAGCGGGACAACTAGCTTCGGATACTCTAACGGAGCCGCATCACTTGCAGCGGCCTTGAGTAGGACACCTTCATATACTGGTATCTCAAATAAAGCTCTGTATAATGTACAGTCGCTCAGGTACGCTCCAACAAGAGCTCAGCAAAACACTATGAATCTAGCGGGCTTGAATACAATCATCCTTAACTATAATAAAGTTGCAGTTTTTGGTGGTGCCGTTACGTTTGCTCCAGATAATTCTGATTACATACGTTTGTCTACAAAAAGAATAGTGGACGAAGCTTCATCACTAATCCGCCAAGTTTGCCAAAAGTTTGTTGGCGAACCATCAACAATCCAAATAAGAAATTCGATGGATACAGCGATTTCTTCAGCTTTACGAGGAATGCAAATAAAAGGTGCCTTGCTGGAAAGTGACTTTAACGTCACATATGTTCCAAGTCAAAGCTTGGCGATTATAGACCTCGTATTAACACCTGCCTTCGAGCTTAACTCGATTCAGGTGCAGTTAGCCATTAATATATAATTAACCGAGGAGGGTAATAAATGGCCGCAGAATCATACAATCCAGTTAATAAGTACCTCAATACTTATACCACATTTTCCGGAGCAGATATTGTTGCTACGTTTGGTGGTGTAGAAATTGCCGCACTTTCAGGTATTACTTTCTCTGTCACAAGAGAAAAAGCACCTATCTATACAATGGGTTCACCAAACCCAAGATCTTTCTCTAGAGGCAAGCGTGGTATTGCTGGTTCTTTAATTTTTACAGTATTTGATCGTCCGGCATTGTATACGATGTTGGATAAAAATTATGAATCACAAGATAACAAGCAAATGTTCTACACTAGAGCCCATAATACATTACCAGGTGATTCAAATTCAGTTGGAAGAGGTATCCCAGGAATTAAAGATGGTTCAGGCTGGTCAAAAGATGTCGTTAGAAGAGTCCCTTACTATGCTGACCAAATTCCACCATTTGATATCACAGTAACTTTTGTTAACGAATATGGTCAAGCTGCAGTAAGATCAATTTATGGCGTTGAACTTCTCAATGAGGGTTCTGGCGCTTCAATGGATGATATTGTTGTTGAAGAAACAATGACGTATGTTGCCAGAGAACTTGGCCCAATGTACTCCATAAAAGTTGATAGCGCCGGAGACACGTCCCTGAAATTAAGTGACATCATCAGCGGAGCAGCAGCGTCCAAAGGAAATATGAATACGAATATAATTCGTCCATAGTTTAACAAAGTAAAGTTATCGGATAATGCATGGGGCGATCCTCCATGCATTATCTATTTATAAGGTGGTCATATAAAAATGTCTAAAGATGTTGGTGGTGGACACAGCAGTATTATCCAAGGATCTTCTCAGGTTAGCCCAGATAATAACTATAATGCGACAGATCCGATGTCGGCATTAAACAATATGTCTTTTTCTGGCGCGGACACCGTTGCAACGATGATAATCCCTCAGATTGGTCCAGATGGAAAAATCATTAGTCCTGGTGAGGCTATAGATATAGGTGAACTCCAGACTATATCATATTCTATCCACAGAGAAAATAGCCCGATTAGAACCCTAGGTCATTCTAATGTAAGGGGTTTTATAAAAGGTGGAAGAACAATTGCGGGTTCTTTAATTTTTACTGTTTTTAACGAGTACGCTTTTTATAGGATAAAACAATATAAAGAATATATTTCAAGAGCAAATGGATTTTTTGCACCTCTTGCTGATATGCTACCTCCGTTTGATATAGTTCTGACATTTTTCAACGAGTATGGAAACGCTGCAAAAATGAAGATATTTGGAATTACCATAGTTGATGAAGGTCAAACAATGTCGATTGACGATCTTATAACTGAACAAACATATACTTTTATGGCAAGAGGGATACAGCCCATGGTCCACATGTCCTATGAAAAAGAAAAAATAGAGCGGTATGACTAAGACAGTAGGTGATAATATATTGAATATTAATAGAAATATATTTGGCGATACTGATAATGGAGATCGTGTGACAGCAATGTATACTAACTTTTTAACAGAGAGAATTATAAGTGGAAGATAGGTTTAATCCTTTATCAGCTTTAGATTTAATCTGGTCTGGGGCCGCAGATAAATCGGGGACAGATGCTAGATTTAGTAATTATTATGATTATTATTTTAGTGGCGAAGACATCAAGGTCTATATGGATGGACTTTTTAGTGTAGAAGATGAATTAGATATAGCTTCTTTTGCGTATATTATTAAACAGGAAAAGCAACCTTTATATGGATTTTGGTCCTACAACTTTGACACAGTGTTATATGGGACTAGATTGATTACTGGTGAGTTTACCATATTTACCAAATATCCGAGAAGAATGACTGATCTTATAGAAAAAGCAACCAATAGAAGAATCAATAATCCTGATCCACAACAGACGATGAATGGCGTTGTTTCTCCATTAAGATCTCCTCTAGATAATCCTGATGATGAGCGAAATCTTGAAAAATACTGGTCATATAGTCAGTTAGATAGAGTAACCCAGGATCCATTTATTAAAACCGTTAAAGCTAATGGGCATAGTATATTTAGTGCACATCCGCCTTTTAATCTAGTAATTCTTTATGGGGTACAAGAGGCATCGCTAAGCGCAAAGGATTATTCTGGTAATAGCGGCGAGTTAAATGATAATTTAGATAGGATGATGGTTTCTGATGTTAATGAAAGATTAACTAAGACAAATAATAATATGGGTCCAATGAAGATTATTCTGCAGGAAGTTCATTTGGTTAGTATGTCTACTGGGTATAGCCCTGGGGGGCAACCCGTCGCTGAGAGCTACCAATTTATGGCTAGAGATATGTATTTCTCTGAAGTTAATTTAGGTTTTATTAAATCGCAGACTACACATTCTGTTTCTGCAGAGAATCAAGGAAAGAATGGGCAACCAATAGATACTGAGAGTGTTAATAATAGATACTGAGAGTGTTAATAACTTAAGTCCTTAGTTTGTTGAATATAATATCAGGGTAGTGTATACTGTAAGATGATCGAAGTTTTAGATATTAGGAGAATTTATGGCAGCGCAAAGAAAAGTAACGATTTCTAATAATGAAGAAATGACTAAAGAACTCAATGTTGATGAAGTTACAGAGATAAGTCCTGTCGCCTCATTGGAAGATGATATTGAACCAGTTGAGGAATCTAGATCAGTTGAGGATCTGGAAGATGACCAGGAAATCTGGCAAGATGGTCCAACCGCTGGATTGATCAAGGAATGGAAGAAGCAGCATGGTGAAGTATTCGTAACTTCTTTGTCTTTTGATAAGCATATTGTATGGAGAGTCCTTTCTAGATTGGAATATAAAACCCTTGTTAAAAAAATGGAACAACTTGTTCAAGCTGGTCAATTGACTTCCGCAGAAGCAAATATGTGGAATGAAGAAGCTATCTCTGAATTATGCATACTATATCCAGTTTATGATAAGAATAATTCTGCTGGCATGTTGGCTGGAGTCCCATCATTGATTGCCCAGGAAGTTTTGGAAGCTTCTGGTTTTGTTGCCCTGGAAGTTCGTCAATTATAACCTTAGTCTGCTATGAATCCAGAACAACTCTATGAGTATAAAAGAAAATATGGTTCTATTTTCCATACCACTATTAAAGGTATGGAAATCTTTTTTCGAGAATTAACTTTTGAAGAATATGATAAAATTGTAGAGTATAAAAATTCACAAGACTACTCTTCTATCGATATAGAGGATATTATAATAGCATTTGCTGTTGTATATCCAGAAGACTTTAAGGCAGATACTCTGCCACCTGGATTGATATCTTCATTATCCCAGCAGATAGTGGATGTGTCTGGCTTTTATTCCGCTAAAATAGCAAAAGAAATATTAGAGAAAAAAAGGGAAAAAGCTAATGAGGTAAGAAGTTTAATGAAAGCCTTTGTCCTTGCTACTATATATTCGTATAGCCCTAAAGATTTAGATGGTATGACTTTTTCTCAATTAGCAGAAAACGTTGCATTATCAGAAAAGATTATAGAGATACAACAAAGCATTAATGGTCTAGAGCCAACCAATATAAATCTTCAGTTAATTGATCCTGAAGAAGAGCTTACAAAGAATAAAACCAGCGAAGCTAGACATAATCTTTCGAAAAAAGACGGAGAAGCTAGCTATGGGGATCCAATCGCACAAAAGCTTTGGGGTTCTTAATAATAGGAGAATATTTTGATTAGAGATCGTGGCCCACTAGTAAGTCTTGGTAGTGGTGTAACATCTCGTGACGTCCCCCTTAATGATGGCGAAGGGGAGGGTATCTCTCAAGATAGTGGAGCTGTTTCCAAGGCTCTTGGGGGCCATCCGATTATGCGTTTTTTCGCGCATGCGGGTACAACTATGTTAGTCGCGGGCGTTGGGGCAGCAATGCTCCGCAAGGGTGGACTTAAGTTAGCAGAAAAACTACAAACAACTGCTAGTACATCTATGATCAAAGACATGATAGATGTAAGAAGGCATCTAGATACTTTGCAGGGTGTTAAAAGGGCTATTGATGGTGTTAATGATCCTTATGAAAAATTAGTCTATAAAACAGATAAGGGATTAACTACCGGTTACATGGGTAGCCAAGCTAAACTTTATGAAAATTTTGGCTATTCATTTACTAAATCCGAACTTCAACAGGCAGGAAGAGGATTAACTAGCGAGCCCGCAGCTATCTGGGGCTTCAAAGAAGAGATGCAGAAGAGGATGATTAGGGCAGGTAGAAGAATGCCCTATGAACTTCCAGTATTGTGGGGCGCACAAAGAGCAGTAACCGACCCATTATTTGGAAAAGATGATGAAAAGAAAAAGATAAATTGGTATAATCCAGTAGACATTATTACCGATTTTGTAAAAACTTCGGTAATGAATATGGCTACTTTGATTACTCCTTTCGAGGTTGCTGGTGGTGCAACTTCGGCGGCAAAGAGTTCTCTAAATACCTTTAAGTATTCGATGGGTTCTATCTCTAATTTAAGTCCTTTAAAACAAAAAGCCGCAAAAGGGTATTTAGATTTAGCTGAGATATTAGGCGAAGTTGGTCATGACGTTACAACAGCTGGTAACGCATTTCTTAAAAAGAGCGCACAGGCTTCAGGGGCTTTCGAGGGAGCCTCCCACGCTATGGGCACCAGTTCACAACCTAGGATCGTTCAGGCCCTCTACGAGGCTAGAAAAGGCGCCTCAGCTGCCTATAAGGCCTCTAGGGAATCAGGGGATCGCCGGGCTTAAAAGATCTGCAATATATGCCAAGACATTAGCTTTTGGTGCGAACGTAGAAGGTGGAGTAGGACCTGGGATAATAGACACGATTCCAGTCTTTAGAGGTATAAATGTCGGATTTAGGGCAGGGTCTCAACAGTTTAGGATTCACGGAGAAGCCTACGATGCCCTGTCTAATTCGATAGCCCACGCAAAACTTCTCTCTTCGGCGAGTCCTCGTTCCAATGATGTGCTTACGGCGATGCAAAAAATCCAAGCTGGGGCCTCAAGTAAAATATCTAGGTTAGCAGGACAGGTCTCATTGATGGGCAAGGGTGGACCTGAAAGTAAAGAATTTACTAAATCTGAATTTTATAAAGGTCAACAAGAAAAAGAATATAAAGATTTTTTAGCAAGAAGGTTGATAGGAAAAGGTTTAGATAAAAAAGAAACAGATAATTTTGTTAATCAGTTAAGAATTAGTGCACCAGGTTCAAAAACCAATGCGACAAATATGATCTCAATTGGAAGAACACAAATCCACGCAGACGAAGAAGATTTTTTCAAAGTATTACTACATCGCGCTGAAAATATTAAAGGTGGGAAAAAATACGGAGCCTCTCTAGATGCAGCGGCAGGAACTAGCCAAAGCGGTTCTGACTTTCTTAGAGACATCATAGAGGAAACTAATTCTTTATTCACAACAAAAGAATTTAGAAAAGGTCTTGAAACAAAAATTGCAAATCAATGGAATGCTTTTGCAGGGAATAATCTAGTAAGTAATGCCTCAGCTATTCTAACTCCACAAAAAGCTGTTTATCAAGATTATCTTGGAACATTAAGTAGTACTAAAAAAGATTTTTTACAAAGAAAGACCGCACAAGTTCTAGGTGTTTCCCTTAAAGACGGAGAGGGAAGAGCGGTATCTAGCGATATTATTCGTGAGGGTTTAGCTAGGCGAGGTTTTAATCCAAATGATTTTAGTAATTTAAGATCATATTTGATTAGAAATAAGAAAATGACTTCTGGAATATTTGAGGGGAACTTCAATGCGCTAGGAATAAAACCGCTTTTAATTAGTGAGGCAATTGAAAAAGGAAAATTTAGTAATTTATCGGAACAAGATCAGTTAATCATAAAAAATTTAGCTGGCAGAGTATCTATAGATGATCCAGTTTCTAGATCAATTGGAGCTAATAAACTTGGTGGTGTTTACCAAAGTAGATCCGGGCAAACATTAGACTTTACCTCAGTTAAACAAACCTTTTCTAATGTAGGTCATTTTTTTGCTGGCGAACTCCAGGTTCCGATTATAAAACTAAATCCAGCTGATCTATTTGGTTATAGATCGTTTAGGCAGATTGCTGAGAGAGGTCCGCTTCAATATTCTCCCGGAAGAACAGTGCAACCTTTCGGTGAATTACCTAATAAGAGCGCTGCTGACTTTTACATGTGGCGTAGCACTAAGGGAACAAAGGGGCAAGTAACTGCTTATTCTACAGATGAATTATCTGGAAAAATTACTGGTGAAACTTTACGCGGGACATATAGGCCTCTGCCAACACGAAGCACGGAAATGCTTACTCGCCATGCACGTTTAGCCTCAGGTCAAGCTGGAAGCGCCACTTATAATATTGGGGATAAACCAAATTCATTTTTGGATCGCATATTAGGTGGTCCAGAAAGAACTGCAAGATTTAAGGATAGGATGGCTGTAGACTCAGAGCAGCCAAACTCTCTTTTCAGAATGTTTTCTAGATTTTCCAAAAGAAGTCAAGATGTAAATAATCCTAATGTGATTTCCCGCTTATTAAGTGGTGACGAAGTTTTGATGAATGATGGTGGAGTAAGAAAACCGGTAAAAATTGGCGAAGTTGGAGGAAAATATGGTCTAGTTGATAAGACGGGAAGACAGGTCCATAATTATTCTGAAGAGCAAATATTAAGGGGAGTTGATTCATTCAGGAAGAGTACATTTGGTCACGGTTATACTGACCAAATAATGGCGAAGCTTGAGGAATCTTTACCCTCAATATTTAGATTAGATGGCCTTGGCAGTGTTGCAGGGATCAAAACCCCTCAACAGGCCAGGATATTTGAAACAAAGTTAGAGGGTATGAAGGGTCTTTTCCGTACTAGGGCAAAAGCTAAGGGATTAGATACAAGATTTGTAGAAGAATCTTATTCTAGAATTAGAAATCTTATCCAACAATCGAATCTACTGGCTAGTTCAAACGCAGCGAGTAAATCTGGAACTATTACAACGAGACTTGATGAATTAAAAAATGAAATATTTAGGTATATATCCCAAACTAATGCAATAATTGGGGCAGGTTCCAAGGGGACTGGGGGTGTTAATGAAATGTTCATTAATATCCAAAATATTTTAGTATCGCTTAGAAAAACAATTCCACCAGAACAATACGCAGAAGCGCAGGCAGCAGCCCTATCAACACTGTTTAACATTGGGGCTTTCTCCACCTATAGTCAGAAGGCTAGCTCAGAGGTAAATGCAAGGGCAGCTCTTGGAAAAGTATTAGATATAGCAAGATCTTCTTCTGCGGCCAAAGGAACCTTTGAGCCATATACCAGGGGAACAATATCTGAAGTTACAACTGGTATTAAAAGACCGTTTAAATCGTTACTGCCGGTAGGAAAAAGAATTTTTGGATCTGCCCCTTATCAATCAAGTCAATACGCTACAGATCCTCTTGGCTCTGGTCAGGGAATAACTTTTGTCCCTACTTTTGGTACAGTTTTTGAGAAAAGTCCTTTTGGTGCAATCAAAAGCGCATTAGGGATTGGGACTTATAAGAATACAGAAAATTATTCAACAGCATCTACTGCGATGTCCCAGGGAGTTGAGCGTTTAAATAGATATTTTGGATCAATAGGAATGCAACTAGATGTTTCTAAGTTTGGCGGCCCAGTAGATCTTTACATGCGAGGTATGGTGGGTAAAAGAGTTCTGCCACTATACGCTGCGGGGGTTACGGCATTTACCGTCGATAGGACTATTGGTGGCGCAGTAAATGAAAAGGATACGTATGGAGAAAGAGTTTATTCTCCATTCTTTACGACTAAAGCTGCGCGTGGAGTTGTTGAAGCAAGATCCATGCTTTCTGGATTAACGCCAGGTGGAATGAATTTTGAAGATAAGAAAGAACAACTCACAGAAGGCGTGGTTCCAATAAGACAAGGTCGTTTCTGGCCATTGGGTAATACACCATTTGCTGGTGGGAAAATTCAATACTACAGACCTTCTTGGTATAGAAAATTGGAAGCTGGAGCAATGTTCACTTCAGACGCTTATGGAAGCCCGATGGAGAAATTCTTATACTACAACGATATTTCACCACTAAGGCCATTAGACCCATATAGGTTCGAGAGAAAACATTATAGCGATAGACCCTATCCTGTAAGCGGAGAATATTTTACAGGTCCATTTGGTCCAGCGGTACCAGCGCTAAACGCTACGTTGGGTAGAATATTAAAACCAAGAAAGATGATGCATGAGGGAGAGGTATCACAGAGTCTTGGCAGCTATATACAAGCTGGGCAAAGCGGGGCCTATGATCCCACCGCTTACATTAGCGGCGGTGGTGGTTTTGGTGCTGGCGGCTACTCGCAAGGGGACAATTTGGGTGGAGGCAGACTATCAGCAGCGAATGCACGATATGGGGGCGCTGCGGGGAGTCCGATGAATACTGCACGAGGGATAACGCAGGAATCAATAGCGGGTTTAAATGCGCCATTATCACAAATGGCCTATGGGCCTACCAGACAGCGTGGCATTATGTCACCAACAATTATTGGTGCAACCCCTCCAGTAAACCCACAGTCTCCATCAAATCAGACTAGGGAATTAGGTTATAGGGCACAAGAAATGGCTGGTATTTATGGATTCGGTTTTTCTACTCTTAGAGAAAAACTTGGATTAGGACAAAGAGATTTCCAGGGAGAAAAGCCAATGCTCCAATCCGCAGCAAAAGCCTATGGTACGACTAGAGCATTTTGGGATTTGAATATAGGTGGCGCTGGTGATATTCCGCTTCCAGCACAGGGGGCACTTGGTAACTTAGAATTTTCAGAAATAATAAGAAGGTTTATTCCTCAAGAAAGAACTGGGATAGATTATATTAACCCAATAAAAAATACTATGGGTCAACAATATCCCTTCCTCCCAGGCGCAGAATATTATACAGACTTTACAAGAGGAGATCCTTTTACAAAAGTTCAAGAAGGTGAATTGAGATTACCGGGTATAGGCTATGAGAGATTTAATCAATTATATCCTGATAAAACTGGTAAGTATGGAATGATTGACCAATTACGTATATTAGGTGATGTAGCCCCATACTCTAATCAGTATAAAAAAATAAACAGTGATATTGATTCTCAAGATCTAACTGTGGATGAAAAAATAAAAGTTGAAGAAATTAGAAATAGAGTAAAAAATACAACTAAGAAATATTCTTTTACTCCATATAAATATAAATACGATGACGATTCAGATGGGGGAATAGGTCTTCCCCCTTCGGTATCTAGGGTAGCAAAATTCGGTGAGTATTTAGCACACAGAGACACCCTTATTAACACAAAGTTTATGCAGAAACGTACAGCTCAGGAAGATTGGGAAAGAAGAAATGTGTATGGTGCTACTTTTCCTCAGTGGCAAAAGCCATATGAAACTTTTATCAAACCAATGATCCAGAAAGCTACTCAAAGAGATCCTATCTCAGCCGCCGCAGGGTTGTCTATTGTTGGAACTGCCATGGGAAGAACGCCTAAGGCCAAAGTCCTTGGTGGCTTTGCTGGGGCAACTATTGGTGCTCTTGCGGGTACATTTGGAAATCTTAGTGAATTAATTACTGGAGATAGATATATACCCAAAACAAGAAAGAAGCAATTAGCCCTAGACGAATATGCAGATATACTAACATATACAAAAAATACAAGACTAGCTAAGATGGCAGAGCAGTCGGGGAATAGGGCCGAAGCGAATCAATATAGGCAAGCCGCCGGGAGAACCATGTATGGTGCAGATATATATGGTGCCCCGATTGAAACACTGAGTCTAGCGATTCCCAAAAGGAAAAGAGAACACTTTGCAGAAATGATTAATGCGCCAGAACAAGAAAGAGAAGCGATCTTATCTACTGCTCCTAGATTAGAAAGAAGGATATACCAAGCTGCATGGGGGATGGCGGTAGAAGCAAAACCTGACTTAGGTAGTTATTTCGCTAAACATGAGCTACCCGATTTGAATTGGGAGGGCTGGAACCCCAATACTAATATGGATCATATAAAAATAAAAATAGGTGAGAATATGGGCCTTGACATGGCTCAGATGGGTTACTATCCTCAGGAGCTTAAGCAAGCAAATTTAACGAATCCATCTTATCCAGAATTTTCTAAAAATGAAAGAAAAGACGGAACATTGGAAAAGCTAAGAAGACTTCTTAGTGGGGCAGGTATTTCTGGAAGTGTAACTCCCATAGCAAATCCTTTTGGTTCAAATAATATTGATATATCAGCAGGGATTAGATAATGGCTGACGTAAATAAATTTTTTATTGATCCTATAAAAAGACGTTCTGCAGCCCAAGCCGCATTGTATCAAACAGAACTTGGCAGACAGGGTGTAGTAGAGCTGTCTCAAGACAAGGCTACTGGAAAGATATCATATATATTTTCAGCTACTGGTGAAATTTTTGATTCAGCGGACGACGCATTTATAAGAGCCAGTAAGGCGCTTGCAACAAATTTTTCTAGCGTTTTAAGTAGTTCAGCTGAAATTGGTTCAGAAGCGTACAATACAAGATTTGCCCAGGCTGGAAATGTTGTATTAGATATGGTGCAAGGATTGAAGAACGCCAAAGAAGATAAAAAAATTCTTTTAGAAAAAATTGGGCTTGGATCAATTGACGCAGACACATTAAGTCTTGGGATAATAACAACTAAGGCCGAAGGAAAGGGAGCGGTACTTGGAACAGCACAGGCTTTAGATAAATTGGGGATGGGATATATTCCCATCGTTGAAGCTGATGGGGGAACATTCCTAACCATGAAAGCAATAATTGGTGGGAAAGAAACTCATCTGACAACCACGCAAATGCACATGATGACAACAATACTTGGTGGAGGAATATTAAATAATGAAAAACTACTTTCGAATTTTTTAGACAGAACTGGAAAGGCATCACAGCTTATAGATAAACTCCCAAAAAGATTAAAGGCATTTTTTTCGGAACGAGATATGGTTATTGATGAAAAAGATATTTTGCGTTCTATTGGGAATGATAAAGTTGGCGCAAAGCTAGAAGATAGTGTTCTAAGAACTGATACCGGAGTTGATTATCTAAAAAAGTATTTTGGCTTTGATGCTAGAAGTACACCAGGTTTGACAGTAGAAGTTAAGGGTAAAACATATAATTTAATAAATGAATTATTTGATAAAAAAATAGTAGATAAGACGATTAGTAATATCGCAACAGACGCTGAGAAAATAATTTTATCGACTTTTGAAGTTAAAGAGCTTATAAAAAACGCAACAAGTTCAGAAGATATATTAAAAAAATTAGACTTAGGAGTTGAATCAGGAATATATTCTAAAGAAACTCAAGCCGCTGTTGAAAGAGTTATAGGTGGAATCAAGAAGGAAGTTGACGGAATCACACTCGTAAACAAGAGGATCATATCATATAAATTAGGTCAATTAGATGAAAGATTAACCGAGCTACGAGACGCACTACCAAGCGCGGTTGGCGCAGATGCTGAAAGAATTAGGATAAGCATATCTGAAATTGGAGCACAATATGATTTAATTGAAAACTCAGATAACTGGTATCAGGCAACTTTTAGAGGTGGTTTGGGATCAGAGCAAATAAAAACAGCTGGACGCTTTCAAGATTTTGAAGATATGGGTCCAAGAGGTCTAGGGTTATTCTCGGGTTTTTCAACAATAATTGACAAGGAAGCAACAAAGGGTGAGCTGGGTCTTAATACTGGACAATTTATTATTAGCGGCCTAGGACAAAACAGCAAGAGAGTTTATGCAGACCCAGTGTCGCTCGCATTTTCTGGCCATTTATTTGCATCTGAATATGATATTGACAACGCAAAAAAATATTCTGCAGAAATAATACAAGATTTTTATTCAGACATACAACAATCTATATTACCTCCAAGAATAAAAGAAATGTTAAATAGAACTATCTATGATAAAGATCTTGACGAGATTCCTGAATTTATGATGGATTCTAGATCCAGAAATAAACAATATGCTAGAGAAATTTTAGAAATGCACCAATCTGGAATTTCACCTCAAGATTCTCCACGAATGCTGAACATGTTAGCTAGCCTGCATGCAGCAGAAATGTATCGTACCAAAACAAAAGGTGATGCCAGGACGTACCTGCCTGCTCTTCACGATGTTAGAAGATATGCAGTTTCTACTGAAGGGTCAGATTCCATAGGGAAAAAATGGCGGTGGCGGTCTTGCAGAAACTATGACAGATTTTACCGCAGAAGAAGGTCGTACATTTGAAAGTAAATTAATGAATTTCAGGGTAGATGATAATAGAATTTTATTTGGTCCTGGAATGGTAGATAAATATTTTGACTCACTTGGCGGTTTTGACTTAGACGATAAAGCTTTAACTAAGATCATGACATATAAAAACAATAAAGGTGAAAAGAAATTAATTTTTGGGATGTTTAGGCAGCCGACTGGTCCCGAAGAAACCATATTCGCTAAGGCCAACCTTGATGAGACAACAGTAAGATCACTCTTTGGAAACGAGGATTTCAAGAAAATATTATCTAAGTATAGAAGTGGTGGGACAGGCGATTATGGTGAACAGGCAGAAGAATTAAACGAAATCCTTTTCAACGATAAAAGGTATAAGGATCTAAACGCTGAAAAAGCCGAAAGTCTAATAGCACGTATTTATGACTTTAACGAAAAAGAAGGGGGTGTACGGACTCAGATATCTTGATGCAGCCGCGGGAGGATCTACTGGAGCTCACAATAGAAGAATACTAAGGTCAATTGAAAGACATGGATCTTCTACATTAGCTAGAGTACCTAGCGGTAATGTAGATTATACTAGCAAGGGTATATTTAGAATTTTCGAAAAAGCAAATGCCGAGTATAGCAGTAAAGAAACCCTTATAATAAAAGAACAATTACAAGAATTAATGTCTAAGTCGGATTACAAAAACACAATGCCGATAGAGCTTTATGGCAAGCTTGAAAAAGCCTTAAAGGATAATAATTATGGAAAGATTATAAGCTTATTAGATAGGCATAGTGGAGAGCCCGCCATAAAAGGCTTAACGCAGAATGCGGTTTTTGACAAAATTCTTGGAGTAGCTTCCAGCAGGGAATCGGGAGAGTTGGGTATTTACGTAAATAGAACAATGGTGATCGGTTCGACTATTAATCAAACCCAAGATTTAATAGAAGAGCTAATTAATCTTGGTATTGATGAGTCAAAAATTAATACAATTTTAAAACATCAAATTGGTTTATTCTCGCAGGAAGCAGTGATTGACTATTCCTCAGCTGCTTCGGGCTCAATGAAAAAAGTTATGAATGCATTAGACGTACACCGCGAAGTCTATAGTGCTGCAGAGCATGCTGTCCGCTCTACCTGGGAATCTAAAGCAGCACTTGCAGCGTTAACACAGATTCATGGGGCGGGAATGACTCCTGGTATAGCTGGAGGATTGGCTATAGAGACATTGGGCAGAAGTATGGGTGCACAGCATGCGGTCGTCACTGAAGCAGCTGCAGAGATGGTTAAAGCCGGCAATATAGATGATGCTCAAAGGTTTCTAGATAGATTTTTACCTAAAATAGATTCTAAATTATTAGAGGGCAGGCTTCAAGCAGATGATATGGAATCATTGGCAAAAAACTTTGTAGCTAGTCTTAATACTAATGCAAAAGATGCGAGCATGTATGGGGAAATTCTAGCACAATTAGATGAAAAAAATTTCGTAGGCATTGCTGAAAACAAAGAAATTCTTACTAGAGTTTTTGGTGCGGACGCAAAACATGCATATAGTAGTCTTTCGGGAATGGACAAGGTAGGAGAACTTGCAGAGGCATCTCTAGGAACTGTGAAAGATTTGATATCAAGATCAATCCCAATAGATCCGATAACTGCCGCGATTGAATATACCTCAGAGCAAAGAAAAGTAGCAGATTTTTTATTACAAAAACATAATAAAGAATTAAATGAAATTAAAGATAGGTTTACAAATACAATAAATCTTAATGAAGTAAATAAACTCGATAGAGACTTAATGTTGAGGCAAATGGGAGATAAGGTTCAGGGTGAAGTCGAGGCGGGGGCTAGGGCAACAGGGTCATCTATTAAAGATTTTTTGGGTATTATTAAAAAAAGGAGTAGTCAAACAAAACAAAAATTTATTTATGATGATCTAAGATATTTTTCAGGAGAAGCAACAGGTAAAACAGGCGCTGCCTCAAAAAGTTTGAAAGACATGGTTAGGGCCACAGATACAATAAATAAATATAATTATCATAGAACGACTTTGGCCGCAGAGCGTATAGCGGAACTAACGGAGGCATTGGGGGCTGGCGATTCTATAGATTTGAGTAAGAGGGCAGGCGCAACATTAAAGTATATTGATAGTATAATCCCAGATTATCTTAGAGGTCCAGAAAAAGATTTAGTATCTAGACAAAGGGATCTCTTAGCTTTATTGTCGGATGATGCAACTGTTCTGGATGAAGTTTTTGCAGGAAGAAATAGGCAAGAGATACGAGGAACTGTCCAAGAAGAATTGAACGCAATTAGAGCTCATCAAGCTTATCAGAACTTACCTGCCGACTTTAAAGATGATCCATATTTTACAAAAGTAATAGGAGAAAGGGGACCCAAAACTGGGGTTAGAGAAGAAATAGCAAGAGTTATATCTGGCACAGAAGATGAAGTTTCGGGATCTACTTTTACTAGGCTTTCGAAATTTATTAAGGATGGATCTTTAAAGAAATTATTTACTGAGAATAAACTATTTAGGAACTCAACAATCGCAGCGGGGGCGCTTATAGTTGGGAGTTTTGCATATCAGGGATATAAGGATAGGACCCAAGAAGATATACAGGGTCCACCATTGTTACCGGGAGGATCTGCATATGAACAAGATTATCCTAGAAGAATGGATCAAATCCCCGAAATAGGAACAATGAGATATAACCCTGGTATAAATTATAAAGTTAATTTATATGGTAATAGAAATGATGTAGATAACTTTAGACAACAAGCTATGGGGTTAGGGAAATTCAACATGAACACTACTATGTATCGTAGAGCACCTCAACTGGGCAAAGACCCATATAGAGAAGTCGCTAGCTCATTCTAAGGTGAAATATGATTTTTGGTGCGAACAAACAAAATAAAAATTTAAGAGACTCTGGAAGCAGGCCTAAAGATACATCCCCCAGAAAAGAATTAGCCAATAAGTACTCGGCAAAGATCGCTTCCGATAGGGGAAATGCGACAAATAAAACAGCCGCTGAGGCTAAAACTACTGCCCAATCCTCTAAAAAAAATACGATTAGATCAAATAATTCTAGGGGTTCAAAAGAAGGTTTGGTTAACGCACATTCTGCACATATACAAGTGAATGATAGAGGCTATTTATCAAAGAGTATCCAAAAAGCTAGGTATAATAAAAGCTCTCCTATACAACCTCAAAACTCTAATCGAGACAACTTTACAAATCTTAATAGTCGTGGTATAGTTAATAACTACAGTGGAATTACTCAAGAAAAAACTTCTTCCAGTAGACTTAATGCAATATCTAAATTGAATAAGATGTGATGGTATAAAAATGGCTAAAACACAGATTATTAGTGCTAAAGCGGAAAAGTATATTAAATATGTATTTACTAGAGACCCATATATATCAGATCTCATATTATACCTACTTAATCCAGAAAACTATAGAACGAATTTAGTTACCCTAGACCAGTTAGTGGATTTTTTTGACAGAGGACTCCTCCCAAATGGAGTTGTGGTCGAGCATGTTAGTAACGGTGAACCCAGGGATATAATCTATCTCGACGAAAATGATGGATATAGTGTTAAATCAATTAACTACTGTATAAATCAAATTTATAATAACACAGCTGGATACGAAATTAGTTCCGATGCAAAAAAGATATATAATATAACTCACTCGCCCTTGAGTAGCAGTTATACCCCTATTAATATATCTGACACAGTTTTAAGAAAAGCTGTTTTTGACGAACGCTTATTTATAGGTGAGAGCTCTGTAGCGGAGTTTCCAGACAATATCCCAATACTTTTTGCGGCAGAGGTGTGCTATAAAAGGTTAATACTTTGGCAGAATTTTGTTTACAAACCTGGTACAGCAATATATCTTAGTGGAGCAGAGTTAGATAAGGCAATAGCAGATAATAGAGAAAAAATAATTACCCTAGAATTAGTTGGGATTTTAGAAGACAGTATATTGAGTGGCACTGATGGTGGCGCTAATAGCTATCTTTCAGATGTTTTTAATGCAATATATAAAGATGTATGGAATGTATCTCAGGTGGCCTTGGATGGGTTTCTAGATAAATCTGTTCCCTCATATAAGATGGGGCGGAGGTAATGCAGGGGCTCTAAATAGGCTCGCTAGAAATAGGGCAATTAATGCCTTTGATCCAAGGGCCATTGTTAACGCAAGTCCTTATTCAGCAGAAAATGATCCCGTTAAAAGTTTGAGCATAGACCAGTTTGAATCGATTCTATATAAAATCGAATTGTCGGGTCTTCTAAATCTAATTGGGTATGCAGGGGATATCCAATATTTCGCAAAAAAAAGGCTAGCTAATGTAGACAGTGTTAAAGCTAGTGCCTTAGATAGTTTTGATGAAACACTAGATCGTCAGTGGTTAGATCAGTTAATTATAACGGTTGGAATTTTGTCTAGAGATCCAATTTTACTAGCAACTATTAATATATACTTTCCTTCACTTATAATTTATTTTTTTAATGCTCTCGCAGCAACATCAGACTATTCCAACGAAGGTTTGGGTGGTGGCGAAGAAGATGCTTTAAATAATTTTCCGGAATTTTTGAAGAGTCTTCAATCTGCTTTTGGCGTTGAAGATGGTAAAGATATTTTCGAACTTGCACATACTTTTAATGCTGCCCGTGGTACGGCGACAAAAATGAGAGATGCTCTAAAAAATTCTCCATACAGAGAAAATATTTCTCCTAAAACACCTGATATATTTCACTTTAGATTGGGGGCCGCTAATTTCTATGTTCCACCTTTGTCTATTGATATCAATACCTCCTTTAAAACTGGGAGTCTAACAGGTGGGGCTTTAAGGCAAAAAAATACTCCAAAATTTAATTCTGGATATAAAGAAACATCTATTACTTTAAGATTATTCTTTCCTAATTACGAAGAGATATGGGGCATCTCAATTGGAGACGCATCAAGGATAACTTTAAAGGATAATTTTGTTTTAGATTTTAATTCTAATGACGCAGATTCAGATAAAAAGATAGATAAATTTTTATCATCCTTAAGGGGCTTAGTAGCAGCGTTTAAATATTCACCATTCCTTCCAGTAAAAAGTAGTTATCTTAATCAGGTGCATGGGATTACTGCGGTTGCCCTTTCGGGTATGACAATACAGACGGTCCCCAATTTCCCATTTGCATTAGCAGTAGATATAGAGCTTTTAAACTTTAACCACAAACCTCTACTCCCTATGATTAGTGATTTTAATCAGGCAATTCATTGGGGTAAATATAGACAGTATATGGGTAAGGCCGCGGGGGCACTAAACAGTTATATAAACGCTGAATTTTTGCAAAAAACTAGTGATATTAAAAAAGTAGATGTAACAGATAGTATTGTCGGGTTGGACATCAAGGAGATCACAGATGCCGTAAGTAGAAAATATGATTTGGAATATAATGAAAATGAATTAGTAACAAACATATCTAAACAGTGGACTGATGGAAATAATATTGAATTTTATGTTCCAATCGAAAGCCAAACAAAAATATTTCTTCCAGATACATCCTTTTTTAGAAAAGATAATGAAGATCTAATAAATGATCAGGACGAAGATGTATGGGCAAAAGTACTAAACTATTTTGGTCTTGACATTAACCAGTCTTCCACTTATGGTATAAGTTTAGCAAATGTTTACGAGCTTTCATTAAATGGAGCATATAATCTTGGCGTAAAGAGAATATTAAAAGATTCTATAGATATCTTAACTTCGCGGAAATATTAGTGGAGACATACAAGAAAAAGTATATAATTATTTAGTAAAAATATTCCTTATAGAAAATAAAACTTTATCTACAGATGAAAAAAATTATATAAAAGATTTTTCTTCCACTAATATTCCAGGTCAGTTAGGCTTGAGATCATATATTGTAAATGGTGAGACCTTAAATGATGTAACGCTACAGGCTACAAAAGCATACATAAAGAACGTAGCCATGAGTTCACAAGCATACTTGGATCAAACAGCAAAATCTATTACAGACAAGAATGCAAGGGGGCAAGGACTAGATATACCAAAAGAGGGGGAAACTGGTTCTTCAGCTTATCAGAATATAGCTAAGGATACTAAGAGGCAGATATCTGATGCATTTAGTGTTTTAGTATATGAAAGATTTTTTACAAGTGGTCCTATACAGGCGTTAATGGAAGCAATAAGGGCAAGATCAGGAGCATTCCAGTTCAGGGAGTGGGAAGTCCCGATGATGAGAGTAGAGCTTGATTCAAAAGCAGTAATAGTTAATGGTGTAAGTGTTTCTTTCGGGAATAATCTAGCTAAGCTGCAACTACAAATGCAAGACGAGCCCACCTACCAGCACATAGGCGGAAGAGACAGTTATATAAATATATCAATGACTGTAATCGGAGAAAAAGAACTTTCTAAAATTAAAAGAATTTTTGACCATGTCAATGGATTGGCAAGACTGGAACATGCCAGCGGTGTCTTGGGATTTATGGGGATAAAGAATATCATAACAGCTTTAGCCGGAATAAAATATGTTATTCCGTCTAATTACTCAGTTACAACAATGCCCAGCTACCCACATACATATAGGGTAGATCTAACTCTAATGGATTTTGATGTATTCCAGCAGACTAGGGAAAAATTAAATTCATCTCAAGAAAAAGACTTTGCCGATACATTTAAATCAAAGAGAAATCCTTTCTTAAGGATAAAACAACTCTGGGGCTCATTCAATGCATATCCGGACCTCCCATTGCAATTGAGAGATGAAGAACGTAATGTTATTGGAACTTTGGATCCAGATTTTTACTTTAGAAGTTTTGACATGTTTGATAAAGATGTTATACGTAACATAAAAACACAAACAAAAATTCCATCATTTGATTGGCGCGAAAAGCAGATAAGAGATGAAGCAACGATAATGGTTTATCTAAAAACCTTTGTGAGATCATATAATGCAAATCTAGTTCTGGGAGATTTTTCTAAAGAAGATAAGCTAAAAGAACTACTTCAATGGTTAGACGAAAGTGGAGTTGATTATTATAATTTTTCAGAAATTCTTAGGGGATATAGTGTATCCTCGGGCAATATTCCAGAATATGATTCTGGTATTCCAAAATATGATTCTGGTACGGTGCTTTATACGGATTTCTTAAATTTCTATAAGGATAAAACCGAGGATCCAAATCAAGCAATATATAATTCAAAAATTCCCTCCGCACCGTATCAGGTAGGAGATTTGGGCTCAGCAAATTCTAATGCTTTTAATGAGTTAGAGATGGCCTTGTCCGGGATGTTTAGCTTGCCGGATGAAGAAGATGTAAGTTTCGATCCAGATAAACTTGAATTCCATGCAAATATTCAGATGATGCCGATAAAAGATCCGATAGAACCCAATAAGATTCCAGCGATATTAATAACTGCACAGGGGTCTAATTTCGGATACATAGATACAGAAAAAAACAGTAGGTTTTATTTAACAGTTGGTGGATATAATGTTCAAAAGGGATCGAATAGAGTCAACCTTAATCCAACTGTCATAGATGAGCATTCAAATCCAGCGACTGGGACAACTACTGCAGCTATATCGGGATTAGCCTCACTGTCAGCATATGCAAACCCAATTTCTCACGGAGATACTAATCAACCTGAATGGTCGAATAAATCTTCTAAGCCTCCAGTTTCGGTTAATAGCCACTGGGAAAAAATGTTAGTTGATACTCAATATAGGGATATGTCGGGAAGAATGGTGAGGGCATTCCCAACATATATGTTGTGGCTTATAGATGAAGGTGGTTTTTTTGCTGGAGTTAAATTGTTTGATAATTTTTATGGTCTGCAATCAATTATAGATTTTTCTGTTGTTTCTTCCGAAGATCTATTAGGAGATACTCTTATATTTAGAGTCTCTAACTTATATTCAAAACTAAGTAAAGCTCCAGCTGAAGATATTTTTAGCCCAGATTCTTTTGTGGGCGGTTCTATGGTGGGTGAGCAAATGAGCTCAATATTATCGAACACTTTAAATAAGGCAAAAAATCTTCAGAATCATATGAGAAGCGACTATGTCGTGAATATCGAAAATATTATATTAAAACCTGGAGTGAGGGTACATCTTAGGGGCGGATATGGGGCTAACCCAAATACGCTTCAAACATTATTTAATGGTACCGTTACACAAGTTGAGTATGGGGAAATAGTCACAGTAACCGCACAATCAGATGCCATAGAGTTGGGTGCAGTCGTAAACTCAACAAATAAAAAAGGAGATAGCGGAAAAATAGATGGTGGTATAAATACTGGTCTTTGGCTATCTGAGCCAAGAGATCTTATGGTAAGACTTTTGTCTATGGGCTCTTCCAGATTCAGAGAAGGTATAGCGAATGCTAATAGGGGTTTGGTTTTTTCTGAAAATAAGTTTGGGATAAGACACTTCGGAAACATGTTGTACGAGCCATTGACGGATGCTGAAGCCGCTAGACACTATGCTAGGGTCGACGCAATAGCCGATGCCTATCGTGCTGTGAGTGAGTTAACAGTTTCGGGCGGAGTTAAGGCTGGGCTAGATTTAGTTGGTATTGGTGTGCCAGAATTTAGGACACCAATTGCTAGTTTGATGGGTCAGCTTTGGTCAAACTTTTCTGCACAAAGGGATATGGAGATATTCAAAAGAAATATCTATCCAGGGAATGGGACAGGAATAGCACAATTCTTAGGAGGGGATCTTGGTGACGGTTGGACTAGTATAGCCTCAATAACTCCAGAGAATAAACCTAACGATAGATTAGAATATTTAAGTAGGTTATCAGATCAGTCTTGGAATGGTTTAATGAAAAAAGCAGATACCGGGAGCGCAACTGCAAAAGATGTTATAGATAATATAACTAAATCTGGATCGATTAGAGATTCAAGTTCACGGAGCAAATATTTCAAAAGATATAGTGTTAGGTCTGGGAGTAAAAGCTGCTATGGTTGTGGGTGGACCAGTAACTTCGTCTATAGCAATAGGTGCTGGCCTACTTGGAGTTTTAAGTGGTAGGAATGGGACTAATATATTTAGGACATTAGGCCTAATTAGTGCCAATAACGATAACGACATGCCCGGCTTCGATGAGGTATCTTTTAGGGCACAAACATATATGAGAACGATTTGGGACTTATTCCAAACATGTGCAAGACTTCTCCCAAATTATATTGTTGCGGTTAGACCATTTGAAGATAGGTCAACAATATTTTATGGTAAACCTCATTGGCTATACACTTCTGGCATTGTGCCGGTTACGACTGGTTATCCAGGAGATGAAAAAGCAGCTGAATTAGGGATAATTCCACCGATGATAAGTGAACCCGATTTTGACTTGGCGGATATCATAACAAATATGAATAAGAATATAACGCCATACGCGGATGCAGAAGCGTTTTTGAGAGGAACAGAACCCCTAGAGACTTACGCTGCGATGGTTGAGCAGCAGGGTAGTTCTTCTGGTATTTTTGGAACTGCAGGCCATCTTCGCGATAATAAAATTGTTATCGATATGGATTCGGATTATTCCCAATATGCACATGATCAGGGGGTAATTCCTAAGTGGGTTGCACGCTTACCTGTAAAAAGTGGCAATGTTACAGTAGGCTTCCATCTACCAATAATATCAGATGGTGGCACAAAACATAGTCAAATACCACAACTGCCATCAAGATACAGGTATCCATTTTTTGCTTCGCGAACTGAAAATGAGAATAAATTAGATAAGTTTTCTTACCAGTATGGTGACTCTGAAACATATGGTGGTGCTCATGGTTTCTCAGCAGCATACGGTGTAAAAACCGTAACGCAGCGTTACGGGGAGGAGTTTGCAGCCTTACTGTTTGTCGACGCTAAATTCCAAAGTGAGCGTGGTATTTCAAATACTATAATAGATGAGATACTATCTAACTCTTTAGATTTTTCTTCTCCTATGGATAATTCTATTGAGCTTCTTGAAACTGTGACAATGCCATTTCCGGAAAAGCCCAAGGAAGGTAATTCGGATCTTTTCGAGTTCCAAGTAAAAAATGATTTTTATCATGATTGGGAACCACCAAAATCAGAAATAGATGAGCAATTTTATATCGCGATGAGATGGCCATATAAACCTTCACTTATAAGCGACGATGCGTTAAATAAATTTGCAGATAAATATGATCTTGGTGATCTTTATGGAGAGGCAAAAGATTACCAAAATCAACATATTTTAGTATATAATCCTTCAGCTGGTAAGCGGGGGTTTTGGAGCAGGTGTTGTTTGTAAACCAGCTTATTTTTTGTGGGGAGAATATGAGACAGATGACATACGTAGGGGGGGGTTTGGGCCAAGCAATAAGACACATATCGATGAAGCAAGAGATATTTCAGCAGTTGTTTCGCCCGACGCTGCTTATTACTTGGGCATATTAACAGGTACTACTTCTGTAGAACTTGATACTAGCGGTAAGCCCACCTATAAAGATGATGGTTATTCTATAGTCCCAGATATCCAAGAATGCCATTTTGCTTTTGTGAGTAATAAGATTCCTTTAGGAGTGGCATATTCCTCAGAAATTACTGTTGAGAAATTTGGGGTTAAAACTAGTAAGACTACCAACGAAACATCCAGCGCGCTTGCTGTGGGGTTCGGGAATTATGTAGGCACATTATACGCAGACGGGGCGAAACCTGGAACTAATCAACTGTCTATTTCCAGTGAAACGACTGCTAATAATGTAGGGGGAAGTTCAGATTTTTCTGCGAAGGGGCGGAGGAAACTATAGGAGCTATCTAACATTATTAAAAGATAAAGACTATGATAATTTAGCAAGCAAAACTTATGGAAGGGGACTACTTCTTACAGAAGACTCAGACACGCAAACATTAGACTATAAAGGTGGATCTAGAATTGAATTCTCTAAGGTTTACAGTATGTCGAATACTGTCTCAGTTCAGGCTAGAAATTTTTATGATGAAGATTTTGATATTGGGACTAAGGTTATAGCAGGGAATGGGAGAACCGTAGATCAGGCCCAGCAAATTTGGGATCAATTTAGGTGGGAGTATCATACGCTAGAGTCTGTTAAAAAAGTTTTCTTTGATACTTATGGCATTAGCCCAGACGACGAGAATCCAATGCCAGACGAGATCGCGGCATTATTCCGTCCAAATGAACCAGCCAAAGATATTTTCCAACCTTATGGCCTTTCAGGTGTAGACGAATTTAGCTTATTATTTGGGAGTGATTCAAATCCATCTCAAAAGGCGGCAATAGAATATGCAAGAGAAAAATTCATAGACGCTTCTATAGAAGAAAATGGTTTAATAAGTTATTTTAATGAAATAACTAAAGAAAGAATAAGGCAATTAAAAGAAACGCTATTCTCTTTTGATAGTACCAACCCTAATGCTATTTCTGACGCAACAAATGAAACATTTTTAACGATAGAAGATTTGGGTGAATCTATATCTACTCCTAAAGATTTATATTATTGGGTTGTATTTTTGTTTAGACAAGCTCTATGGGCGAACCCCTATGCGCGTGCTTGGCTAGTGCTAAAACCAGATAGAAGAATAACATGGGAAAGATATCCTGAAAGTCCCTGGTCTTTTAAGCCGGTGGACCAAATTTTCGCAGCTTTTATATTCCCCGGGAATGTCTATGCGAAAGATCAAAAAAAGTTTTTAGAACTTCTTTACAAAAATAAGGGAGAAGGAAATAGCGATACTAACTTGGCAAGTAAAGCATTAAATACTTTAGGGGATTATTACGACCAGAGTATAGGACAAGTCTTTACTGCAATTGTAGACAGCCTTACCGCTGGAGTTAATCTTTTCAAACTCAACATGCTTCAGACTGGGTATGGTCTTTCTCAGACTAATATATTAGCTAAACAGGCAAATATATTAAATAAAGCATTAAATGATTCTATTTATTATTCATTAGGACGTTCAGGAAGTCTATTAAGGGCAACAGATAATCCATTTACTAGAGAGTACGCAGAACCTGTTGTGGAGATTAGGGAGCCCTTCCAAAGAATTCATTATATAAGTTCATTTTCTCATATTTTATCTAATCAAATTCAGGAAAATTCTGGTGTTGCAACAACAGTGACAGCTGTTTCCGATGGCAAATATCCAGTTACGGTTGCTCTAGATAAGGGGGCGCCCGCAGATAGGCAGGTTGAGTCAACTGTCGAAACTGGAATATATTTTGACAATATTGTTGGGAGTGGATTTTTTGGATTTTTACATCCACTTTTACATCCTTTTGAAACTGGGAGGGGCGTATCTAAAAATGTTACTGGTGCGCCAGATGAGCTAAGTGCTAAAAGAATAGCCCTTACTCATCTAAGGGAATCTATAAAAGATATTTATAGTGGAGAAATAATATTAATAGGCAATCCAGATATTAGACCCCATGACCTAGTTTACTTAGCGGATATATATGAAAGAATGTATGGGATATTTGAGGTCGAGCAGGTCGTACATCATTTTACTTCTGAATTGGGATTTGTGACATCTATAACGCCTAATGCCCTTGTAACAGTTAACGACCCAGCAAGATGGTATATGACTTCCTGGCTGCATTCCTGGATGAATGTGCAAACAATCAGAAATGATACTAGAATATATCTAGATTCTCTTAGGGCTGGGAATTCTGGGATAACCATGGGAGGAGAAATATCATTAGATGCGCTTGGTAATTCTCTAAGTCCTCAAATAATGGGTGGTCTGCAATATACGGGTGGCTCTTCAGCCTTGATAAAGGATGTAATAGCTAATGCAACGGCGTCTGGATTTGCCAATATTGGTTTGGGCGACGCAGTTAGAGCTCAGGCACAAGCATTAGGCAATAACGGACAGGTAAGTGCTGGAGCTATAGTGTCTACAATTGGTGGAGTAGCAGCTTCAGCCAGTGCGTTAGGATTCGGGGCAGCCGGGATTGCTTCAACCGCTTCAGCTGCTACCGCCGCAGGGGCTACAGCCGCTACCGCTGTTGGAGCAGCTCCTATTGCGCTTACAGTCGGGATTTTAGCTGGCCCTCTTCTCTGGAAAGCATGGTCATGGGTAAGGGATAACTTGATGGATCAACACGGTTGCTATGTACAGTATCTTAATAGGAACGGACAACCCATGGAAGCTGGCCTTTCATATAACCAGGGGATGGTAGTGGGTCGATATCATACTAAGACACTACTCCCGGGGATATTAGGGGTTAGAACTAAAGCTAGAACAGCAGAGGGCTATTCTTATATAAGAACAAATGATTTAATGAAAAGTCTAGGTTGGAATGAAATAGAAATACAAGGCTTTGTCCAATATGCGAGCTATGAAAATTCGCTGGTTCATGCGCAAGTGCTTGGGCTTGCTGGCCTTAGTCCAGAAAAGACTACTTTTGAAAATTTCTTTAAAGTTCTATGCATACTAGACGGTAGAGAAAAAGGAGTAACTGACGGTGATACAATTAAAGTTGTAGATATTTTAAACCCAGATGTAAAGATGACAATACGTCTTGATGGTATTAACGTTTCGGAAAAAGTTCAAATAGGTTTTATTGGTTCATCAAAAAGGGGAAAAATAATTGGAACGAACATTCATAGGACAGGTACACTTAATACCAATTATAAATATTATGCAACTGTTATTTCTGGTGGTTTAGATTATACTAGTGAGGGTGAAATAAAAAAAGATATAAATGGGTATTCCATCTATATTCCTGTTGAGAATTTACTAATTCCAGAGTCGGTAAGAGATGGTGCAACGCTAGTTGGAGATCTGGTGACAATAACAGGGCTTGGTTTTCCGTATGATACCCAGAAAGATAAACCGGTTAAAGTTTTGGGTTCGGTTGTGGTAGATCCAAATTATATTGCGGGGGCAACGGTTTCATACATAACCTATGAGCTTTTCTTGGGAGATAGCGAACACCCCTACAATGATTACGATGTCGATAAAGAAAATACAATAACACCTTTATCAAATGAGTTCGTTTATAAGAATGAACCTGAATATGAACAATTTAATGATATTAATAATAAATTAGTTTTACAGGATTTTGGTAGTGTGGGAATGATGGCTACAGATTTTGTTAAAAAAGCTTTAACTGGTAAAGCGTTTGTCGTCAGAATAAAACAGTCAAGGGTTGCTGGTGAGCTATCGAGGGTGGCTGGTAAGCTATTGAAGGAGGAACACTTCTTACCAAGTGGTAAGGATAATAGATTAGAATTTTTACAAGAAAAATTTGGTAGAACTTTGGGAACTATATTCTATAATTCTCCAGAAGGATCAATAAATAAAGCTAAACAAAAAGTATTTGATATAATGAAAGAAGAATCTTTTTCTATAGAGACATCTAAGATGGTATTTAGGGAAGCTATGTTTTTTTCTGGAAATTCTGAACCGCAAGAAGCTGATATATTTTCTATCAAATCTAATTTTGATAAAGTATATAATCAGATTAGCGAAACATCTACAGTAGATCATTCAATAGGATTCGCCGAATTAGAGCGCGCTCTGCCAAACTTAACAGACTTTGGTCCAGTGTCTCATCCATTTTCGGTCCTTGTAGAAATATTATTACTTTCTGAAATATATAATAATTCCTCAAAATGGCCCATGTTATTGTGGGATGAGTACTATGAGGATGGGACACCAGTTACCCTGAATTGGGAATTAATAACCAAGAACTACGGGACTACTGTTTATACAAAAGATCTATTATTAGAATCTGAGTCCGTTATAAAGTCTAGGGCTAAAGAGGGTTAATTATGTCATTCTTCGATTTTTCTATAGAAAATTTTACGGATTCTAATACTATCGCTAATGCAATATCAGATAATATTGTTCCTAAAGATGGTATTAATATAATAGGCACAACTACCGCAGCCAGAGGTTATGCAGGCCAAACACTAAGCTCTGTAGATTTGATATCTGCTGCCAGCGGTAAAGATCTTTTAGCCAGCGGAGTTTATGGCAACATGCATAGGTTAAGTATGACTAGGGAGAATCTAAGTAGTTTAGTTACTTCAGTATTAGGCAACTCTGATGACTCCCTTTCAGTCTTATCACGAAAGCCAGGCAGCGCCGATGCCGATGGTAACCCTGCGGTACTTAGGGGGCAGGCAGCAGCGCTGCAGATAATCGCAGGGACTAGTCTCGGCAGAGAGTATAGCGACGGTATGTTAGAGGGCTTTAGGGACTTATTGCAGGCTAAATATAGCGGTTCTCTTGATTCCGGCAATGACATGGGCCCAGGCGCGGCTGGGAGCGATGGTCCTGTTAGTGCTGGAGAAAATCAGATAGCTTTTAAAGATGAATTAACCAATATTCCCCGAGCTGCATACCAGCTTAGGGGGAAAATGTTAAAATCAGTTATTAATTTAGAAGGTGGTTCTGAATTAAATGGATTTAATTTTGATATAGAAAATACTTTAAAAGATTTAAAGTATGATTCTTCTACAATTTTTCCAGGAGTTACGGGTAGTGGTTCAGGGAGCTTGCCGATACCACAACAAACAATAGCTAACCCAATAAGAGAAGCATATGTCTCAGCAGCGTTGATGGAGTGTCTTATTTTTCTAGCCAGCGACAATAGTGGCCAGGCTCTGGATATACGTGGTGGTTTCGGCACTGGAACAGGAGCTAACACAAGTCAGCAGGGTGATAATAGAAGTCCAGCAAAGAGCGGTGGCAGTATCACGGATCATGCTTTTGGCAGAGCTTTTGATATTAAGTATGTATCTAAGCAGGACGTAAAACTACCCGCCATGAGCTCTACCAAAGAGGCATATCTACAACATCTAAATAGCTTGCTACAAGGACTGAGCACCGCCCCACAACATCTTCTTCCTGACGTTATACTTGTTAATAAATTTGTTGGATCTGATTATGCGAATAATAGCAATAATGGAACAATATCTAAAATTTCTGTAGTAAATGAAAATTTAAAATATGTAAAAATAACCTTAACTGACACAGGACACACTGACCATATCCATATGGCTTTTGCTCCTCAAAGGGGAGGCGTATATACCTCTACTGACGGTGATCTCCAGATGGTTGGTGGAAGTTCAGGGAATGATTCCTCGGGGGGCACTAACCCCGGTGGTGGTACACTAATACTCCGTCCAGGGGCCAATATATCAAGTCTTTCAAGAGTTTATACTAATAATGATACGCTAACTAAACTAGATATATATACTCTATTAAAAGAGTATGGGAATTTTTCCGCTGAAATATCAGCACTCCTTACAGCAATCTGTGAAAGAGAATCTAGTTTTAGGCCGAGGGCTTTAAATGAGTATGGGTTTTTGGGATTGTTCCAGATAGGCACTGGCACAACAAAAACCGATGGTGGCTATACCTTATCTGTAGATCTTGAAGTCCCGACATCAGAATCGATATTGATATGGAAGTTGGCCCTCTCAGATCTTAAGGACCAGGCATTGACTGAAGATCAGGCTAGAGTCATATTATCTGCAAGGGCAAAAAGTACTAATCGCGCAGATCTATATGCATCTTTTGATGAGAGAGTATGGATCCCCATCAATCAGATAAGAATGTTAAGAGCTAAAATGGGCTTAAGAAGATATTCGGCTACAGTATCAGAAGTCGGTGGCGAATATATAGGTAAGGGAGATTTAAGGCATGCGGATATTTTTTCTCCTTGGGGGGAAAGATTCTTAGAAAAAGGCTGGATGAGTAAAGTAGATTATCGTATAGCAGAAGCAGTATATGTTATGGCTGGAAACGGTGCAGGTAAATTAAAAGATTGGGTATTATCAAATATTGGAAAAACTTCAAGGGCATGGAATAAATTTACAGATTCAGAACATTCCGGTAAGACTATCATAGAAGCATGGACTAATGGAGAGGTGGAACTTGGGATACGTTATGGGGAGACTAATAAAGATGGCGTATTTACGCCAACACAGAGTGCAATCAGTGTAGATAAATGGTATTAGGAATAACAATAGGAGGTTAATATGGCAATAAATTACCCAAAATTTGATAATAAGATACAGAATCAAATTGATATATCGAAGATGCGCCAAAGTAAAATAAGACCGGGCGTAGTAATGCAGTTCGAAAAAAGTACTAATATGGCTACTATTATATTAGATGATCCATATTCTACTCAAACAGGCAATATTGTAAGTAGAGTCCCGTGCCCCTCTGTAATGGGGATACAGAATGTGTCACCTCAGCCTGGTACACGATGCCTAGTGGGGTTTAGGGATGACAATGAAAACCACGCCTATGTTATAAGTTTCTTCGAGGAAGATAATATGAGTTCCAATTTTCTTTATAACTATGCGGTTAACACCGGTATACCGAAATATTTGTCCAGGTAATTATGGCTACTTCTAATCAATCCGCCAAAAATAAAGGAAGTTTAAATTTTCCCGTAGATGCTGAGCTAGCTAGAAGAAAGCAATTTTCGCAAAGAGAAATAGGATTAAATCATCCGGATACTAATTCCTTTTTAAGATTAAGCGATGAGGGTGATATTGAAATCTTTGCTGCCCCAGGGGTGGGTATAATTATTAGTGCCAGTAGTAGCACTATATCTTTTTTTGCAGAAAAGATAAGGTTTTTTTGCGGGGAAGATGGTCTTAGGTGGAACGAATTTAATTTTAATTATTCATCTTCAGATTACTCTCAGCCTACTTTAGTAAAAGTTAACCCCAAATCTATACATTCAGCCCAAAACGAAGCATATCATTATCTGGCTAAACTTAAAAGTATGGGGCAGAAGGATGCCCCAAACCCCACTACTATAAATGAGGACTATGGTTTTAGCTCACAAAAAGATGATTATAACCAAAAGTACGATTCTTCAATTTCTACAGATGGCCTAAGTCCAGAGCAAATAAGCTTTATAAATAATATACTTAATGAGCATAGTAAAGAATATCTTTATTATGCAGTTGAATTGATGAAGCAAGGCTATACAAATCAGCAAGTTATAGAAAAGGCAGATAAAGAAAAAAATGTCTGATATATATTTAACAATGTCTGGCGATATATTGATTAATGGTAATATGGATATAGCCGTTACAAATTCTACTATAACCTCTGATATCCAACAGATATACATTAGATTAATGACTGAGCCAGGAGATTTTCAAGTTTATCCAGGCATGGGCTCTGACCTGAATATTCTCTACGGTATGCCGCAGAGTCCAGAAACAGGAGATCTTGGGAAGAGATTAATTAGAACAGCATTAGAAAGGGAGAATGTTTTTGAGGGTAGGAATATAGAAATAACTGCTGTTCCAACAAGTCCGGATACTATTAGATTTGATGTTCATATTATTTCTAATACTAATGAACCTATAGTTTTATCTGTAACACAGAATTTATGAGGCAAAAATGATATATGGGACTAAAGACAAATCAGAGATAGTTAACGGCATTTTGAATTCGCTTCAAAAAAATGCAGGGATCACAGCTGTTCAGCCAGGTTCTATAGCAAGAGCTTTTGCCGACGCCATAGGTTCTGAGATAGCAGATCTTTATTCTTCATTATCCTTTTCCCTTAGACAGGGTGCACTATCTACGGCCTCTGGAAGAAATTTAGATTTGATTGGTGATCTATATAATGTCCCAAGAAAAAATATTTCTGATGCAGCGGCGGCGCAGAGACAATCTTTTAATATTGAATTCTATATACAAAAACCGTATAGCGTAGATATAATTATCCCAAAAGATACTATTGTTTATACTAACGTAAATAACTTTTCTACAAAACAATATCAATTTAAGTTAAATGGTCCAGTTATAATAGGGGCAGGGACTACGAGGGCATTTGGTCTGGTGATACCAGGATTTAATAATGATACATTTGTTGCCGCAATAGGCTCCCTAACAAGCCATAACGCGATAAATCCACCAGGAGTTGTGATTTTTTGCAACAACACCAAAGAAGTATATGCCATAGTAAATTCGGAATCAGACGAAAACTATAGAAGACGAATTATATCTGGCTTAAAAAGTAAAACTACAGGTACAGTCGAGTCGGTAAGATTTGCGGTCCTAGCAATAAAAGGGGTAAGAGATGTTAGGCTTAGGGAGTCTTCTTATGGGGTAGGGTCTTGTGATATAATTATTGTTCCAGAAGTATCTTCTGAACTAAAAGCAATGCCAGACTTAGTATATAATGCAATAATCTCAGTAAAACCAGTCGGTGTAAGATTCAATATAAGAATAGCTGAAAAACTGCCCATAGGTATTTCCGCTACAATAACATTGGGTCCAAATTTATCTGACACTTTTGTTCTTGCTATAAGAAATCAAGCGTCGCTGTTTGTCCAAAGATATCTTAATTCTTTAACAATAGGAGATACAGTTTCTATTAACGAAATACAAAGACAGATAATGGTATCTTCTGATTACATCAAATACGTTAATATAAATTCATTTAATACAAATGGAAAAGAAATTCTAGAAAAAGATTTTACTCCCTTAAGTGATAAATTGTACCCCGTATCTGGTGCGGTATCTATTTATTCTGTTATAATGGGAGTAACAAATTATTAACACTAGAATAGGTCTGGGCATGAAAAGAACTTTTGTTGTAATAAATAAGCATGTAGTACGAGCCCCTAATATAGGCCACGCAAAAAATCTAATTTTTAATGGAGAAGGTAATGGAGAAATCCTATCAGAAACTGCTTCTGTAGAAGAAATCTCAGAGCAGGAAATAATGGATTATATTGGAGAAAAAGATGAAGCTTATACACAATCTTCGCAAGTTTTAATGGATGAAGATGAAGCTCCCGAAGATAACTCGCTTGAAGCTAATTCGATCTCTAATTCAAGAAATGAATACTTAAGATCAGAAAATAAAAGATTATCTAGAAGAGTTGAAGTATTAAAAAATACACAGGAAGAAGTGCTTTTAGCCGTCTATTCAGCAGCGTATGACGCTTTTTCCGGCTTTGAGCCAATGGAGATTAAAAAGCCCAGACTAAAAGGTGGCCCTGGTGCCCCTGAAACCGCAGTTGCAGTTTTTGCAGACTGGCAATTAGGTAAAATAACTCCAGATTATAGCTCTGAAGTACTTGCTAAGAGAATAGAACTATATACAGAGAAGTTATTGGATATAACAGAAATGCAAAGAGAGCATCATCCAGTTAATGATCTACATGTTTGGATGCTAGGAGATATAGTAGAGGGGGAAGAAATTTTTCCTGGACAAAGCCACCTACTAGATGCCGGGCTATATAGACAAGTAGGGATTAACGGGCCAAGCATACTCCAGAAGTTTTTTGACACAGCTCTAGCGAATTTTGATCACGTTTATGTGACAGGGGTTATAGGAAATCACGGAGCCGTAGGCGGGCAGAGTAGAAAGCTTCATGATCCAGAAACGAATATGGATAGATTGCTATATAAGAATATGGAAACTTTTTATAAAGAAGGAAGAAGAGAGCCAAGAATTACCTTTAATATTCCAGATGGAAGAGGAGAAAGAAATTGGTATGCAGTAGTTAATATCGGGAACTACAGCAGCCTACTAATTCACGGTGACCAGATGCCGGGGCCGACGACCTATTATGGGTATTTCAAGAAGGTAATGGGTTGGAAGGATGGCGCAATCCCAGAAAACTTTGAAGATGTATTTATGGGACATTATCATCAGCAATTTAAAATGACGATAGGAAGCTCAATGCTGAGAATATCTGGTTCTCCGGAAAGTTTCAACACGTATGCTCAAGAGTATTTTTCTTCGATGAGTAGGCCTTGTCAGCATTTGATGTTTGTACATCCCGATAATGGTATAACTTCAGAATACTCTATCTGGCTAGATTAGCTAAATAAAGGGAATTGGTAATGAAAAATTATCTATTAGGTTTTCTTAGTGGGGACTTTGTCAAAAATGGCAGAGTATGGACGACTAACCCTACAAACCTATACAGCAATAAGTTTTATAAAAATTACTCTTATTTTAGGTCTAGATCAGGGTTAAATTTAATCCGGCGATTATACTTTTGTGGGGACAGAAGTTTCTTCCCCGAACTATAGTGGTCTTCATTCAACTCCCATAAATAGTACTGCTATTTATAAGACAAATTATGGTGAAGTTATTTATGATGAAGCTAGCCCTTCTTTACAAAGGTTTATAGATACCACTTCAAGGGTAAATATAATATCCTACAAGAGTACTTTTGTTAATATTCCTGGGACCAGTGAGCCCACGTTTACGATGCAGGTATATGAGTCTACATCTGCCAATGGACCATGGCTCAAATCGACAACTGGGATTGAATCTAATTCAATTTTTTTATTTAATTCAAAACCATATGTAAAATTTGAATTAGAAATATTTTCTGAGATAGAAGATATTAGCACACTGGGGTTGTTGCTATACATAAACGTGACAATAGATGATCCATCTAGTCCTGTTATATCAGATTACGCTAGAAATTCACTTAGGAAATTTCCTACATGGATGGACATTTATCAGGATTCTATCGAGCAGGCAACTCCCGAGCTAGCAACACCTAATACTGTTGGCGGAAAGTTTATTAATGCCCTAGTCGGTAATGATTTAGATAGTTTTGATTCACAATTAGATGGAATAAATCTTAACTCTTTTCTTTCTACGGCGAATGAAGACATACCAGCCTGGGGTTATGTCTCATATGGTATCCCCGCAGCGGGGCTATCATTTTTGGGTGACTCAATTAAATTAGCTAAAGCTTCTTCCCTGTCGAGCCTTCGTGGATCTAGAGTAAGTGACTACATATATTATCATAATTTAATAGACAGTCAAATTATAACATTAAGAAAATATAATGTTTTAAAAATAGATAATATATTTTACTCACAAGAACCTACTTTGTTATTCAATATATTTGACGAATTTGGCGCAAGGGTAGGACTAAAAAGACTTTACCTAGAAGAGAACTCTAATTTTAAGAAAAGGATTTTAGATACATATATAAATATTCCCTCAGTAACAATAGAAGGCCTAAAAAGAACTCTTAGAAGAGAATTAGATATATGGAGGGCCTATGGAGCTACGCCCGATTCTAATTACCAGGGAGCTACACCAGAAATTTTGGAGATAGTAGACATCGAGTCATCTACTCCATATTTTTCAGATATAGGTAATCCAGAAAAAAGTTTTTATGACTTTGTTAAAAATATAAATGAAACATATCCATCAAATGCCGGGTATGTAAAATGGGAAGAGGGTATTTGGGATTATGCAGGATTAGCTAATGAAGGTGTTGACTATATACCTTTTGTATATGACAATGCTACTCCTTTGGGAGATTTTTATCAGCCTGGCGTTGGTGACTTTGAAGATTTAAAAATAGAAATACAGAGAAAAGATTCAGCTACTGTTTCTTTTGATGGTTATTTCAAAGCAAGTGGTTTTAAAACGGAAAGTATAGAAGACGTATATTCGTCCATTAATATAGGTTACTCTTATAGGGCCCAATATAATCGTGTTAATCCAGACCCGTATGTAAGTAATCCAGATTCAGCTACTCCGTTTAATGGTGGAGTGGCAATCACATATGAAATAGCTATGGAGCCCCATAATCAATATGCAACTCCAGCGCTCTACTATGTAAACTTGTCTTATAAAGATAGTCCAGAATCTTTTTATGTTTACAATTATTACCCTCCTGGCCATAGCACTAGCCCTGAGTTTAATTATATCCAGATTGTAGACTCCGATGGTTTTACTAGACAAGATTTGATTTTTAGAGAAAAAACATGGGGCTATCAATATACTAATTCTTTAGCAACTCCCAATTCATCTTCTATAGATATCAGCAAGGCTGAATCGATTAAGATCGTCAGTAAAGTTCGCTGGGATCAAAGCCTGCAGATCTATGTCCAGGTCCCAACCGGTGAATATAGAGTGGCCTTTAATGATGCTACACCAGCATACTCATACCAGCCAAGTATTGAATCATATATTAGTAAAACAACACCAGACATTAATTATATAAATTCAAATTTTAAAATTGGTTCTACCGTTTATGGCAATAAAGATACCGTTAATTATTCTAATATAGTAGAAGATATCTTTATTCTAAACAAAGATAATAATCCAGATACTACTAGTGATGAAATTGTCTATGTTTCTGATTTAACAAAGAATTTATTATTATCCACAGACGCCACCTCGCCAAGATATCTGATTATTGATAATAAAAAAGTTAATCCTCATCCAGTCTTTTCGGAGAGTGAAATATTTAGAGAACCTGGACAGCCTATAGAAACTGCTCAATTTTCTCCCTATGAATATGGTGGGGAATCATATTATCCGATGTTAGACACAAGATATTTTGTTCCAGCTTCACCAAATATATTAATAAATATATATTCAGAAAATGATCCTACACCTTTAAGTTCCGCCTATTTTGAATCAGCTACTTTTAATTACGATTCGCTACCATATACTTTGGAGATAAGTAATAATTTTTCTTCAACGCCAAATTATCCATTTAAGAATCCTATATGGGCAAAAATAGGTGACGATGAATTAAGAACAACTCCAATGATAAAAGGGTATATAGACTATCTAGATAATGTTTATAAGCGTTCAGAAAATTTGATCGAGTTTAATAGTCCTTTTGGGTTAAATCAAAGAGATACTTTTTTAGATACATATTCTATTAGCAGAGAAGATTTTGGCTTATCTACACCCTTAAATAATAGCTATTTGATTACAGAGATAGAACCAGTTTCTTTAAATAAAAAGATTACGCTAGAAGCCTCTAACCAGGAAGTTTTAAGGGCAGATAGTAGTTTGTTATTATTTAATAATAATTCCGCTAAAGCAATTAGAGAAATATATGATTCCATAAGTAATTCATATTATTTTTCCCCCATAGACATACATGCAAAAAGAAATATAGAGTCTAAAAACATAAACATAGACGATCCCAATTCGATAACAGTTAATACAGGTTGGTTGAATCTAAGGAATAATGATTATTATGTTTATGCAAAACCAATTATAGAAAGTTATAGTGGTAATTATTTTGAATTAGATTTAATAGATTCTCCAAGGCACGGTGCACCAGTAATCGTTAGTATCAAAGATGGAGATTTTGTTTACAAACTAGAAGAAATGGCTTTTCCAGATATAGCAACTCCAAGTGTTCCTTCATTCTATAACGAAGAAATACTTATTGGATCTAATAATCGAGCACTGTACGTTTCTTATTTAGATATTAAAGATATAACAATAAAAGATAATTTTACAGGGAAAACATTAACAGTTTCACCCCTTAATCCGCAATATTATGTTTGGGCAATCTCTAGTGGAGATGCAACTCCAGAAACATTAGGACTAATTCCGCTGTATGGTGAGGGAGAGTTTTTACTATCACAATCCGCCGATTATATAATTAGCGGGACAGATCAATATACGCATTCAGGAAATAAAATTGAGATATATACGAATGCTGCTACTGGAGATAGCATCATTATACCAGGAAGAGAATACACCGTATCATATATTTTGGCTAAAGCATTTTATGTAGATAGAAATGTGTACTCATCAGAAAATTTAGACTATTCTTCAAAAATTTATTTTTCAGCAACCCCTAGTGCGACAGCATCTTATCAGATCATCTATGAATCAGCGATCATGGAGGGGGCAACCCCAGTGGGGATAGATCTTGGTTCTTCTGAAATTCCACTAGAAGAAGGTTATATATATGTGACTGAAGAAGAATATGATTTTAGCACCGCCGTTGTTGAGATATCTCCTCAGTATATATCCAGGAATATAGATGATTTAATCTATCTTTCAATAACGTCTTATGATGTTGCCGGCAACCTTAAGCCATATCAAAGCTTCCGTATATCAAGCGACATTCTTGCCATGGAAGACGAGTATATAACAACTAACAAATTTGGTTATGTAAAAACAAGACTTAGATTTACTGGGATACCTACAGTTGAGATGTACGCTTCGATTGTGGTATCTGGGATTTCGTATCCTCAGGAGTTTTCACATATAAATAGTGAGGCTGGCGAATTTTTATTTGGGACTAATATAGAGTTCGCAGAAAATTATGCACCAGATTATTCACTAAAAGCCATTGCTTCAAAAATCTCGATAGAAGCAGATGGGATAAGCGAAAATTATATTAACGGGTACATCAATAGGCATAACATTCCGATAGGATCTACCCCTGTAATATACTGGAAAAAGGGAAGAAGTTATAAGGAGATATTCACCGATGTAGGTTATGCCATAGAGGCAAGTACCCCAGGTAGGAATATTAATTCCGGCTATGTTCATGCTAGTCCAGATGGAAGATTCTCAGTTGGGCCATTCTATTCCCAGGTAAGAAATGATCCTGGGTATTGGCTTGTCGCATTAGATACTGAATTGGCAGCTACTCCATCTTCTACTCCGAATTCTACCTATGGTGATATCGCCTACTGGTATGAAAGATTCGATAATGTCCAGTATTTAGATGAAGAAACGGTATTACCTTCGTACTATAAGAATATCGGTATAGATTTAGACATCATTGCTACGCCAACTTTTACCTATAATCTAATAGATCAAGAATATGTTACTCAGTCTTCCGGTAAGTTAAACTGGGTTCCACCAAATTGGGTTCCTATTAATTATTATGACCAGTATCAGATGGGCTTTTTCGGATCTACCCCAAATCTAATTGCTACGCCAAATTCAAGAATTGGCTATGAGGGAATGTAATGGAAGTATTTAACAATAAAACCCTTTTAGGTTCAGAAGACGCCGTTAAGGTAGGTAGTGTCATTCCGTTTAATGGCGTAGGGTTAGCACATTTTCTAAGTAAAAGGATAAATCCTAAAGACAATTTAAATATTATAGATATTTCTGAAACAATTATAGAAAATAAAATAAATAACCAGGCAGGTTCTAGTTTATTTTTTGCCAATGAATTGGGTATTCTTCAGGATATTAATGGGAATACTAGTTTTGGCACATCAGATATAGTTTTAAGCGATATACCATTATCTATGGATTATACCACGGAAAGAATATACCCAGAAAAAATAAATGAAATAGATTTTTTGCAATATTATTATATAAGTAGATTTTTTATAGTAGCACCAATTGGTTATTCAATGAATGATATGGAAGACTATCGTGATATATCTTATTTTCGTAATATAAATATAAAAGTTTTTGATTCCCAAAATCAAGATTATGTAGACAAAAATACTTTAAGAAAAAAATATAAAATATTGTTAGACCCATATGTAACAGAATTTAATCTAAATAGTCAAGAAATTCCATATAGGATAATGATTGGGCTAGACGGATCAGAACCGATTAACCTAAGCCTTATCTACGATAAGGCGGTTTGTGATTCTCAGGGTCATGTTGTATCTCAAAATCTTAATTATCAAGAACATATAAATGCTGTCCCCTACTATAACGAAAGGGCAGAAGAGGCTTCAGTAATATCTAGGAGTGACAAAAAAGTATTTTCTGTTAAAAAATTAAATCAAAAATATTCTGAAATATATAATCATAACCTAGGATATAAAGATTACCAGGTTTTAGTCCCGCGTAAAGGCCTGATAGATAACAGAACTTACGAAGTATTTAACTGGCGACTAATTGCCAAGGTCAATCAACCGGTTAATCTCGAAATCGTTGACAATTCAAAGAACGCAGAAGACTCTGGTCAAATAAAACAGAGAGTTGTTAACGTAGGAGTTCTATATGATTCTACGGATACTCAGGCTTATGGAAATATTAAACCGTATGTATTCTATAGATTAGAAAAATCTCCGTTTAATCGTTCAAAATATATTTTTCAAAACCCCAATACCGAAAATACTACGTACTTAACCGATAATAAACCAGCTAAATCAAAAGCAGTTTATTGGCTTGTGGATATACAAAGTGTAAGTAATCTAGATAATTTTGATATTTTATCATTTGCACCAACGAATGTACTTTCAGAAAAAGCTACGAATATATTAAGGGCTTTTGTAACGTTGAAGAATGGAACATTATTGGTGGACGGATCTGCCTATCCCGGTGGGAAACCTTTTATTTTTGATGATATTAAAATATTTAATGGCATTGAGACCCAAGTCTTAAAGGAAAATTATGAATATTTAGAAACTTCTGTTTTGGATGAGAACAAAAACGGTGGCTGGAATATAGATGCAACTATTTTCAACAATCCATCTTATGGGATTATGGGATTAAAAAAACCGACATATAGACATCTCGAAAACGTAGATGCTACAAAAGTATTTTTAAACATATTAGCATTTACATCATCTAAAAGTGCGCTGGGTGCAACATA
>Ga0209284_10001019_pt1 | contig 44537 bp, 44 predicted proteins | sample FRY03_FD_187211 | JGI IMG/M metagenome (GOLD analysis project Ga0209284, IMG submission 187211) | Freshwater microbial communities from Lake Fryxell liftoff mats and glacier meltwater in Antarctica - FRY-03 (SPAdes) (version 2) | ecosystem: Environmental > Aquatic > Freshwater > Ice > Glacier... | reverse complement strand
ACCGTGGCGCGGCAGGATCAGGCCGTTGGCGCCGGCACATTCCGCGCTGCGCACAATCGCGCCAAGGTTACGCGGATCGCTGACACCATCGAGCACGATGATCAGTGGCTGGTCTGCGTCGAACAGCTGATCGGCATCCGCGTACGGAAAGGGATCGACGTGCGCTGCGATGCCCTGATGATCCGACGTCCCCGCCAACGCGCCGATCTCGTCTGCTCCCGTCACGCGCACCGGAATCTCGAGATCCCGCAACCACGGCAGCGATGACTGTGCCTTGTCGGTAACCAAGATCTCTTGCACTCCTCGACGACCACGCGTGGCCTCATGCACGGGCTGGCGGCCGTAGACAATATCTTCGCTCATGCAGGTACCAATTCGGGTCCGTCAGGAAGATCCTGCACGACCCAGCCGAGCGCCTTTAACTCGTCACGCAATGCATCAGCAAGGTCGAAATTTCGCTCTATACGTGCGGTTTCGCGCTGTTCCATCAATCTGGTTACTGCCTCTGGTGGACCATCGGCCGATACGGCGAGTCCGTCGAGACCAAGCACCGCGAGACACTCAACCAGCAGAGATCGGGCCTGCGCGACGTCGGCTGGGACGACGTCGCCGGTATCGATGGCAGCGTTGATGACGCGCACCAAATCGAACAACGAGGCCAGCCCTTCGGGCGTGCCGAAGTCGTCATCCAGCGCGGAGCGGAAGCGTGCGTCGCCTGCCGCTGCAGCCTCGGCCAACGCGCCCCCAGTGGCCGGAGACGCATCGGCTGCCGACCGCGCCGAGCGTCGGAGCACCTCGCGCAGACGATCGTTCGAGCGTCGGACATCCATCAGTGACTCTGGGCTGTAGTCGACAGCCGAGCGATACTGCGCTCGCGCGAACAGTGCGAGCAGCGTCTCTGGCCCCTCCCGATCGAGCGCATCGCCAAGGCGGTCGATGTTACCGAGCGACTTCGACATCTTGTCGCCACCGAAGCGCAGCATGCCGTTATGCAACCAGATACGGGCGAAGGTGCGGCCGGTCAGCGATTCGGACTGTGCACGCTCGTTTTCGTGATGCGGAAACTTGAGGTCGATACCACCGCCATGAATATCGATTTCTTCTCCGAGCGCCGATAATGCCATCGCCGAACACTCGATATGCCAAGCCGGTCGCCCTGGACCCCAAGGCGACTCCCAGGCCGCATCTTCGCCCTCCTTTGTAGCTTTCCAGAGGGCAAAATCGAGTGGCGCAGCCTTCTTCGAGGTAATCTCCTCGGGCTGCATCTCATCAATCTTCTGTCCGGAAAGCGCACCGTAAGAGGGGAAATCGGCGACACGGAAGTAAACATCGCCAGCCGCTTCGTAGGCGTGGCCACCCTCGATCAATTGCGCGACCATCGCAATAATTTCGGGAATCGCCTCCGTCACTTTCGGCTCTGCATCAGGGCGCCCGAGCCCAAGACGCGTGGTGTCATCGATATAGCGCGCCGATTCGCGCTCGGCCAGCACGCGACTATCGATGCCCTCGGTAAGCGCGGCAGCGTAAATCTTGTCATTGACATCCGTCAAGTTCGACACCACCTTGACCTGCCAACCGGTACGGCGCAGATGCCGCGCCAGCGTCATCGCCACAACGAACGGACGAGCGTTGCCGACATGTACAGGCCCATAGACTGTCGGCCCACAGACGTACAGACCGAGGCGCCCTGGGACGAGCGGTTCGACAGGAACGACCGAACGGCGCAGTGAGTCGTAGAGGCGCAGTGTCATGGGCGATCCAGTACGGCCTGGGCGCGGGCAAGCACCTCGTCGCGCGACAGCGCAGCAAGCACAAACGGTAGCGGGATGCCACGATCGGCCGCCGTCAATACGCGCCGAACAGAACGCTTGCCGACACCGAGACCGTCGAGCAGACTCTTTGCAGCATCCAGATCGACACCACCATCGCGCGGCTGGTAAGCAGCGATCAGCGCCGTGGCCGCCGCTCGCTCACCCTCACCCAGATCCTGAAGGTCGGGTGTCGGCAGTACGCCCAATACGAGGTCGGCCGCCTGCTGCAGGTTCTCGGCATCGCCGAGACCAGGCGCGAGCAGGCCGACGGAACCCGCATCAACACGTGCGCCCTGCTCCTCGAGTCGAGCCAGGACACGCATCGCAAGCTGATCGGCGCCAAGCAGCGCTAAGTGGTCGCGACCCAATTTGCCGAGCAGAATCGGATCGAGTTTGGTCGTGCCATGCCCAAGCTGCGTTGGGTCAAACACCTGCGCGAGTTCCGCGGCAGATGCGGCTGGGAGCGCCGTCACGGGCGGACAAGCCGAGCGCGCCAACCAATCCACGACAGCCGACGCAAGCCAGCCTTGCGCATGCAACTCGGCAACACCGACCGCACCCGACCGCTTCGACAGCCGAGCCCCGTCATCGCCGACAACGATCGGAAGGTGCGCGAACTGTGGTGGCTCGACACCCATCGCCGCGCACAACAACAATTGCCGCGCCGAGTTGACGATGTGGTCCTCACCACGCAGCACGTGGGTTATCGCCATCGTGTGATCGTCAACGACATTCGCGAGGTGATACGTCGGGAGCCCATTCGAACGCACCAGCACCGTGGCACCGAGCTCCTCGGCTGGAATCCGAATCGCGCCGCGGCTGAGATCATTGATCGTCACATCCGCGCTGGCGGGCGGCAGCACGATCGCGCCATCTGACTCGCGCCGTGCCGTGCCCTTAGCGACCAACTGCTCTGCGACGGCGAGGTGTTGATCGGCACGTAGCGACTGTCGGTACGGAGCATGAGGGCCCTGATCCGGCCCCTCATCCACGGCAATACCAAGCCAGGCGAGATCCTGTCGAATCCGCTCCTCGGCTCCTTCCAGATACCGCTCATTGTCCGTGTCATCGATCCGTAGGACGAAGACGCCACCCTGCTTTAGTCGCAACAAATGGTTTGCGACAGCCACCATCGCACCACCTTCATGCAGGTCACCCGTGGGCGACGGGGCAAAGCGGACACGGACAGTCATGGGTGCAGGATTACAGTGATTGCAGGCCAGCGGCGATAGATCGAGCGAAGCAACTATCGACAATCGTACGCTCGGGGCGAGTTGGCGACATCTTGCCTTGCCACCAGCAGCCATTTGGCGCGGAGCATGGACCTCGGGAGAACACCCTGCACCGGACACACTCACACTACGCTGCCCGTGTGACTCTCACTCAAAGTGAACTCGCCGATCGTGTCCTTGCGTGGTACGCACTGACCGGCCGCGACCTTCCCTGGCGCCACACCCGCGACCCATACCAGGTGCTCGTCAGCGAGGTGATGCTGCAACAGACGCAGGTCGATCGGGTCGTAGACCGCTGGACGACGTGGATCGAACGCTGGCCAACCGCCCACGATCTCGCCAGCGCAGCGCGCAGCGACGTGATCGCCGCCTGGCAAGGTCTCGGCTATAACCGTCGTGCGGTCTCGCTCCACGAAACGGCTTGTCTGCTCGCGACCGATGGCGTACCGACCGACCAGGCGGGCTGGCAACAACTCCCAGGTATCGGCCCGTACACGGCGGCGGCAATCTGTGCACTCGCACTCGGCCAAGACGTGATCCCCGTGGACGTCAACGTCCAACGCATCCTCGAGCGATCGCTCGGCACACGCATGATCGAGCCACCACCAGGCCGCGCCCACGACCTCACCCAAGGACTCTTCGACCTTGGCGCAACGGTCTGTCTTGCGCGCATCCCGCGCTGCGACGCCTGCCCACTTGCCGACCGCTGCCCCACCCGCGGCCAACGCTTCGAACCGCGACGGAAGCAGAGCCGTTTCGAGGGCTCTCGTCGACAGGCCCGCGGGCGACTGCTCGACGAATTACGCGCCGGACCGCTCGCCACGGGCAGCTACGACCCGACGATCGCCGCGCTGCTGATCAAGGACGGACTCGCCGAACTCCACGATCAGAACCTGACGCTGCCACGCTGATTCGCTCGAGACCCACGCTCCGTCCGTAGACACGGTAATCTGCGACTATGAATTTTCTTTTGATCGCAGTTGGCGTTCTCATCCTCGTCGTCCTGCTCTGGCTCGTACTGGCCTACAACAGCCTCGTCCGCCTTCGCAACGAGGCCGCCCAGGGCGAATCCTCGATCGACATCCAGCTCAAACGACGTGCCGATCTGATCCCCAACCTCGTCGAGGCGGTCAAAGGCTACGCGACACACGAGAGCGCGACCTTCGAGAAGGTCTCGAACGCACGCGCACAGGCGCTCGGCGCCAAGACGCTGGGCGACAAGGCAGCGGCAGACGGCGCGATGCAGTCGGCGCTCGGTGGCCTGTTCGCGGTCGCCGAGGCGTACCCGCAACTCCGTGCTGTCGAGGCATTCACCAAGCTACAGACCGAACTGTCTGACACCGAAGACAAGATTGCGGCCGCGCGGCGCTATTACAACAGCGTTGTGCAGCGCTTCAACACGAAACAACAGACGATCCCGACATCGCTGATCGCCAGCGCCTTCGGCTTCTCGCCGCGCGAGTTCTATCGACTCGAAGACGACGCCGAGCGTGAGCCCGTCAAGGTGGATATCGCTCGATGACCCTCCAAGAGCAGATCCGTTCCGCCCGCCTACGCACCGTGATGGTGCTGGTCCTGTTCGTGATCCTGATGGCCGCGATCGTGGCTGCTATCTATGTCGCGTTCGGTTCGGGGTACGGCGTGATCATGGGGCTTGTCGCAGTCGGCTACGGCATCTTTGGCTACATCGCTGCCGGCTCGATCGTCGCTGCCGCCAGTGGAGCGCACAAGATTACAAAAGACCAGGCGCCCGAGCTATTCCTCGCCGTCGAAAACGCTGCCATCGCGGCTGGTCTTGCCAAGACACCCGATGTCTACATCATCGAAGACCCAGCACCGAACGCCTTTGCCGCGGGCCGCACGCCCGAGAAGGCCTACGTCGCCGCAACGACCGGTATTATACAACTGCTCGACAAGCGCGAACTCGAGGCCGTAATGGCGCACGAGATGGCGCACGTCCGCAACCGTGACGTGCGCCTGATGACACTCGCCGCCGTGATGGTCGGCGTCATCTCGATGATTGCCGACATGCTGCTGTGGTCGATGATCTTTAGCGGCGGCCGCAATAACAACAACAACCCAATCGGCGCGATCATTGCAATCGTCGCGATCATCCTCGCCCCAATCGGCGCGGCGCTCCTACAAATGTCGCTGTCGCGTCGCCGCGAATATCTTGCAGACGCCACCGCTGCGGAGCTGACGGGCGACCCCGAGGGACTCGCGCGCGCGCTCTACAAGCTCGGCGCCGACCAGCGCCCGCTCCAGAAAGTCAACCGCGCGACAGCACACCTGTGGATTGAGTCGCCGCTGCGCGACCACCACGGCATGAGCACGTCGCTCGCGGGCCTGTTCGACACGCACCCACCACTCCAAGAGCGCATTGATCGCCTGCAAGAGATGGGTGGCTTCCAACTGCCGCCACTGCCAAAGGGTGCCGCCGAGGCGTAAGCGCTTAGCCGCGCGTAACGAGTACGACGGCCTGCGCGGCGATCCCCTCACCGCGACCAGTGAAGCCCAGACCATCCGTCCCCGTCGCGCGGATCGAGACTTGATCGGCCGTCGAATACATCGCGGCAGCGCATTGGGCGCGCATCGCGTCGACATGCGGCGCCAGCTTTGGCTCCGTTGCCACGACCATGCAATCGGCGTTGACGAGCGTCCACCCCCGCTCGGCAATACGCTCGAACGCAAGGCGCAACAGTTCGAGCGAGGCCGCATCCTGCCACTCGTCCGTGGCGGGGAACATGCGGCCGATGTCGCCAAGACCCGTGGCACCGAGTAGTGCGTCGGTCAGGACATGGCAGACCACGTCAGCATCGGAATGCCCCTCCAGACCGTGCGTGTGTGGAATTGTCACGCCTCCGAGGACAAGCGGACGCCCAACCACCAACCGGTGTGCATCCACCGCCGTGCCGACGCGGAGCTCAGCCAATCGGCACCGCACGACGATCTCGCCCCTTGATATCCATCACCTCGGAGTATCCCGCATCGACCGCGGCCTGTACGGCCTGGTCGAAAGCGAAGCCAATGTGCGCCGGCTCGTGGGCGTCCGAGGAGATCACGATTGGTACGCCACGCGCGTAGTAGCGCTCCAACAGTGGCTGTGCCGGATAGAGCTCCTGCGCCGGCTTGCGCAGTCCCGACGTCGAGATCTCAACACAGACGTTTGCCTGTTTGAGGGCATCCGCGATCGTGTCGTACGCCCAATCGAGCGTCGCTGTGGACGGCAGCGGCCCAAACGACTTCGGCAGGTCCGAGTGGGTCATCACGTCGAATTGGCCACTCAGGGCGGCGCGCGTATAACGGTCAACATAGCCCTGCCATAGCGCTTCGGTATCGATGTGATCGAACGCCGAGTAGAGGTCGTAATCGACCGCGCCCTCGTCGACCCAATGGACGCTGCCGAGAATTAGATCCCACGGCCGTCCGCGCAACGCCGCGACCAGCACCTCTTGCCCCTCAGGCAGCCAGTCGCACTCGATGCCGATGCGGATCGGGAACCCGATCGACTTGGCCTCGCTGAGTGCCTCCCAGTAGGCGTCGAGGTCCCACTGGGTCTGCGTCTGCCAGTACTCGTGCGCCCAAGCCGGCTTGGCCACACGAAAACGGTAGATGTGCTCGGTAATGGCAACGGCCTCGAGCCCGCGATCCATCGCGGCTGCAACGTGCGGCACGATCGTCTCGACCGACAGCGCCTCCTCATCGAGCGGATCATCATCCGGCCGCAGGTGCGTGTGATGATCAGTCAGCATCGACGAGCTCCAGCGCACGCTCGAGGTCGGAACGCGTCGTGATCTTTAGTGATCGAGGATCGCCCTCGACCGTGGTAACGGTCCCACCGACACGCTCGACGAGGCTCGCACAATCTGTACCCGTACTGCGATCGGGCGCCGCCAAGGCGCGCCGAAAAATTTCCGCCTGAAAGGCCTGTGGCGTCTGCACACTCCGGATCTCACTACGATCGAGCGTTTCCACCACGCGGCCAGCTGCGTCTACGCGCTTGACGGTATCGGCGATGGGCAGCACCGGGATGACACCATCGGCCCCGTCAACAAAGCCCGCCAGCACGCGATCAATCAGCGCCGCTGGCACGATCGGTCGGGCGGCGTCATGCACAAGAATCACTGCTGCGTCAGCGGGCACCTCAGCCACGCCAAGCGCGACCGAATCGGAGCGCGACGCGCCACCCGCAACGGCGATCGAGGCCTTACCAGCGCCGATGTCATCCGCCATGAAGGTCGCGCGTTCCTCCCACCCCGCCGGCACAACCAGCACGATGCCATCGATACCGGGATGGTCATCAAGGGCCAACACGGACGCGGCAATCAGCGGATTCTCACCAAACGCCACGAAGGCCTTCGGATGCTCCGCGCCGAGTCGCTCGCCCGAACCAGCCGCGACGATGACCGCCCAGACGGCGACCGCTTCAGCCATCAGCGCCTAAACGGAGCGCGCAGCGCGCGCCTCTGCACGCGCGACGGCGAGGTTGGCAAGGAGTTGGTCAAGGTGCTCATTCGTTTCATCCTCATTCTTATCGAGCACCCAACGCAGCTCGGACGAGAGAATGCGTTTGGCCTGCGCAAGCAACTGGCGCTCACCCGACGACAGCGGTCGCTTCGCGTCACGCAGGGAGAGGTCGCGAATGACTTCGGCGATCTCCTTGACGTTGCCCGAGCGAATCTTGTCCTTGTTCATTCGAAAACGTCGGCTCCACGAGCCAGTGTCGACGGAAATCTCCTCGGCCAACACGGCGAGCACCGCCTGCGCGCCGTCCTCGTCCATCACGCGCCGCAGCCCCAGCTCATCAACACGATTGACGGGAATGCGCACCACCAAGTCGTCGGCAATAATCCGAATCGTCAGGTACTCGACCTCTTCCCCCAAGACCGTGCGCTTCTCGGTGCCGTCGATCAGGCCCGCGCCATGCTGCGGATAAACGATTCGATCGCCGACTTTGAACACACATACTCCTCGATACTGGGACGGAAAGGATAACCCGAAACGGCGGCGAAGTGTGGAAGCTATCTCGCGTTTCGGAGAAGTCGGTCGTGGAGTCGATGGAGACCCTGCTGCACATCCGCAGCGACCGTCTGTGAGATTCCATCGATCACTGCAAGCTCGCGCAGCGTGGCACGCATCAACGCGTCGAACGATGGAAAGGCTGCGATGATTCGCTCCGTCTCCTCGCCCGTCAGCGACGCAATGCTGGTGAGCGCGCGATAGCCGTGCGGACGCAGTTCGCCGCCCGTAGACCCGCCGCTGTAGCCAAGTGCAGCACCCACGGCATCCGACTCGACGAGCTCGCTATAGCGCAACGTAGCGAGATGCTCAATCACAGCAGTATCATCCGTCGTCAGGTCGGGATTGCGATAGTCGCGAATAATCGCCGCCTGCTCCTCGAGCACTCCTTCGGACAACTCGGCAAGCTGCATCGCGACGAGCCGACCATCAAGACCCAACTCGGCCACGTTGCGGGAGATCTCGTCGATCATGCGTGCAGCCATCTCTGCTCGCTGCAACACATTGAGTACGTCATCGAAGGCGACGTCGCCACGAAGCTCTTGCCGTGTCAAGGCTTCAGCACCGTTATCGAGTTGGGTCCGGTGACTCCGCAAGGTTTGCAGACCCTGTGTCGCCTTCGCCAAGAGCTCGCCAATCGAATCGAGCTGGTAGCACGATCCACCCGTGTAGAGGTTGACCGTGTCGCGCTCCTGCGAAATAGAAATCACGATCGAGTCGGTCTGACGAGCCACGCGCTCGGCCGTGCGGTGCCGCGTGCCGGTCTCCGTCGTCGGCATCGCAGCGTCCGGCATCAGTTGCACGTTGGCGCGGACGATGCGCGAGAGATCTGCGTCGAGGATGATTGCGCCGTCCATCTTCGCGAGCTCGTACACCATCTGCGCTGAGAACGGAATGTCGAGCTTGATGCCACCCGAGCAGAGCGGCCCGATTTCGTCGCGTTCCGCGACCACAATCAGCGCACCGAGGTGCCCTCTGATGATGTCATCGATGCCGAGGCGCAAATCCGTGCCCGGCGCGAGCAGGCTCAGTGCACTGGCGAGCTTCGGGTTGCGGCGCGGGTCGACAAGCATTGGACGGAGTATCGTAGCCGGGTGACGAGCATTCGGCCGATCTTGATTGTCGATGGCGATGCGCTCGCCCACCGCGCCTACCACGCCCTCGGCTCGATTACGGGGAGCACAGGGCACCCGGTGGGATTGTTGCAGGGCACGATCTCCATGCTGGTGGCAGCCTGGGATCTGTTTGAGCCACGCGCAATGGTCGTTGCGATCGATAGTCGTCTGCCATCCGAACGGAACGTTCTGTGGCCCGCCTACCAAGCGCAGCGCGATCCCTTCGCTAACGATCTGATCGAACAGTTGGATGCTCTGCCCGACCTCATTCGCAGTTTTGGGGTCCCCGCAGTTCGCGTCGACCCGTGGGAGGCGGATGACGTGTGCGCCACACTCGTGGCACGCGAGGAGGCAGCAGGCGGATCCGCACTCGTTCTGACGCACGACCGCGATGCCTTTCAACTGGCCTCAGCTCAGACGACCATTATCCGACCGGTCTCGGGCATCAGCGACACCGAGCTCGTCGATCCTGCCGGCGTCGTCGAGCGCTATGGCGTTTCGCCCGCCCAGGTACCCGACCTGATCGCGCTACGTGGCGACCCCTCGGACAACATTCCGGGCGCACGTGGCATCGGCGCGAAGACGGCTGCCGAGCTGCTGCAACGGTTTGGCGACCTCGAGGGTGTGATTGCTCACGCCAACGAGTTGACACCCGCTAAGGCAGCGGCAATAGCCAGCTCTGCGGCCGACCTGCGGCGCTTCCACGAGATCGCGGTGATGCGCAGAGACCTGCCGATCGTCAGGCCCGCCGACCATGAGCCCGACTGGCAGGCCGGTGCGAAAGCCTGCGCAATCGCCGGCATGGGACGTCTTGCCGGCCGCCTCGAGCAGCGCGGCTCGTCGTAGCGGTAGGCGTTGGCACTGCACAAAAGGACCCGGGTCCTTTTGTGCAGTTTCGAATGACTAGTCCGCGCCGAGAGCGAGCGCGAGCGCCTCACTAATCGAGCCCGCCGTACGCAAAACGATGCCGGCAACAGACGGTGATCCAGGCGGCACAATCGCCTGCTCGATACCGAGCCGCGACGCCTCCTTCAGGCGGCGCTCCACCTGCGCAACGGGACGCAGTCGTCCTGTCAGACCGATCTCGCCGATCGCCACAATCGGGCCCGTTGGCACACCTCGCGCAGCCGACGCCACCGCGAGCGCAACAGCCAGATCGACTGCCGGATCGTCCACGCGTACACCGCCAACCACATTTGCGAAAACATCGTTAGAGCCCAACCCGAGCTGTGCGTGACGCGACAGCACGGCGAGCAGCATCGCCAGTCGATTGCGATCAATGCCATTCGCCAGCCGGCGCGGCTGTGGCAACTCGCTTGGCGCAACCAGTGCCTGCACCTCGAGGAGCAGTGGACGCGACCCCTCCATCGTGCATGCCACAACGCTACCGGTGGCGCCAAGTTCGTCACGCCCAAGCAGCGCGGATGGATCCTCGACAGCCTCGAGTCCACGCCCCGTCATCGCAAAGACACCGAGCTCGCTCGTGGCACCAAAACGATTCTTCGCGGCACGCAGCACGCGCAACTCACCTCCTCGCTCGCCCTCAAACAGCAGCACCGCGTCGACGAGATGCTCGAGCACCTTCGGGCCCGCCACCGCGCCATCCTTCGTGACATGCCCAACCAAAATAATCGCCACGCCATGCTGCTTGGCGACGCGGAGCAACTCGCCAGCCGCCTCACGTACCTGCGAGACCGAACCGGGTGCAGACGCAAGGTCGGCTGTCCAGAGGGTCTGCACCGAGTCGATCACGCAGACCGCGGGCCGCTCGGCCACGATCGTTGCGATCACGACGCTGAGGTCCGTCTCGGCAACGACGCGAATCTTGCCGGCCCCACCGATCCGCTCGGCACGCAGCCGCACCTGGGCAGCCGACTCCTCGCCCGTCACCAAGAGCGCCGAGGTGCGCTGCGCAATCGAGGCCAGCGCCATCGTTAACAGCGTCGACTTACCCACTCCAGGCTCACCCCCCACCAGCACGAGCGACCCCGGCACAATCCCCCCGCCGAGGACGCGATCGAGCTCGCCGATCCCCGTCGGAATACGTTCGGCCTCATCCGCCGAGACATCAGCGAGCGTTACGACCTCGCGCGGCTGCGCGGGTGCGTTGCCACGCGGCGAGGAGAGCGTCGTGCGCTCCTCAACGATCGTGTCCCATGCCTCGCAGGCAGGGCAACGCCCCTCCCACCTCGACAGCGTCTCGCCACAGGCCGAGCAAGAGAAACGGGTAGCCGTGCGCGCCATCTCCACAGGCTAGAGCCGACGACGGATACGCCAAGCGCGTGGCTTGTGTTGTCACGCTCGCAGTAAGCCCCCTCACTCCCACAAGGTGGATGTCCGAACGTGGTAATAGGTCGGCGTCATCGGATCCACGGACAACACCACACCCCACTCCGGCGTCACACGCTCGGGGCTAAACCTTGACACCGCCGGACTCGCACTGCAGCCGGCGATCGCGCTGAACGGGATCTTCCCAAGCCGCCCGTGGCAGCACACTCGGTGCTCGCCGCGACGAGCAGCCTCATCCATAGCGCACAGCCACTGACGGTAATGAAGCCCATTATCAGATAAAATGACGGGCGTGAGTAACCACTCCACACCTGCCAATGACTCCACCAACTGGGTCGCCCATGCCAGCGCGACCCTCGCGCAACGCCGCACGCGCAAGAGCAGCGCGCGCACTGCAATCGTCGCGAGCCTCGCCACACAAGACTGCTGTGCGAGCGCCCAAGAGATCCATACTCGACTGCGAAACAATGGCTCTTCGATCGGCATCGCGTCCGTCTACCGCACACTCGAACTCCTCCACCACTGCGGGCTCGTGACACGCGTCGACACCGGGGATGGCAGCGCCCGCTTCGAACCCGCAAACCCCGACGGCGAGCACCACCACCACCTCATCTGTAACGCGTGCGGCAACGTTGAAGCCTTTCATGACGACGCTCTCGAAGCCGCCATCCACGCAGTATCCAACCGCGTCGTCTTCCGCATAACCGCCCACGAAGTGGCGCTCCGCGGCGCCTGCCAAAACTGCCGCTAGTTCGCGACTGGGTCGGCGAGTTCCGGCGGCGGCGCGTCGGGCGTCGGCGGAACGATGTCCATCACGACCTCGTCCGTGCCCTCCTTGCGATCCACCAGAATCGTCGAACCCGGCTTCATCTGCTGCGCGAGGACAAAGTCGGCCAGCGGATCCTCAAGGATACGCTGGATCGCACGACGCAACGGCCGAGCTCCCATCGCCGGGTCGTAGCCCTCTTGGACAAGCAACTCCTTGGCACTCTCAGTCAATTCGATTGCGACCTCGTGCACATCAAGCTGCTCGCGGAGACGGTTGAGCATGAAGTCCACGATGTGCAGGATCTGCTCGCGCGTCAACTTATGGAAGACGATTACCTCGTCGATACGATTGAGGAGCTCCGGGCGGAAGACGCGCTTCAGCTCGGACATGATCTTGCTCTTCATGTCCTCGTAGGACTGGCCACTCTCGTCGTCCGCCTGCGCAAAACCAAAGTTCTGATTCTTCGCAATTGTCGCGGCACCGATGTTTGACGTCATAATCACGATCGTGTTGCGGAAATCGACCTTGCGACCCTGCGAATCCGTCAACTTGCCCTCCTCCAACACCTGTAGGAGGATGTTGAAGACATCGGGATGCGCCTTCTCGATCTCGTCGAGCAGGACCACGGAGTATGGCTTGCGGCGCACAGCCTCGGTCAGCTGGCCGCCCTCGTCGTACCCGATGTAGCCAGGAGGCGAACCCACCAGACGCGATACAGAGTGCTTCTCCATGTACTCCGACATGTCGACCTGGATCATCGCGCCGTCGTCACCAAACAAGAACTCGGCGAGCGTGCGCGCCAACTCGGTCTTACCCACGCCCGAAGGGCCGAGGAAAATAAACGAACCCGACGGACGCTTAGGATCCTTAATGCCGGCACGAGCGCGACGAATCGCGCGCGACACAGCTGCAATCGCAACGTCTTGGCCAATCACACGCTTGTGGAGTTCTTCCTCCATGCGGATCAGCTTCTGCGTCTCGGCCTCGGTCAACTTGAAGACCGGAATGCCCGTCCACATCGAAACGATGTCGGCAATCTCTTCCTCGCCGATCGACGGCTGCTCGCCCGCGCCCTCGCCCTCGGCCCACTGCTCTTCGGCCTCGCGCTTATCGTTCGAAAGCTTGCGCTCCTGATCACGCAGATTGGCGGCCGCCTCAAAGTCCTGCGCCTCGATCGCGCCCTCCTTCTCCTTGCGGACGCGCTCGATCTCGTCTTCGAGTTCGCGTTGTGCCGGCGGCGCCGACATCGTGCGGATACGCATACGCGACGCAGCCTCGTCGATCAGGTCGATCGCCTTGTCCGGCAGGTGCCGATCCTGGATGTAGCGGCTCGAGAGTTCGGCCGCAGCGACCAGCGCCTCGTCCGTGATACGGATGCGGTGATGCGCCTCGTAGCGATCGCGTAGACCCCGCAGGATCTGAATCGAGTCCTCAACCGTCGGCTCTTCGACGCGCACCTGCTGGAAACGACGCGCCAAAGCGGCATCTCGCTCGAGATACTTGCGATACTCGTCGAGCGTCGTCGCGCCAATCGTCTGCAACTCGCCACGGGCGAGCGCCGGCTTGAGAATGCTGGCCGCGTCGATCGCGCCTTCGGCCGCACCTGCGCCCACAAGATTGTGGAGCTCATCGATGAACAGGATGATGTCGCCGCGCTGGGAAATCTCCTTCATCACCTTCTTGAGGCGCTCTTCAAACTCACCGCGATACTTCGAACCAGCCACGAGTGCTGCCAGGTCGAGCGTGTAGATCTGCTTGTTCTTGAGTAGATCAGGCACCTGCCCATTCGAGATGCGCTGTGCCAGCCCCTCAACAACGGCCGTCTTACCAACGCCCGGTTCGCCAATCAGCACAGGGTTGTTTTTCATCCGGCGGACGAGGATCTGCATCATCCGCTCGATCTCCGTCTGGCGACCAATGACTGGGTCGAGCTTGCCTTCCGTGGCGAGCTTCGTCAGGTTGCGACCAAACTGGTCGAGCAACTTCGACGACTTCTTGCCTTCTGGCGTACCACTACCAGCGGTTGCACCCGCAGCGCCACCCGACTGCGAGCGTCGGCCTGGGCCAGACAGCATGCGGATAATCTCGTTACGGATCTTCTCGGCGTCGGCGTCGAAGTCGAGCAGGATGCGGGCTGCCACGCCCTCGTTCTCGCGCACGAGTCCGAGCAGAATGTGCTCCGTGCCAATGTAGTTGTGTCCCAGCGAGAGTGCTTCGCGCAGCGCCAACTCGAGTACTTTCTTGGCGCGCGGCGTAAACGGAATCTGGCCGGTCGTTACTTCTTCGCCCTGACCAACGATGCGTGCAACATTGGCGCGCACGTCCTCGACCGTGATGTCAAGCGAATCCAGCACACGCGCAGCAAGCCCTTCTTCCTCGCGAAGCAGACCGAGCAGGATGTGCTCTGTGCCGATGTAATTGTGCTTGAGGGCCCGCGCTTCGTCTTGGGCAAGAACGACGACCTGACGCGCACGCTCTGTAAATCGCTCGAACATTGTTGCCTCCTGCCCTACTGTTTCGCAGGGTTTCGGTGTACGGATTCCACCGAGTCACCGACTGGTTACTCACACTACCAGAGGGTGATTCCTGCCCCGGCGGTCAGGCTCGATTTCGTGAAACCCCCACCCCCAACCGCCACACCACAACCGCTCCTGGTTTCGTGATGGGGTCACGCTCGATTTCGTGATGGGGGGCGGATCCCACAACCGCGCGGATGGGCGGACGCCACAACCGCGGGGTTGTGATGTCCGCCCCCTAAAACCGCCTGTCGGGCGTGGTTGGGTCTGGGGGGCGGACATCACAACCCCGCGGTTGTGGCGTCCGCCCATCCGCGCGGTTGTGGGATCCGCCCCCCATCACGAAATCTCAACTCCAATCCGAAAACCTCTAGTTGCGCATGGCGGGAAAGAGCACGACCTCGCGGATCGTGTCCTGCCCCGTCAACAGCATCGCGAGCCGATCGATACCGAGGCCGACACCACCCGTCGGGGGCAGACCGTATTCGAGCGCCGTCACATAATCCTCATCAACAGGATGCGCCTCCTGATCGCCTGCCCGACCCATCGCAGCCTGCTCCTCAAAGCGGGCGCGCTGATCATCCGGATCGTTGAGCTCGGAGAAGCCATTCGAGATCTCCATGCCGCCACAAAAGGCCTCAAAGCGCTCGACGAGACCATCATGGCCAGGCTTGCGGCGCGACAGTGGCGAGAGTTCGACGGGATAGTCGACGAGGAACGTCGGTGCAATCAGCGTCGGCTCGACATAGTACGAGAGCATGTGATCGACGAGTTGCGCCCACGTTTTATCGCGCATCGTGTCAACACCCTGGCTCTTCAGATACGCCTCAAGCGGTTGTGGATCACGACCGAGGGTCAGTGGATTGATACCCGTCTTCTGCTCAATCGCCTCGCCCAGTGTCATGCGCTGCCACGGCCCGGCAAAGTCGATCTCCTGCTCCTTGACGCGCACCTTCGTCGTACCGCAGACCGCGATCGCGGCAGCCGCGACGATCTGCTCCGTACGCGTCATTACGTCCTCACAATCCGCGTACGCCTCATAAAACTCAAGCATCGTGAACTCGGGATTGTGCTTCGGCGAAACGCCCTCGTTGCGGAAGTCCTTACCGAGCTCGTAGACCTTCTCGAACCCACCCACGACGAGGCGTTTGAGGTACAACTCGGTCGCGACACGCAAGTAGAGGTCACGATCAAGCGTGTTGTGATGCGTCGTAAAGGGACGCGCCGCCGCGCCACCATAGAGTGGCTGCAAGACCGGCGTCTCGACTTCGACAAATTGCGCTTCGTCGAGCGAACGCCGAATGCTACTGATCATCCGCGCCCGCGCGATAAACCGCTCACGCACATCCGGATCCGTCATCAAATCGAGATAGCGCTGACGATGCCGCACCTCAACATCCTGCAGGCCGTGATGGCGATCTGGAAATGGCAGCCGACACGGCGCAAGGAACGTCCACTCCGTCACCCGCAGACTCAGCTCTCCCCGTTTCGTGCGAAACGCAGTGCCCGCGACGCCCACCAAGTCGCCAATCGAAACAGTGCACACATGCTCGTAATCAACCTCACCCATGCGCGCGAGATCGACGAGCAATTGCACGCGCCCCGAAACATCCTCGAGGTCGATAAACGTGACGCCGCCCTGTCCGCGCCGCCCAAGCACACGACCGGCGATACGCCAGCCACGCTCGCTGCCCTGTTCGGCGGCGAGCCCCTCCTCTGTTGTGCGCAGATCGCCAATCGCATCGCGCTCGCCAAACCGGTGCGGAAGGGACGCGAAGTCCATGCGTAGCTCTACCTACGAGCGCGAGATCGCCGTGATCTCGTACTTCGCCGTGCCCTTCGGCGTCATCACGTCGACCTTGTCACCCTTCTTGCCACCCAGCACGGCACGCCCGATCGGCGACTCGTTCGAGAGGCGATCAAGGTCAGGATCTGCTTCGGCCGAGCCCACGAGCTTGAACTTGCGCTCGATACCCTTCGGGCCCTTCAGTGTGACGGTCGAGCCGATCGCGACTTCGCCGCGCGGCGACGCGCCTTTCTCGATGATCGTGGCCTCGCGCACCTGCTCTTCGAGCTCCGCGATCTCGTCTTCCATCTTTGCCTGATCATTCTTGGCGTCGTCGTACTCGGAGTTCTCGGAGATGTCTCCAAACTCGCGGGCTTCCTTGATGCGCCCGGCAACTTCCCGGCGACCCTCGGTCGTCAGGTGTTCGAGACGCTTCTTGAGTTCCTCGTATCCCTCGGCGGTGAGGACGATTTCCTTGGCCACGTTGCCTCCGGCAGCTCGATCGGGGCGCCAATGCGGCGCCAGACGAGTCGCATGGTACACAGGGAAGGGCGTCGGACACGCCGGGCCTTCGATAGCCTGCCGTGATGGCAGTCGACGTACGCACCCTGACGGACTCGTGGCAGATTGGTTCGGTCGAGATTCCGAGCCGGATCGTGCTCGCTCCGATGGCGGGTGTTTCGGTCCAAGCGTTTCGTCGACAGGGGCGTCGTTATGGCGCTGGCTTGGTCTGTTCGGAGATGGTTTCGGCCTGCGGGTTGGGGTATCAGAACGAGCGCACGATGAACTACTTACGCATTGCGCGTGATGAAAAGCCCCTGGCCATCCAGATCTTCGGCTCGGATCCACCTTTGATGGCGGATGCGGCACGCATGTGTGTGGCGGCGGGCGCCGACCTGATCGATATCAATATGGGTTGCCCGGTGCGCAAGGTGACAAAGACGGGTGCGGGCTCGACGCTCATTACGGATGGAGCGGAGCGCGGCGTTCGTGTGGTGGCTGCTGTTGCGGAAGCCGTCGATGTGCCGGTCACCGTCAAGATGCGTCGCGGCGAGCTGAACGATTCGCGCGACTTCCTGATCGCTGGTCCACTCTTTGTCGAGGCGGGGGCACAGGCGCTGACACTCCATCCACGCAGCGCAAAGCAAATGTATACGGGCCACGCTGATCACGCCCTGACAGCCGAGCTCGTCGACCTCGTCAACGTTCCGGTGATTGCCTCCGGCGACATCACCTCCCGCGAGCGCGCTCACGCGGTGCTCGAGACGACGGGTGCGGCTGCGGTGATGATCGGGCGCGGTGCTCAAGGCAATCCCTGGCTGCTCGCGTCGATGTTCGGCGGCGTTGATATCCAGCCAACCAATCCCGAGGTGGTCGCCGAACTAGTGCGTTTTGTGCGTGAGACGGTGCGCGAGTTGGGTGAGCAGCGCTCCGCGCATTTCTTGCGCAAGTTCTACGGCTGGTATCTCAAGAGCGGCGATTTTCCACGCACGTTGCGTCAGGAGCTCTCGACGGTAGACTCGACAGCAGCGGTCGAGGAGGCACTGTTTCGTGCCGCCCCAGAAGCACGGCTACTGGTTGCCACGATGGAAGCGGAGATCGCGGCGCTCGGGTCGGGCGCGAGTGACAGCGAACTCGATCTGCCAATCTCGCTGTACGGCGGCGGCTGACGCACAAAAGGACCCGGGTGCCGTTTCGGCCCGTCAGTGCGACGCGTCGTTACACGACTGCGTCGATATTGAGCCGCACGTAATCCGCCTCAAACGGCTCGGGTAGGCGCGCCAGCACGGCCGCCACGAAGTCGTCGTGCTGGTCTGCCGCTAGGCGCTCGAGGTGGGCCCCGAGAATTACAGATCCGAGAAAGACGGCCGGCTCGGGCGGGAACACCGGCGCATCATGAAGCCAGCAGCGCGCCTCGCCGAACCCGGCTTCACGCAGCAGAACCTCCGTCTCCGGCGCATCGGCAAAGTGACACGGCTCCGTCCAATTCTCGAAGGCCCCCGCAAACTGTGGGAGTGCCATCACGACGGCAACCTGATCGAGCACACGACCGATGTTGCAACGGCCACCACACTGCGCCGTCAGCGTCGCGCCAGAACCGAGTTGCGCCCGCAGTCGCCCAAACAACAACGCATGATCATGAATCCAATGAAACGTCGCAGTCGAGACGATACCGTCGACCACCCGACCAAAAAGGTCGAGTTCGCGTAGATCCTGAACCTCGTACGCAACGTTGTCATGCCCGGCCAGCCGCTCGCGCGCGGCCGCGATCATCGATGCCGAACCGTCGACCGCGATCACCTGGCCGCGCGGCAGTCGCCGAACTAACTCCTCGGTGACCCGTCCAGAACCACAACCCACATCCGCAATCGTCTCGTCGCCCACAAGCAGCAGGCGATCGAGCACAGCCACACCCCACTCGGCCTGAGGCGTACCGACCCGGTCGTACGTCTTGCCGTCCCACGCGCGCTGCGTCACGGCGCGGTCGCGCGCTGCCAGATCAGACGCAACCCCTCCAGCGTCAAGCCCGGCTCAACGCGCGTGATCGTCGTGCAGTGCGACGCCACCAAGACCGCGAGACCACCCGTCGCCACCACCGGACAATCTGGCGCGCCGAGCTCGGCACGCAGCCGCGTCACGAGCCCATCGACGAGACCGGCAAAGCCATACACTGCACCGGATTGCAAGGAGTCGACTGTCGCCGTGCCAATCGCATTGGGTGGCGCGATCAACTCGACCTTGCCGAGTCGAGCAGCCCGTGCAAACAACGCCTCCATGGAAACCTCCATACCGGGAGCGATCGCACCGCCGATAAAAGCGCCATCCTCGGCAATCACATCGAAGTTCGTTGCCGTACCGAAATCGACAACAATCGCCGGCGCGCCCGCAACATGCGCCACAGCAGCCGCGTTCGCAATCCGATCGGGACCGACCTCACGCGGGTTCTGCACACGAATGGGAACGCCCGTCTTGATCCCCGGACCCACGACGACAGGCACCGACCCAGCAACGCGCTCGAGCACCTCCTCCCACGCAGCCTGCACTGGCGGCACCGTCGTCGAAAGACAAGCCGCATCAATCACTGCCTCATCAATACTGCGCGACGACAACAGTCCCCGCAGCGTCACATCCAACTCGTCAGCCGTCCGTGTACGCGTCGCGATGCGCCACTCGGCCACGAGCGACTCGCCATCGAACAATCCGAGCACGCTCGACGTATTGCCGACATCAACGGCGAGTAGCACCGCTCTCAGTCCTCAGGCGGTGGCGTGAAATCAGGTGGCAACGTTGTCACAATCTCGCCCTCAGGCTTGAGTTCTTCGATCGTAACGTCCTGCGTCGTATGCACCTCGGCCAGCGGGATAATCCGACTCGGCCGATTCTTATCCCACACCCAAACATCCTCCATGCGCAAATGGAAGAGCGGGTACGACGGCTGATGCTCGATCTTCATATCGAGCTTGTTGCAGAGATACGTCGCCTCCTGCGTCAACACGCAGTAGCGAAACAATCCGAATACCGTGGCGTACTCGCGCTTGAGCGACAACTCGAGATCGGCGTCGTACTCCTCAAGATCTTCTAGATGCGACACGAGCGACTCCCTTCGATACAGGCCAAGTTAGGACGGATCGTAGACGAGCGTCGAGCCGCCAACGACCTCAACCCCTTCGTCGGGCAATCCGGCCAGGATGTCGGCAAAGCGCTGCCCATTCGCAGCCACTGCCTCCGGCACCAATTCGACAAGTGGTTGCAGCGCAAAGCGACGTTCGCCGAGCCGTGGATGCGGCACGACAAGATCGCTCGAGACAATCGTGCGATTGTCCCACCAGAGCACATCTAGATCGAGCGTGCGCGGCCCCCAACGCTCCTGCCGCACACGTGCCGCTGTCTGCTCCACCGCCTGCAGAATCTGATGCAACGCCGGCGGATCGAGCGCGACTCTGAGCAGCGCAGCGGCATTGAAGAAATAGTCCTGCTCCGGCCCGCCAACCGGCGCTGTCTGGAGCAACGACGAGACGGCTACGACGCGCACACCATCGCTTTGATCGAGCGCTACCAGTGCCTGCCGAAACGCTGCCAGCACATCTCCAACATTGCCACCGAGCCCAATCACCACGGGCGTGGCGATCATGCCGTGCGTGTGACCGTGACGATCACGTCGCCGAACGCTGCACGAATCGGCGCACTCGGCTTGTGGACACTGACGGTGGCTCGCCTGATCGGAAAGCGCGCCAACAGATCGACTGCGATGCGATCGGCGAGGTGTTCGATCAGATCGAGCGACGCAGCCGTAGCAACCGCGACGACGGCCTCCGTCACTGCGCCATAGTCGACCGCGTCCGCCACGGCATCCGTATCGCACGCGCGATCCGAAGTGGGTACGAGCTCGACGTCGACGGAGAAAGCCTGTCCCTCAGCCTTCTCCTCGGGCAACACCCCATGGAAAGCGAAGACCTCGATGCCTTCGATGCGGATGCCGAACTCTCGCGTCATGGATGCACCGTACCCCCATGTCGGATGCCGAGTAGCACCTTGAGCGCATCGATGTGGGGCGCGACATCGTGGACGCGCAGCCCCCAGACACCATGCTCGAAAGCGACCAGTCCCGCCGCGACGCTGGCCTGTACCCGGTCGCGATCTCGATCGCCGAGCAGGTCGCCAAGGAAGCGTTTGCGCGATACCCCGACGAGGACGGGACAATCCGTCACCTCAGCGATTGCGGCGATGCCCATCAGCAGATCGCAGTTGTGGGCCGTCGTCTTGCCAAAGCCAATACCCGGGTCGACGGCAATTCGCTCGGGTGCGATACCCGCCTCAACGAGTGTGTCAACGCGACGACGAAGATACTCTCCGACCTCGCGCACGACGTCGTCGTACTGCGGATTGTCTTGCATCGTCCTCGGCGTACCCAGCATGTGCATGATGCAGACGTCGGCCTGCGCATCGCGGATCACATCAATGATGCGCGGATCGAGCGTGCACGCCGTGACATCGTTGACGAGTGTCGCGCCTGCCTCAATCGCAGCCTCGGCGACGACACTCTTCGTCGTATCGATCGAAATCAGTGTTGCGGAGGCAGCCCGGATGCCCCGGATGACGCCGATCACCCGCTGCAATTCTTCGTCCTCGGAGATACCCTCCGAGCCGGGACGCGTCGACTCGCCACCAACATCAATAATCGTCGCTCCCTGCTCGGCCAGCAGAAGACCGTGAGCGATCGCAGCGTCGTGTTCGACAAACAGCCCACCGTCCGAGAACGAGTCTAGGGTGACATTGATAACGCCCATCAGAACGGGGCGTGGGAGACGGTGCGCGAGTGGTTCCACCGTGGAAGCGTACGGTGTCTCGGGAGGTAGCGGAGGTAGCGGAGGTAGGATTCGAACCTACGACACGCGGATTATGATTCCGCTGCTCTAACCAACTGAGCTACTCCGCCAAGTGCCCTGATGCTAGCCGAAAACGCTAGTCGGCTGATTCGGTCTCGGGCTTAAGCTGTACGACATTGGGCCGCGAATATCGAGCGTGATGCGGGCGGCTGGACGGCCTGGTTGCCGAGGAACTCGCCGAGCACACGACGATTGCCCGAGCCATCGGGAATCAGTACGTCCTGACCATCCAACGCTGCCGGCGTGCCACCAAGGTTGCAGCGCAGTCGACGCGAGGCGCGTTGATCAACATAGGCGAGTTCGAAGAGGGCAGTCATGGAGAGGTCAGTTGCGAAGGCTGTTCCCATTGCGCCCGCGACGGTGCGGAGGCGGAGGGCGCCACTCGGACTGACGAGTTTTGCGCGCAGCGCCTTGACCACCATCTGCTGTCGTTGCCCCCGCGAAACATCCGAATCGGCAGAGTTGAGCAGGTTTTTACGAACCCGCGAATAAGCCAGCGCCTCCTCGCCGTTGAGTGTGATCGTGCCCGCCGGGAACTTGACGAGCGTTTTATCGAAGATCGACCGGATCGGGCGCGGATTGTCGATCGTGATGCCACCAACCGCGTCGACGAGGCCGACCAGTCCATTGAAATCGAGCACGGCGACGTGATCGATTTGGAGACCCGTGTAGGCCTGCACGGTCTGGATTGCCAACGCGACTCCACCATTGGCATAGGCCGCATTGATTTTCTCGTCACCGTACCCCGGCACGAGCACACGCAGGTCGCGTGGGATCGAAAGCGTCGCCACTAATTGTCGTTGCGGGTCGTAGCGGACGACTTGCAACGTGTCCGAATTGGCGCGCTCATCGACACCGATGATGAGCAGCGCGGTTGGTGTTGAGAGGATCGGTCCCGCAGGAGAAAGTGCGGCGTGCGCACGCGGGTCGAGACGATCGTTGGCCAGTGTGATCGAGCTGCGTAGTGCCAACAGGCCGAGTGTTAGCCAGCATGCCAAGAAGACGAGCAGGACCAGGGTGATCGTGGTGATCCAGAACGTCAGTGATCGGGGCTGACGACGACGCGGCTTCCAGATGCGCCCACGGCTGAACTTGGGTGACTCGATTGGCGGCGGTGTTGCCTGAGCGGGAAGCTCGATTGCTCCCCGCCGTTCGGGCGCAGGTGTGCCTGCGGCGACGGACGCCCCGAACTCGTCGTCCGCGTCGGCCTTGCCGCCCTGATACTTCTTGTAGGGACGTTCACTCATGCGCTCACAGGGTATTCCCTGATCGGACCGCGTACCCTCCCCATATGCGCGGACGACTTACGATCTGTCCAACACCAATTGGCAACCTCGACGATCTGACAGCGCGCGTGCGTGCCGCGTTTGCAGCGTGTGACCTCGTTGCGTGTGAGGACACGCGCCGCACCGGGCAACTACTGCACCTGCTGGGGATTGATGTGAAGATGACGTCGATCGAGGCGCACCGCGAGGGTTCGGCGATTCCCGGCATCCTCGCCCGGCTCGAGCAGGGCGAGCACGTCTGCCTCGCGACCGACGCTGGGATGCCGCTCGTGTCCGACCCCGGCGGTGCGACCGTCCGCGCCGCAATCGCGGCTGGTATCGAAGTTGAGGTGCTGCCCGGCGCCGACGCCGTCACGACCGCGCTCGTCGCATCGGGTCTCCCATCCGATCGCTTTGCCTTCATCGGCTTCCTCCCCCGCGCTGTGGGTGCGATCGGCAAGACGCTCGACGAGGCCGATAGTTGGGGCCTCACGCTGGTCGCGTTCGAGTCGCCGAAGCGCCTGCCTACGACGCTCGCGCTGCTTGCCGAGCGCGCGCCTGAGCGTCGTGTTGCGGTCTGCCGCGAGCTGACGAAGCTGCATGAGGAGATCGCGCGCGGCACCGCCACGGAAGTCGCCGCCCGCTTCGCGTTGGCTCCGAAGGGAGAAATCACACTCGTCCTCGCGCCACTGACCATCGAGAGTGCCGCTCCCGCCGTGATCGAGGAGGCCCTCACCGTGCTGCGCTCCCGCGGCTTCGGCGCGCGCGACGCGGCGCGGCTCGTAGCGGGTCTGACGGGCAGATCGGCCCGCGAGCTCTATCGCCCATAGCGGCGAGCGGCAATGCAACGCCTTCGCACGGCATCGCTCGGACTGCAAAAAAGGACCCGGGTCCTTTTGTGCAGTTTGCCTCGCCAAAAGCCCTAGTGGGAGGCGTCGCGCCCCTCCGGCGATACCCTTCGCCTGTGTCCGCCGCGTACGTAACAACGCCGATCTATTACGTCAACGCCCAGCCGCACCTCGGTCATGCGTATACGACGATCGCGGCAGACGTGTATGCGCGCCACATGCGCCAACGCGGCGAGGATGTCTTCTTCCTGACTGGCGCGGACGAGCACGGCGACAAGATCGCGCGCGTCGCAGCCGAGGAAGGCATTACGCCGCAAGCCTTTGTCGACCGCAATACCGCTGCGTTCCAGCGCATGACCGCAGACGTCGGTGCGACTCAAGACTTCTACATCCGCACGACCGACGAAGGACACATGCGCTTCGTCCAGGACTTTCTGCAGACGCTGAAAGACAATGGGCACGTCTACGAGGGTCTCTACGAAGGTCTCTACTGCACCGGTTGCGAGGCCTTCTATAAGGAAGAAGACCTCGTCGACGGGCTCTGCCCCGACCACGGCACAAAGCCTGAGTGGCTACAGGAATCGAACTGGTTCTTTCGCCTCAGTGCGTTTCAGGAACCACTGCTCGCGCATTACGACGCGACGCCCAACTTCGTCAGTCCGCACTCGCGCTGGAACGAAGCACGGTCGTTTATCGCCGGTGGCCTCGACGACCTCTCGCTGTCGCGCGCTTCGGTCGACTGGGGCGTGCCGCTGCCGTGGGCCACAGAACAAACCTGTTACGTCTGGTTCGACGCGCTCCTCAACTACGCCTCCGCGCTGTCCTACGCACGCCCCGGCGAGGACCTCACCGCGCGCTACTGGCCACCGCGCTGGCAACTACTCGCCAAAGACATTCTCAAGTTTCACGCCGTGATCTGGCCGGCGATGCTGATGGGTGCCAACATGGAGCTCCCCCAGCGCCTGATGATCCACGGCTATCTCACCGTGCGCGACACCAAGATGTCGAAATCGGTCGGCAACGTACTCGACCCGTTCGCCGTGATCGAACGCTACGGCGTCGACGCGCTGCGCTACTACCTGCTGCGCGACGTCCGCTTCGGCGGCGACGGTGGCATCTCATACGACGCGGTGCACGAGCGCTATCACGCCGAACTCGCCAACGACCTCGGCAACCTCGTCAATCGCGTGACGGCGATGGTCGACAAGTATCGAGGTGGCACCATCCCCGCGGCACACACCGATACGGCAATCGCGAACTCAATCGAACTGGCGCGGGAGGCCGTCGCTCGTCACATCGCCGAGATGGAGCTCACCGAGGCGCTTGCTGCAGCCTGGGTGGTGGTGCGTGACCTGAACAAGTTCGTCGAAGACACCGCCCCATGGACGCTGGCGAAGGATCCGGAGCGAGGGGCCGAGCTCGACGGCGTGCTCTACACGCTGGCCGACGGCACGCGCGCCGTCGCGATCCTGCTCGCCGCCGTGCTACCCGAGACCGCGCCACGCATCCTCAGCGCGATTGGTGCAGAGAACAGCGTGGCCTGGGAGCTGGCTGCAGCGAACCTGCTCGCCCCGGGTACGCAGATCGCCCCGACCGGACCACTCTTCCCGCGCATTGAGGAGCCGCTCGGGGGCGACACGGCGTGATCGACACGCACACGCACCTGACGAGCTGTGGCGACGCTCCACTCGAGGTGATCGGGCGGGCGCGCGCCGCCGGCGTGCAGCAGATCATCACAGTCGGCTCGAATGCTGATGAGATGCGTGCCGTCACGCCGCTGCTGGGTGAGCCGGGGATCTACACAACGGCGGGACTGCACCCGAATAGCGCCGACCAATGGAACGACCAACTCGAGCAGCAGATCCGCGAGCGCGCAACCCACCCCCGCTGCGTCGCAATTGGCGAGACGGGACTCGACTACTTCCGTGATCACGTCACGCCCGAGACGCAATTGATCGCGTTTCGCCATCAGCTCGAGCTCGCGCGCGAGCTCGACAAGACGATCGTAATCCACTGTCGCGACGCTGATGACGACTGCTTCCGACTGCTCGTTGAGGAGGCTCCGACTCGCGTCATCCTCCACTGCTTCGCCGTGCCTCAACGCCTTGATGAGGCGATCGAAAACGGCTGGTGGTGCTCGTTCGCGGGCAACGTCACGTATCCGAAGGCGAGCGACCTTCTGCTTGCCGCAGCACGCTGCCCCGTCGATCGTATTCTGCTCGAAACCGACGCGCCGTATCTGACGCCGGTGCCGCATCGCGGCACGCCCAACGAGCCCGCCTTTGTGATGGACACGCTCCGCGCCGTCGCCCAGGTGCGCGGCGTCTCGTGCGACGAGCTGGCCGCGCAAGTCCTGCTCAACGCCACCGCGGCGTACGCTCTGTCCTGATGACGAAGTTCGGCCAGAACTTTCTGCGCGACCCAAACCTCGCCCACGTGGCGGTCGATCGAGCGGGCGTACGCGCTGACGATGTGGTCCTAGAAATTGGTCCGGGCCGCGGGATCCTGACAGCCGTCCTCGCAGATGTCGCCGCGGTCGTGCAGGCGATCGAGATTGATCGAGCGCTCGAGCCGGACCTCGCAGCGATCTTGGCGCAGCACGCGAACGTGCGGTTGACGTGGGGCGACGCGATGCGGATACCGTTCGGCGAGCTCGATCCCGCACCGACGGCGTTCGTCGCGAACCTGCCGTACTCCGTCGCCACGCCACTGATTCTCCGCAGCATCCCCGAACTGCCACTGGTCGATCGCTGGTGCGTGATGGTGCAACGCGAGATTGCCGATCGACTGTTTGCCGAGCCATCGACGCCGGCGTACGGCGCTGTCTCTGTACTGATGCGCCTCGGCTGTGTCCGTACCGACCTCCACCCCGTTGGTCGCATGGTGTTCGACCCACCACCGCGTGTCGACTCGGCGCTCGTGGCATTTCGACGGCACGTTGACTGGCCCGTACTCGCGCCGTCGTGGGAGCGGATCGTGCACCTCGTCCACGCGGGCTTCGCACATCGCCGCAAGACGCTCGCCAACGGCATCGCGATGGCGGGGATTGCCACGCGCGCCGAAGCGCAGCAGACGCTCGTGCTGCTCGGCCGTGACCCCCGGATCCGGGCCGAGGCGATCGAACCGGACGGGTGGCCCGGTTTACTCAACGCGCTCGACGCCGCCACGGTCGTTCCGACATGACCGACGAGGCCACCATCGTCCGCGCCTGCGCCAAAATCAACCTCGTGCTGCGCGTTGGCCCCAAACGCCCCGATGGCTACCACGAGCTCGTGACGCTGATTGCGCGGATCAGCCTCGCTGACGTACTGCTGATCAGCGAGGCGCCCACCACCACCGTTGATTGCCCCGGCTTACCCGGCGGCGACACCCTCGTCACGCGTGCGCTGCAACTCCTCTGCGAAGCCGCGGGCCACGAGGGTGGCTTCCACGTGCACATCGACAAGCGCATCCCCCATGGCGCGGGTCTTGGGGGCGGTTCAGCCGATGCCGCGGCCACGCTGCGCTTTACCAACGAGCTCTTGCCGACACCACTCTCGAGCGGTGAGCTCCATCGCATCGCCGCTGAGATCGGCTCGGATGTCCCGGCGCTGCTGCATGACGAGGCGACGCTGGCGCGAGGCCGCGGCGACCAGGTCGAGGTGCTCGGCGCGTTGCCACACGCGTACCTCGTACTCGCCCATCCCGGGCGTCCGCTCGCAACCCGCGACGTCTACAACTGGTATCAGCCGGACGATCGTCCACTGCCAACGACAATCAGTTTGCCTCGCGATCTGGCAGCCATGGCGGCGATGATCGAGAATGATCTGACGGTGCCCGCAGAGACGCTCGAACCTGCCTGCCGCGACCTGCGCGAGTGCTTGCTGGCCCGTGGCGCACTCGCCGCTGCGGTATCAGGATCGGGCTCCGTTGTATTTGGGGTGTTCAATGAGAGGCAGGAAGCAGACGCTGCCGCAGCGAACTTGGAACACGCAACATGGACGACCACAGCAACCTTGGGGGCGAACCCCGCCGCATAACGGTGGACCCCAACGACGTGCGTGTCGTGATGGCCGAGTCGGCAACCTATGGTGCGCCGCCACCGAGCGGAGGCACGCCACTACCGTTCCTCCGTCGGCATCGTGTCAAGTTGGGTCTTGGTCTGGCGATCATCGAGCTGATTGTGTTGGGCTTTGGCCCCGGCGATTACTTGCGGCAGTGGATCGGCTTGCTGGCAATCGCGGTGGCGGCTATTTTCGTCCAGATCGCACTGAGTCGCTACCTGCCGTACAACCTGCGCCAGATCACGTGGGCCGTGGCGTTCGCACAGGCCCTCGTCGCACTGTTCCCGATCTTCTTCGGTGTCGGCATCGTGATTATCGTGATCTTGTTGTTGTTCGCTGTGCTCGCTGGGCTGGCACTGCTGCTCGGAGATCGGCGATGAGGGCGTGGCGCATAGCTCTGCTCGCGGTGGTCGCCGTAGTGAGTGTGGTCCCAGTAGCAGGGGCGGGCCCGCTGAGTGGTAAGACCGTTGTGATTGATCCCGGGCATAACGGTGGCAACAGCTCGCACCCCGAGATCGTCGGCAAGCAGGTCTGGGCCGGCACACGGTGGAAGAACTGCGATGCCAACGGCGCGTCGACACCCAGTGGCTACTCGGAGGCGCAGCACAACTGGGATGTGGCGCTGCTCGTGCAGACGATGCTGACGAAGCAGGGCGCGCGCGTGATCCTGACGCGACGCTCGAATGCGGGTGTCGGTCCATGTATCACCAGGCGTGCGGCAATCGGCAATCAGGCTCGGGCCGATGCGGCAGTCTCGATTCATGCCGACGGCAGTCTCAACACGAGTAACACGGGCTTCCATGTGATCGTGCCCGGGCCTGCCGGCCAGTCCCCGCGGATGTTGCGTCTGTCACACGACTTGGGGATTCTGATGCGCGATGCGTTGCGCGACCAGGGGCCGACGACGATTTCGAATTACATCGGTGAGAATGGTCTGATCAAGCGGAGTGACCTTGGTGGCCTCAATCTCTCGACGGTGCCGAAGGTCTTTATCGAGATCGGCAATATGCGTGCGCCCCGCGACTATCGAGTGATGGAATCTGCGGCGGGTCGGCAGCGAGAATCCGCTGCGATCGTGGTCGGATTGACGCGTTTTCTGCTTCAGCGCCGCGCGTAGCAAACACATGCATACGCACGTAATGCCAGGTTGAAATCACCCTCGGGTCCTTTTTGCACTTGCTTCCACCGGCGTCGTCCTGTAACTTACAACTCAAGTTGTAAGTTAGAGGCGCCTGATGCTGAAGAACGCGATGCCACGCTACGAACCACTATCGCTGGAGGCGCTCGCGACCATCCATGACGGTTGGAAGCGACTCGGCAAGGAAGTCGGCGTCCAGTTCGACAACGACGAGGCCCTGCGGTTGTTTCGCAGGGCGGGCCAGACCGTCGAAGACACCACCGTCTTCTTCGACCCTGACTTTCTGCTCGTCCAGGCAAAACTCGCCCCCGCCGAATTCTCCATGCGCGCCCGCAACGCGGCACGCGATCTGACGATCGGCGGCGACAGCATGATCTTCTGCGCCGCCCAAGGCCCACCATTTGTGCGCATTGGCGACGAGCGCCGCGACGGCACCTACGAGGACCTCAACAACCTGCTCCGTCTCGTGCAGATGACCGACAACCTCGATACACCCGGTCGAAATATTCTCGAACCAAACGACCTGCCCCTTGATTCCCGCCACTTGATGCGCGCACTCTCCGCGATTCGTCTGACCGACCGGGTCTGGGCAGGCGAACCCTCGAGCGGCGAAGCCGCCGCCGATTGTCTGCGCATGGCGGAAATCGTGCACGGCACGGACGTCCTCCACGGCGACGACCCCGTGCTGTTTGCCAACTGCAACGTCAACTCGCCCCTGCGCTTCGACGCGCGCATGCTCGATGGCATCGTCAACTACGGTGCCGCCGGCCAGGCGATCATCATCACGCCCTTCCTGCTGATGGGCGCGATGGCTCCCTGCTCCATCCCTGCTGCCCTCGTGCAGCAGACACTCGAGAGTCTCGCCGGCATCGCCCTCGTCCAACTGATCCGCCCGGGCACACCCTGTGTGATGGGCTCGTTTCTCTCCAGCACCGACATGAAGACCGGCTCCCCCGCCTTTGGTGGCCCCGAGTCGGCCTTCGGGCTCTATGCCTCGGGGCAGATTGCCCGCGACCTCAACCTCCCGTGGCGCTCCGGCGGCGGCACGTTGACCTCCAGTCCACTACCGGATTACCAGGCCGGCTACGAGGCAATGAACACGCTCTTATCAGCCTTTCTCGCAGGAGCGAACGTCTGCTGGCAGTCGGCGGGCTGGCTCGAAGGCGGCCTCGTCACGAGCTTCGAGAAGTTTATCGCCGACACAGAGATTCTCGACCTCCTCCACGACCAGTTTAGACCCGTCGAGGTCACGCCTGAGAGCCTTGCTTTTGACGCACATGTCGAGGTCGGCCATGGTGGCCATTTCTTTGGCGCAGCGCACACGCTGGAGCGATTTCGCGACTGCTTCTGGCGCCCCACGATCGCCTCGACCGAGAATAACGACCGCTGGAACAAGAACGGTCGACTCGACCACGCGCAACGCGCGTCCAAGCGTTGGCAGGAGCTACTCGCCGAGTATCAGCAGCCACCACTGGATGCTGGCATCGAGGAGGAGTTGATCGAGTTCGTCGCGCGGCGTACAACGGAACTTGGCGACACCGTGCCCCTGCCGGGACGCGCATGAATCCCGGCACTGCAGCACTTGGCCGCGGCCTCGACGTCCTGCTCGCACTCGCCGAACCCGCCGCCACGCCCAATGGTCTCGGCGTCTCGCAATTGGCGGCGATCGTCGGTGCCGACAAGAGCCAACTCTCGCGCCTGCTCGCCACCCTCGACAACTACGGCTTCGTCACACGCGACCGCGACACGCTCGCCTATCGACTCGGCTGGCGGATCTTCGGCCTTGCCGCCCAGGCCGGCGACGCGCCGCTGATCGCCGCCGCTAGGCCGATCCTGCTCGAACTCGTCGCCGAATTCGGCGAGAGCGCGCACCTGTCCGTGCGCCAAGGAGACCAGGTGCTGACGCTCGCCACCGAATCGCCGACGAGCGCAATCCATGCGCCAGGATCTGTTGGTGGTCTGACACCAATGGCGACAACCTCGGCTGGACGCGTGCTGGCAATGGAGCTACCCGCCGATCAGCTTGCGATGGCAGGTGCGGCCCGCCACGCAGTCGCCATCACTGCAGCCCGATCTGCTGGCTACGCGATTGTGCGCGAGGAGTTCGAGCCTGGTCTCGTTTCGGTCGCTGCCCCAATCCGCGACGCCGCCGGGCGCATCGTCGCTGCCATCAATCTCTCCGCGCCGAGCTTCCGCTTCGACGAACAACTCGAGTTGGCGGCGCCCACTCTCGTCGCTGCGGCAGCCGCCATCACGGCGGGACTGAGCGGATCCCGGACCGTCGTCCGCGCCTGAGGTGGCGCGCGCTCGCTACGCTGGCGCTTGCTCTGGGGCGTGGCCAAGTGGCAAGGCAGCGGGTTTTGGTCCCGCGATCGCAGGTTCGAATCCTGCCGCCCCAGCCTTATCAACGGCGCAGGCGGAGCAACGACAGCGCTACGCCCGAGCAGCTCGACTTACACGCGCCGAAAGGAATCGGCATACGACTCGCGGCCGACGGCAGGCGGGAACGCTCCCTCCACAAGAAACCGCTGGTGACAGCGCTGCAGGGCGACCGGGTCGAGTTTGACACCGAGACCGGGACCCGTGGGGAGCGAGACAAAGCCGTTACGCGGCACGTACGGCCCACCCTCAATCACATCGTCGGCATACCAGCGAAACAATGTCTGGCTCGGATCTGACACCCACGAAAACGCTGCCGACAATTGCAGGTAAGCCGTGCTACCAACTCCCGTCTCGCCCGAGTGAAAGCGAAAGCCGATGCCAGTACGCTCACACCTGCGAATACACTCAACAACGTTGCGCAGGCCGCCTAGATCGTTCATGTTGGTGACGAATACGTTCGGTACTCCGAGTTGCGCTGCCCGCGGAAAATCAATGATGTGCGTCGAGAATGGACGATCCGTCACGTCGCGAATCTCTGCGAACTCCTCGTAGGTCTCGCAGGGATCCTCCCAGGCATCAATGCCGTACTCCTCAAAGCGTGGAATCAACGCGCGCGCCGTGGCGGGATACCACGCCCCATTGACGTCGAGGCGGAGTGGGCGATCGCCAATCACGGCACGAATCTCGCGCACCATCGCCAGCTCGTCTTCGATGGCAACCGTGCCGACCTTGCCTTCGAAGATCGGACTGTCGAACTCTTCGAGGTACCGCGCACAGGACCTGGCAACCTCGAGCGGCGTCGACTCACCCGGATGCTGCGGGCCCGGATAGCGGTACGAAAAATACTCGGTCAGCGCGATCTCCGTGCGTACAGGACCGCCCAATAGTTCGGCGATCGACTTGCCTTCAAGCTGCCCACGGATGTCCCAGAGTGCCGTCTCGATGCCACCGAATGCGCGCTCCACGGCGCGCTTGTTGCTCCATGGGCTGTAGACGTAGCCGGGGACGATGCGCGTCTCAGCCTCGTCGAGGTCGAGCACGTCGAGTCCGATCAGGCGCTGCCCGAGCGTAACGACATCGTGGCTGCGATCACCATCCGCGACCTCGCCAAGACCAACTACACCCTCGTCTGTGACAACCTCAACGATTGTCTTTGTGACGCTTGCCATTGAGCCATAGCTAAAGCGGTACGGCGCGACGAAGGGGATGTTGACGGTGGTGGCTCTGACCTCGGCGATCTGCATGGGATGAGTCTGCCCGATCGAAGCGATCAGCGCAACAGAGGTAAGCTTGTCGACGCCCACCGTAAATACCTATGTTTGTCTCTAGATAGTTTTTGCGCTAGGTTGTCCCCGTGTCGCTTACACGCATCGCCGGTATCGCCCTGATTCTCGCCGCCATCGGTGTCGCGCTCTGGGTTACATTGCGCGGAAGTGACGCGCCTGCCCTGACCGTCTACGGCGCCTCGTCGCTGCAAACAGTCCTGCCCGCCGTCGATGGGACAGCGCGTTACTCGTATGCAGGCTCCGAAACGCTCGCCATGCAGATCCGCCAAGGAGCCCCCGCCGATCTGTTTCTAGCCGCAAGTCAAATGCAACCCGACGCGCTCCACGCACAAGGACTGTGCGATGCACCCGTGCCATTCGCAACCAACTCACTAGCCCTGATCGTGCCAAAAACAACAGCAAAGATCAGCTCGATCAACGATCTTCGAGCGGGCGGACTACGCCTTGCGATCGGCATTGCCGCAGTGCCAATCGGCGCCTACACACGAGAAGCACTTACACGACTCGAGGCAACCACAATCCTCACAATCAATACTGTCAGCTTGGAGGTTGATGCGGCTGACATCGTCGGCAAGGTAGCGCTCGGTTCGGCCGATGCGGGCATCGTCTACGTCACGGATGCGCGCGTGAGCGACACGCTCACCACGATCCCGTTGCCCGCGGCGGCACAGCCGACGATCATTTATTCGGCGTGTGTCGTGTCACGCGAAGACACCAACCGAGACGCTGCCGACGCGTACCTCGATCAACTGACAGGGCCTGCGGGACAGGCGGCGCTGCGAGCGGCTGGGTTTGGACCGCTGCCACGAGCATGACACTGCTCAGGGGCAATCGCTTGTTCGGCGCCCTGCTTGGCTTCTGCGCGGTGCTCGCACTCGTCTTCTTGGCAATTCCAATCATCTCGCTACTCACAGCGATTGCGCCATCGCGACTACTGGACTTGCTCACGCGCCCCGCTGCGCTGGACGCGCTTGTCGTCACGATCCAGACGAACCTTGTCGCGAATGCGCTGATTCTGATGATCGGCACGCCTGCGGCCTACCTGCTGGCACGACGATCATTTCGTGGCCGCAACATCGTACTCACAGCGATCGAAGTGCCACTCGTCCTACCTCCAGCGGTTGCGGGAATCGCGCTCCTGGCCGCGTTCGGCACGACTGGAATGCTTGGAAAAACGCTCGCGGAACACGGTCTGGTGCTGCCATTTACAGAGCTTGCCGTCGTGCTCGCCGTCACGTTCGTAGCCGCACCGTTTTATCTACGCGCGGCGATCAGCGCATTCTCACTGGTCGATCGCGATACGCTCGACGCCGCGCGCGATCTTGGTGCCAGCGAGGGGGCACTCTTCGTTCGTATCGCGTTGCCACTCGCCGCCGAAGGTCTGCGTACTGGTTGGGCGCTCGCCTTTGCACGCGGCATCGGCGAGTTTGGTGCCACCCTGCTGTTTGCGGGCAGTGTCATGAAGGTCACGCAGACGCTGCCGCTTGCCGTCTATGCCGAGCTCGCAGTGGACCTCGACGCGGCAATTGCGGTCGGACTGCTCCTACTGCTGATCAGCACCGCAGTACTGCTCGTCTCAAAACTGCCAACAACGTGGACACCTTCAATTACACGAGCCGACTGGTAGCCTCGGCGGTATGAGTGAGCAGATGCGCATTGGCACGGCGGCCAGCATCCTCGGCGTGACCGTGGACACGCTGCGTCGTTGGGAGCAGGAGGGTCGCATCACCTGTCAGCGCTCGCCGGGAGGGCAGCGCACGATTGCTGCCGAGGACCTCGGCGCGCTGCTCCGCGAGCGAGCCCCGCAGACCGGCGTCTCAGCGCGCAATCAACTCGACGGCACGGTTGTCTCCGTCGAGAAAGATGGCCTAATGGCAAAGGTCGAACTGGCCTGTGGTCCCTTCCGCATCGTCTCGATTATCACCCGCGAGGCGGCCGAGGAGCTTGACCTCAAGCCCGGAGATAACGCAACCGCAGTCGTCAAGTCGACGAGTGTTGAGGTTCGCCGCTAGGTGTTCCGCTCGATTTCGTGATGGGGGGCGGACGCCACAACCGCGGGGATGGGCGGACCCCACAACCGCGGGGTTGTGATGTCCGCCCCCTAAAACCGTCTGTCGAGCGTGATTGAATATGGGGGGCGGACATCACAACCCCGCGGTTGTGGGGTCCGCCCATCCCCGCGGTTGTGGCGTCCGCCCCCCACCACGAAATCTCATCACACACCAGCGCCGGCGGACATGATGGGCCCGGGCCCATCATGTCCATAACGTCCGCTTGGCGCCTTGATTTCGTGATGGTTGTGGCGTCCGCCCCCCATCACGAAATCCCGACCCACTCGAAAGTCGAAGAGCAGTTTCGCATCACCAACAATGGTCGGATCTGCCACGCCACCACCACCCAAACCGTCCACCAACCACGTACCGCGTAGGCCCGAGGCGACTACGATCTGGGACATGGATGACCGCAGTACGGCCGCAGCACACGCACTCCTCGCCGCTCGCCAAGAGCAACGCGACGCGCACCTCGACCAGGCAATCGCACCACGCGACATCGACGAGGCATACGCCACACACCTCGCCTTCCTGGATCTGCTCAGCGCCAATGGCGGCGGCCCGCGCATCGGCTGGAAAGTCGGCTTTACCAACGACACTGCACAGGCCAGAAACGGCACCACAGAGCCTGTCCTCGCCGGCCTGCTCGGACAGTACTCGTTCGTCACCGAAGCCGAGATCACGAGCCCGCGCGGCACGGGCCTCGGCGTCGAGGCCGAGATCGCCGTGCGCCTGAGCGCCCCACTCTCCGGCCGTATCAGCAAGCACGAGGCCGCTGAGGCAATCGACGCCGTCGCGATTGCAATGGAGATCGTCGAAAAGCGCGGCGGAGTCGAAGAAATCGGCCTGCCCACCCTACTGGCAGACGGCACCCTGCAATTCGGCAGCATCATCGGCCCGTGGAACACGGCGTATAGCCCGCTGGCCCTCGACGAGGTCGACGTCAAGCTCCAAGTCGACGGCGAGACGAATGGCTTCATGCGCGCCACCGAAGTGCTCGGGCACCCACTCAACGCGATCACGTGGCTGGCCGAGGCGAGCGAGCGGCACGGCATCGCACTGCAGTCCGGCGACGTAATCCTGACCGGCGCCATTATCCCTGCACAGCACCTCAACCCCGGACAGATGGCAGAACTCTCGGCAGATGGTCTCGGCGATGTGCGCGTCTGGGTCGACTGACGCGACCTACGACAGCAGCGTCGGCACGGCACCCGCAGCCCAAGCCCGCGCGAGATTACGCTCGGTCCAGTCGGTCTGACTCTCCGCAAACGCCGTGAAGGGAGCGTCCCATGCCTGCGCCGCAGCGCGGCAAGCGTCAGCGAGCGAGACTTCGCCCTTGTGGCCATGACTCGCAACCAGACCCGTCAGCGCACGCCACGCACCCAGCGGCTGACGCTCCACAAGGTAACGCAACGGTCGCGAGCCGCGCCCGCCGAGAATCGCCGAGTGTGTAATACCGAGGCGGTGGCTCGACAATGCGACCGATGCCGCCTGTGCGCGCTCGGCCAAGCGCGCCTCGACCAAAACCAACGAACCGCCGGGTGCGAGTGCAGCCACGATCTGATCGATACCCTCTGCCGTCTCGTCGTCGCCGGCGCGGAACTGCTCGAGCAGTCCAGACAGCACGAGCACGATCGGGAACTGCTCGTCCCACGAGCCGAGATCCGCATAGGCACCCGAGCGCAACTCGAGGTTCTGCGCACCCGCTTCGACCAGTCGCTCGCGCCCCGCAACAATCGCACCCTCAGCCAGGTCGAGTCCAACGAAATGACGATCTGGATGACGCGACGAGAGCCACGCCTCGAGATAGCCCGCATTGCATCCACACGAGAGTACCGGTCCAGCTGGCAACTGTTGCAGCAGCGCATCGGCCCAGACCCCGAGTGTCAGCACCTCGACCCAGACCCGCGAGAGGTCGACGGCGATTAGGTCGCGCCAGCCACCCTCCGCCAGCGCGGCGGCCACCGCCCCCTCCCCCTCCGGAATCGGCCGGTCATAGCGGCGACGGATCGCCTCACGCCAAACTAGGTCCTCACCCCCACTCTCCGCCTCGCGCTCAAAACGCAAACGATCGCCGCGCAGCGCACGCAGCAGCACTGGATTGAGATCCGACTCGGCAGCCAGTGGGCGCGCACCCCAGACAGCACCGAGATACTCCCCAAAGGAATCGACGGCCTCGCGATCAATCGACGGTAGCTTCATACCTGCCCCCCAGCAAGCTGGCGTCGCGCCTCAGCAAGTCGCTCGGCCAACGCTGGATCGAGATCCGCACGCGCCATGATCGCCGCCGCCAGGCGCACCGCCGCCTCAGCGGGCGGCTCGGTACCCGTCAGAGCAATCTCGGCAGCGCCCACCAACGAGCCAGACCCCGAGGCGGACAGCAACGCCTCGACACGCGGACTGAGACGCGGTGGTACGCGATCGCCCTGCGGACGCGGACGGCGAGGCTCGACAGCGCCACGTTCGCGCAGGATGCGACTGATCTGGACCTGAACGCTACCAACAGAAGCGAGGTCGTAATGGTCGGCAAACTCTTGTGCAAACTCACTCCACGGCCGCGTATCCGTCTCTGGACGCGCATCAATCGCGTCGCGCAACCGTGCCGCAATGGATCGCCTTCGACGCTTCGCTGTGTTACTCATACCGCAACTATCCCACGCGAGCGCGTCTCGCGGTCGCGCAAGCGAGCCGCACTAGCCAACTGTCGGACGCAACAAACTATGCGCCACCCCCATCACCCGCTCGGAGATCTCGGCACCACTGACATCGGAATCCATGGCGAAGATCTGGAGTGCCGTACCGTCGAGCAGGGCAGCAAGCACGTCTGCGATGTCCTCGGGTGGTAGGACGGGATTGAAAACACCACCGTCCGCGCCATCACGAATCGCCTCGGCGATCCCCTCTCGCCAACGCAGCCTTGACCGAGTCGTACTGCCTCGCAACTCGCGATCCTTGATTGCCGCTCCCGTAAAATCGAGCCACATCCGCCACGACTCTGTGCGCTCACCAAGCCGAGTGCAATTGAACGCGAGCAGCTGTTGCAGTCGCTGCCAGGCATCACCCTCGCCCTCGTGCAGCATCTCGATCTGCTGATCGATCTGATCGATCCACAGCTGCAGTGCCTCGGTCAGCATGCGTCGCCGCGTCCCGAAGTGGTGCTGCAGCGTACCCACGGCAACGTCCGCCTCTGCGGCGACATCTTGAAAGCGCGTGGCCGCGTAACCCCGCCGGGCAATCACGCTCGTTGCTGCCACCAGCAACTCGGCACGACGGTCGACAGAACTCTCGGCAACGCGCTGATACTGCTGTTCTGGGCTCTCGGGCATAACGGGAGCGTCCTCGTAGATGTCGAAAATGTCAACCCAATAGACCCACCGCGAAACAAACGTGGTAATAATACGACGGTACGGGAAAGAGGGAGTGACCGTGGACGGACACATCGTTCTGGCGGGTGTCACGAAGGCGTTCGGAGAAAACGTCGTCGTTGACAACATCGACCTAAATATTCGCGAGGGAGAGTTCTTCTCGATGCTCGGCCCATCGGGCTGCGGCAAAACCACGACGCTGCGCATGATCGCGGGCTTCGAAGTGCCGACCGAAGGCACCGTCACGCTCGCTGGCACCGACGTCACGCGCGTCCCGCCCGCCAAGCGAAACGTCAACATGGTCTTCCAGGCCTACGCCCTCTTCCCTCACATGACCGTGCAAGACAACATCGAGTTCGGCCTGCGCATCAAGAAGGTCAAGCGCAACGAGGTCAGGGAGCGCACCGCAGAGGCGATTGCGTCGGTGCAGCTCGAAGGCTTCGAGGCCCGCAAGCCCGCCCAACTATCTGGTGGCCAGCAGCAGCGCGTTGCCTTGGCACGTGCGCTCGTCAATCGTCCCGCCGCCCTCCTGCTCGACGAGCCACTCGGCGCGCTCGACATGAAGCTCCGCAAGGAGATGCAGCTCGAGCTCAAGGAAATCCAGGTCCGCACGGGCACGACGTTTATCTACGTGACCCACGACCAGGAAGAGGCGCTGACGATGTCGGACCGCATTGCGGTCATGAACAATGGCATCATCGAGCAGTGCGCAGGGCCGCGCGAGATCTACGAACACCCGAGCACCGCCTTCGTCGCGGGCTTCATCGGCACCTCGAACCTCGTCAACCTCCGCATCGACCGCATGGTTGATGGCTGCGTCGTGATGGACGTCGCCGAGGGTCAGCGCATCGTCGCCCGCTCTAGCCAGACTTCGGATTCGATCCAGATCACCGTGCGCCCCGAGAAGATCCAACTGCGCCCCGACGGCCTCGGCGAAAACGCCTCGACCGTTGGTGGCCGCATCAGCGATGTCGTCTACCTCGGATCGATGACGCAGATCATCGTCGACCTCGCCACGGGCGATCGCTTGACGGTACATCGCCTCAACGACGAGATGGCGACGACCGATCCGAAGGTCGGCGACACGATCACGCTGCACTGGGCAGCAGAGAACAGTTTCGTAATCAAGGGCGTGCCCACGATTTCGAATGAGGGAGAGACCCCGGCGCCCTCAGCGTCGGAAAATCACAACGAGGGGGATACAGATGCGTGAGCATATGAACCGCAAGGGCTTTATTGCTCTGACCGGTGCCGCTAGCCTGACCGCGTTTTTGGCGGCTTGTGGTGGTTCGAGTTCGGATTCTGGCAGCACTGCTGCAGCAACCGACGCACAGGCCGAAGGCATCACCGCCGAGGAGGCCGCTGCGGGTGGTAAGTTCGACCCTGCTTCGGAACCAGACGGCACGATCGACATCTTCACGTGGGCCGGCTACGACGATTCCGAGACAGACGGAGCTCCGTGGATGTGGAGCCAGTATCAGGACGGCGAGTACGGCACCAAGTCGCCGCTCAAGTTCACCTTCCTCGAGGACGACGGGCAGGCACTGGCAAAGGTCGCCTCGGGCTACAGCCCGGATATCATTCACCCCTGCATCGCCTACACGCAGCAGTGGAAGGATGCCGGACTGATCCAGCCGGTCGACATGTCGCTGCTCCCCGAGTTCAGCGGCATTCCTGAGGCCATCTCGGCGGGCGGCATCATCGACGGAGCACAGTACATGGTGCCCTTCGACGTGGGTTTCTCGTGTCTCACCTACGACGCCGACAAGATCGACTTCGATAACGTCGGTGGCGCCGAGTCGTGGGAGATCCTCTTGGACGACCGCTATAAGGGTCGTATGGCGTTGTTCTCTGACGATGCCGCGATCATCAAGATCGGGTTCCTGATCAACGAGGGTGCCATCGATCCGAACGTACAGACAACGGAGCAGATCGCAGCATCCAAGGAGACGGCCCTCAAGGTTAAGCTGAACCTGCGCAACTATTGGACGTCACAGGCCGAGACGATCAACGACTTCGTCAACGGCAACCTCGACGCCACCTACACGTGGCCGGACGGGTACTGGACGATCAAGAATCATCCGAAGATGAAGGGCCGCAACATCAAGTACATGCAACCCAGCCAAGGTCGCTTGGCTTGGGTCTGCGGCACGGTACTGAGCGCGGCGACGAAACAGCCCGGTCGAGCGACGATGGCAATGGCATCGACGAATACACCGCAGGCGGGCGCTGACTTGCTGGACATTTTCCAGTACGCCTCGGCACAGCAGAATGGCGTGATGGATTTGATCAAGGACAAGGCACTGATCAAGGCCTTCGATATCGACAACCCATCTGCCTGGTCGCCACCGAAGGCATGGTTCGAGGCTCCATTGCCGAACTACAAGGACTTCGTCACCGCAGGACAAGAGGTCAAAGCCTCCTAAGCAGAGTGGACGGGACCGGCCTGAGGGCCGGTCCCGTCATACGCTTTTCCATTTCCTCATGGCAGCAGTAGAAGGCACAGCTACCTCGGCTGGCTATCGCCGGTCGAATTCGAGGGCCGGGCATGCCTAACCCTCACCGGACGATCCTTAGGCTAGGATGCCCCGACCATTAGGAACGTATCGTTCGGAACGGGGGAGTTCCAGGGTGAGTCGAATTGGTATAGATGTTGGCGGGTCGTTTACCGACGTAGTGATGATCGCGGATGATGGCAAGGTGTATGTCACGAAGGTGCCGTCCACGCCGACTCAGATTGAGGCGGGTTTTATGGAGGGGCTGCGTGGAGTGCTCGCTATTGCGGGTGCACAACCCGCAGATGTTGGCTATCTCGCTCACGGAACCACTGTCGCCACGAACGCGATTGTGCAGCGCAGTTTCGCGCGTACCGCGCTGGTGACGAATTGGGGTTTTACTGACGTACTGGCGATTGGGACGCAGATGCGTGCGAGTGTCTATGACTTGTGGACACCAGCGGATGCACCACTTGTGCCACGTGAGTGGTGCCATGGTGTGCACGGCCGGATCGACGCCACGGGTAGCGAGCGCGAAGCTCTCAATCAGGATGATGTTCGAGCCGCTGCGCAGGCCATGCGCGCAGATGGTATTGAAGCGGTTGCAGTAATGACACTGTTTTCGTTTCTTAATCCAGCGCACGAGCGATTGATTGGCGACATTCTGCGCGCAGAATTGCCGGATGTCCCAATTACATTGTCTTGCGATGTTGTGCCCGAGTTTCGCGAGTATGTTCGGGCTGCTACAACGGTTGCGAATGCTGCGCTGCTCCCGCTTGTGGGTGCCTATATCAATGCTGTTGAAAACGAAATTGATGCGTTTGGCGTTGGCGTGCCGTTGCATCTGATGCAGTCCAATGGTGGTGTAACACCCTCTGCTCATGCGCGTTCTTTGCCGATTGTGCTCGCTGCTTCTGGTCCTGCTGCTGGTGTCATCGGTGGTGCTCGCCTCGCCGCACTTGTCAACGAAGATAACGTGATCACTTTTGATATGGGTGGTACGACCGCTGATATTGGTCTCGTTAAAGGCGGCCAGCCGGATTTGCGCTTCACGGGTTCTGCTGCGGGAAATCCGATCAACCTGCCGCAGATTGACCTCCTTAGTATTGGTGCTGGTGGTGGCTCGATCGCGACAGTCGATCAGTTTGGTGCACTCACTGTTGGACCGGATAGTGCTGGTGCGGAACCCGGCCCAGCGGCCTACGGTCGTGGTGGCACGCGTGCGACCATTACTGATGCGAATGTGGTGCTTGGCACGCTCAGCGAGGACTGCCGCTTAGCTGGACGACTGGCACTGGACCGCGACCTTGCGATCGCAGCAGTGACGCGCGATGTCGCCGAGCCACTTGGCCTCTCTGCTGAGGAGGCCGCGAGTGCGATCCTTCGCATCGCCAACGTTAATATGGCCAACGCGGTGCGCATGATGAGTGTTGCGCGTGGTCAGGACCCGCGCGACTACGCACTCGTCGCGATTGGTGGTGCGGGCCCGATGCAGGCGTGCGCGCTGGCTGCCGAGGTTGGTATTCCTCGCGTGATCATTCCGCGCCATCCGGGTGTGGCAGCCGCGTTTGGGCTGCTTGCGACGGATATCCGTCACGACCTGCGCCGCACGTGGCGCCGCGCAACTGCTGCGATCACTCCGGCCGACCTTGATGCTGAGCTGGCGCGCCTCGAGGACGAGGTTGGCGCCTTGCTTGCTGATTCTGCCTCGGTGTCACTGGGCGACGAATTGTCCTTCGAGCTTGACATGCGTTATCGCGGCCAGGCCTACAATCTGACCGTCCCACTTGCTCTGCGCCCGGTCACAGTTGCGACGATCGCCGCAGCGGAGCAGGCGTTTATCGATGAGCACCAGCACCTCTACGACTATACGCCGCCGGTGATCGAGACGGAGATTGTGACAATTCGTGTGCGTGGTCTCGCCCGTACAGAATCTGTCGGCATTGCGCCGATCACGACGGGTGACGTTCTGCCTGCGACGACGCAGCGTGTATACGATGGCGCGTGGGGTGACTGGGCGAAGATCCACCGCGACGCCCTAGTTGAGGGCGCGGCGATTACGGGTCCTCTGATCATCGAGCAGGATGATTCGACCGTCGTCGTCCATCGTGGCTGGTCGGGCACGGTACGCGCGGGCGGCACGCTCGTCTTGGCACAAGAAGCAGCGGCATGACAGTCGAGCTACCTGACGCGGTCACACAGCAGATCCTTGCGAGTGGTTTCCGCCATATCGCGGAGGAGATGGCTGTTGTCGAGTACCGCTCGTCGTACTCGCCGATTATTCGTGAGATGCTCGATTTCAATTGCGGAATTTTTGGTGTCGATGGCAGAGCTATTGCGAATTCGGAGCAGATCCCGGCGCAACTTGGCTTGATGCAGTTTGCCCTTGAGGCGGTCATTGCCAAGTGGGATGGGCGGATCGAGCTGGGTGATGCGTTTATTACGAACCATCCCTATATGGGTGGCACACATACTTCAGATTTTCAGGTTTTTATTCCGATTTTTTATGCGGGTGCGGTGGTTGCGTGGGCGGGTTCGATTGCGCATCACATTGATATTGGTGGGCGTTTTCCTGGTACAACATGCACGCTTACGACCGAGTTGTTTCAAGAAGGACTGATTTTCCCAGCAGTGCGCTTTGTGGAGCAGGGTCGTCGTGTGGAGGCAATCTACGACATGGTGCGCGCCAATGTTCGCGACCCGGCCTCGACGCTCGGCGACCTTGACGCTCAACTGGCGGCCTGCAAACGCGGTAACCAGCGTGTCGGCGAACTGATTGAGCGCTATGGCCTCCCGCTGGTGTTGGGTGGCATTGAGGGACTGATCGACGAGACGGCGCGCCGCACGGAGGCGTTGTTTCGTTCGTGGCCAGACACCCCGGTGGAGGCCGAGGGTTTCCTCGACGACACGGGCTTTGAGGGAACCGACCCGGTGCGTGTCCATGTCCGTCTGTATGTCGACGATGGAACGCTTGTCGTCGATCTGTCGGGTTCGTCTGCCCAGATCTTGTCGGGTATGAATGCGCCGATTGCGAGTGCGCATGCCGCCACGTACTTTGCCGTGCGTGCATTTCTCGGTGGAGGCGTCCCGCACAATGCGGGTCTTGCGAGTCGCGTGCGGATGATTATCCCGGAAGGCAACCTCTTTAACCCCGTTTTCCCTGCTGCCTTGAGCGCGCGGCACCTGACAGTGCAACGCCTCACTGACGTGATTGTCGAGGCGCTTTCAACGCTGCTTCCTGCGCATGCGATTGCGGGCAGTCAGGTCTCGTTCCCTGCACCCGTGTTTCAGGCCATTGACCCGCGTCATGGAGGCTTGACGTTGATCGCAGACATTCTTGGTGGTGGCGGTGGCGCGCGGCGTCATGCTGATGGTGATGACGGTATCGACCCCTATTTGGGAAATTGCGCGATTCTTCCTGTCGAAATTGCCGAACTCGAATATCCTTGGCTGATTGAGCGCTCGGAACTGATTGATGGCTCGGGTGGTACTGGGCGGTACCGCGGTGGCATGGGTATTCGTCGCGATTATCGCTTGCTGGCAGCACAAGCAGATGGCATGTATTACGTCGAGCAGACCAATCCGCGCTTTGCAGCTAAAGGGCGAGAGGGTGGTGGGAATGGTGCATCTGGGTTCGCCGCTATTCGATACGCCGGTTCGGACGAGATGGTGCGAATCCATGGCAAGGGTTACATCACGCTGCAAGCTGGAGATGTCTTGATTCTCGCGGGCGCGGGTGG
>Ga0209284_10001014_pt1 | contig 44660 bp, 40 predicted proteins | sample FRY03_FD_187211 | JGI IMG/M metagenome (GOLD analysis project Ga0209284, IMG submission 187211) | Freshwater microbial communities from Lake Fryxell liftoff mats and glacier meltwater in Antarctica - FRY-03 (SPAdes) (version 2) | ecosystem: Environmental > Aquatic > Freshwater > Ice > Glacier... | reverse complement strand
TATGAGCAACAAGCTGCTAACATCTTTGAAATACGCTCTCTTTCAAACTCGGTTAATTGGTTGTATTTTGCCATAGTTAAGATTAGGGATTTATTCCTAATTCTTGCACTAGCTAGTTGATCTCAAGTATCTAAAAACAATGATAAATTTTCAATATAGTAAACATCATTAATTAATCTTTCACTAAATTTCATTGTATTTCTGCCCTTAACTTGTGCTAAACCTGTAATTCCTGGCCTTACAATATGTCGTCTTTTTTGTTCCTCATTATAAATAGGTAAATATTCTGGAAGCAACGGTCTCGGTCCTATTAAACTCATGTCGCCCTTTAAAACGTTTAGCAATTGTGGGATTTCATCTAAAGAGGTTTTTCTTACGAACTGACCAATTTTAGTTAATCTTTCAGCATCTGGTAGTAAATTCCCATTCGCATCTTTTTTATCGTTCATGGTTTTGAACTTAATAATCCGGAATAATTTGGCGTTTTTACCTGGTCTGGTTTGAAAGAAAAAAGGCCTACCATCATTAGCAAAGGCTAATAAAACAGTGACTAGCAACAAAATCGGACTCAATAAAAGCAATCCCGATACCGCAGCAAAAAAATCAATTAAAGGTTTAACTATTTCTTTATACATTTTGATATTTCTTTTATTTTGACACAAAAATCCGAAAAGCCACAAAGGTATTTTGTTTTGGTAGCCTAGTTCGATTCCGTCGGCAGCGATAAAGGAGTTTTCCAAATCCGCAATTTCCTTTGAATGGTTTGGTCGTGGCATGACCGCTGTAAGAAATCCCCTCCCGAAAAACTACCTTCTTTAAGGTCAGTAAAAGTATACGAAAATCTAATAACAGACTACAATGGTCTACATACCATACGTCTAGTTCGGACTTTTGCTGCCAACTAATGGCGTTCCTACCATTCACTTGCGCCCAACCAGTAATTCCAGGCTATACTTCATGGCGCCGGGATTGAATTGCGTTGTATAATGGCAGATATTGCACTAATAATGGTCTTGGACCTATGAGACTCATTTCTCCCATAAAGACATTAAGTAATTGAGGCAATTTATCCAAAGAACTCTTGCGAATAAATTTTCCCAATCGGGTAAGTCTATCCCTGTCCGACAATAAGTTTCCATTCGCATCTCTTCGGTTATTCATTGTGCGCAACTTCAATACCCGAAAAATTTTGGCTCCTTTACCGGACCGTGGCTGCGCGAAAAACGGCGATTCAACATCCTGTAAAAAAATAAAAAACCCAACTATTAAAATAATTGGAATAGTTAATATGAGCAAAGGTATTGCAATAAGCAAATCAATAGCCCTTTTCCCGAATTGTTTATACATTAAAAAATACTTTGATATTCCAAAGCGAGTTTTTCAAAAAGTCGATTCACTCGTAGATAATTTTGTGCTCGTATTCCCATTTCTCTACGTCTACTTTCTGGCATTTCTTTCAAGGATTTAATCTCTGCTGCTAAACCTTCCACATCACCAAAAGGCACAAAAGAACCACAATTTGACTCATTAATCATTGACTGAAATCCAGAATAAGAGCAAACAATAGGCTTGCCCGCGTTCATATAATCAATCCACTTGTTTCGGGATAAGCCAAATCGCGCTATTTCTGAATCGATACTATCGAAACATAAATCTGTATGCTCCAAAAATGCTTTCACATGTTTTTTTGGAATCGGAGCTATAAATTTAATTCTATCACAAAAAGCATATTTTTTTTTGTACCCCCCTAGCATAGAACCTGAACCCAAAATATAAGCTTCAATTTTATCCTCTGCTGGTAGTTGAGCTATCGCTTTCAACAAAACTTCAATCGGATTATTAGGGTTAATTGTTCCGGCGTATACTACTTTAAAGGTGTTGGGGGTGAACGTTTGTGCGATATAATCTGCTAATAAGGGCTCTGAAGCATCTAATTGTTCGCTTTTAATCCCTTGAGGTATGCAAATACATGCCTTAAACCGTGGTTCAACCTCAGCGACATGCTCAATCAAATTAGGCATAGTGCCAACAATTACATCGGCCTTTCTGTACCCAAACCGTTCCAGTTTACCCAGTAACCATATAAAAGGATGGCGAGCACTATATCCGCCCAATTGTATGGCCGATAAAGGCCATATATCTCGAATTTCAAGTATAAAGCGGGCTTTATAACGGCGAGATAACAGATAGCCGGAAATAATGCTCATTATTGATAGCGACGACGCGATAATTACATCCGGCTTTTGAAAATGACTTTTGGAGGTGAACAGCACTTTCCATTCAAAATGCAACCAAGACAAAACCCGTGCGGCGGATGAAGACTTATTCGTCTTTAGTACTTTCAGCCAAACGGTTCTTACCCCTTGAATGTCCTCAATCATTTTTCCACCTTCAAATTGGGGTAATTTATCTGTCAAATGAGACGCATTAGAAGTAAAAATGGTCACATCGTGACCATTTTTAACCCATTCTTCAGCAAAATAAAAATGTCTCGTCCCGAAATAATATTTGTCGGGAGAGGCATATTTACAAATGAGCCAAACTGTTTTGGGAAGCATCATGAATAAAAGGATTTTATACTTTCAGCCACATAATTCATCTGCTCAATACTGAGTTCTGGATAAATTGGGAGGGATAAAATTTGGCTTTGATAGGCCGTTGCCACAGGGAAATCCACCAGCTTATGACCAAGGTAAGTGTACGCCTTGAGATTAGGTAAGGCCGTTGGATAGTGAACAGCTGTTTCTATATTCCGTTCTTTCAGGAAATTCGCCAGCCCATCGCGGTTTTTGGCCCGAATTACATAAAGGTGATAACTGTGTCGGGTTTGCTCTCTTCGTTTAGGTATCACAATTTCGGGAATAGCTGAAAGTAAGCTATTGTAAGTGTCTGCACAATGGATTCTAGCCGCGGTCCAGTCCAGGATATGTGGCAGTTTTGCTGAAAGTATGGCAGCTTGCAAGCCGTCCAGCCTACTATTTATGCCTTCAATCTGGTGTTCATGTTTTTTAAGTGCCCCGTGCCGGGCATACATTTTACACTTTTCTGCCAACTTCGCATCGTTCGTGATGATTGCTCCCGCATCGCCATATGCTCCCAAGTTTTTGCCTGGATAAAAACTAAATGAAGCTGCGACACCAAAAGTACCTACCCTTTTACCTTTATATTCCGAAAAATGGGATTGCGCACAATCTTCAACAACGGGCAATTTATATTTGTCGGCTATACGCATTACTTCATCCATATTCACCGCTTGTCCATGCAAATGAACTGGCATAATGGCTTTGGTTTTTGAAGTAATGGCCGCTTCCAACAGTTGCTCATTCAAACTGTAGTAGTCCGGGTCGATATCTACAAAAACTGGTTTTGCGCCGGTTTGGGTGATGGTTTCAGAAGAAGAAATCCAGCTGTTGGCAACAGTAATTACCTCATCTCCGGCACCTATGCCCAACATTTTCATAATGATGTACAAGGAATCGGTGCCATTCGCTACAGAAATGCAGTGATTGATGCCATACAATTCAGCAAAGGCAGCTTCAAAATCATTCACCGGCTTTCCACCAATAAATGCGGTATTAGTAATAATCTCCTGAATAGCGGCATCAATTTCTCCTTGAATTGATACATACTGGGCCTTCAAATCAACAAATGGTACTTTCATCTTATCAGAGCACTTTAATCAACTTCGCAGGATTACCTGCATATACACCGGCTTGGGTAATATTTTTCGTTACTACCGCACCAGCACCAATAACAACTTGGTCGCAAATATCAACAGGAAGAATGGTTGCATTGCTACCTATACTCACCTGATTTCCAATTTTTGTCGACATCCACAAACTTCTATCCCCTTGTGCGGGTCCACCTTTTTGGAAAAGATCATTGATAAACATAACCCCATGACCAATAAAACAGTCATCACCTATGGTTACCAGCTCACAGACAAAGGTGTGCGACTGAATTTTGGTGCGCTTACCAATTTTGACGTCTTTCTGAATTTCTACAAAAGGACCGATAAAACATTGGTCACCAATAGTGCAACCGTAAATGTTCACCGGCTCAACTACTTTAACGTCTATGCCGAAATCAACATTTTTGATAGCTGATTGATAAAATGTTGGACTCATAGTTGATTCCGTTTAGCCGATTGATAAATCTTATCAATGATTTCAACCGTTTTTAACCCTTCAAATGAATTGGTTGAAATCGCACTGCCGTTCTTAAGCACGTCTATTACATTTTCATAAACCTTATCGTGATTCGACATCGAGCCTTGGTACTGACCGTAGTTATTAGCCGTGTTTCCGGCAGGTAGATCCTTGATAACAAGACCTTCAATATTCTGATATTCCAGCTCATTAAGGTATTGACCGCCGATTTTAACAGTACCCTTCTCTCCAAATATAGTCAGCGAACCTTCCATATTTTTCCCATAACTGTTCACAGTATAATTAATCGTGCCTAGGGCACCATTGTAAAATTGTAGTGCGACCACACCAGTGTCTTCAAATTCGATAACTCCCTGATGTGCAAAATTACCCGTGAGCGCATGCGCGGTTTTCACATCTCCAATCATCCAGTACAGTAAATCTACAAAATGACTGAATTGGGTATACAGAGTACCTCCATCCAAATCGGCTGTACCTTTCCAGGAGTTTTCGTAATAATCAAAGTTCCTATTCCAAAAGCAACTAAGCTGAACACTGTAAATTTTACCTAAATCACCACGATCTATGGCCGCCTTAATTGCCGCCACTGGTGGATTAAAGCGATTTTGTTTAATAGCAAATAAACGTCGGTTATTCTTTTCTGCCGCCTTAATCATTTCGCCACAGTCGTAAACGCTAATGGCCATCGGTTTTTCGCACAAGACATGAAAACCCGCATTTAGGGCTTTAATACTGTGTTCGGCATGTAGTCCATTCGGACTACAAATTGAAACAACGTCTACCTCACCTTCCGTAGCCAAGAGATCATCAATATACTGATAGGCAGTCGCACTATATTTTTCAGCCAGCACTTTTGCCTTATCTAAATCAATGTCACAAACTGCCCTTAACTGGCCATTGTTGGCTATATGTTCAGCATGGCGCTGGGCAATGCGTCCACAACCAATGATAGCGAAATTATATTTTTTCATTTCGTAAATAACTTATTATGTGTTCTGCAATGATTTCACTACTGTTTCCTTGTCCATAAAGTGGTGGTGCATCTTCAATCGCCCTTCCGAACAATTTTACAAAATGTTCAACAATTAAAACCTTATCTGATCCGCAAATAAAATTATATCCCTGATTTACTAATTCAACCCACTCTGTTTCGGTTCTTATAGTGAGACAGTATTTATTCATAAAAAAAGCCTCCTTTTGTAACCCACCACTATCTGTAATCACCAGACCGCTTTTTCCGATTAACTGGAGCATATCAATATAACCCACAGGGTCAATTAATTTAAAATCTACTCGGATTTTGTTTTGATATAAGACCTTGCGCGTTCTGGGGTGCAAGGGCAATACTACCGGCTTTTGTAGGTTGATTTCATTCAATGCCTCTATGATGTTGTGTAATGCCGTCAAATCATCGGTATTTTCCTGCCGATGAATAGTGGCAAGGACATACTCCGGCGTATTTTCAATTAATAGACGAACTCCTTCACTCACCAATTCTGGTTTTTTAGAGAAATACAATGCAGCATCCAACATAACATCGCCATTCGGGATAATTTCACAATTAAAATTGGAAAAACCCTCAGCTTGTAAATTCTGAATGCCACTTTGAGTCGGCACAAAAAGTAAGCTGGCAATTCTGTCCGTCAACATGCGATTATACTCCTCGGGCATCAATAAATTATGACTCCGCAAACCCGATTCGATATGTGCCACCGGTATATGGAGTTTGCAAGCCGCCAATGCACCTGCAAGCGTTGAATTGGTATCTCCGTAAACCATCACCAAATCTGGTTTTTCCTCTATCAGAATTTTTTCAATGGCTTCCAACATCTGGCCGGTCATAGCGCCATGTCCCAAACCATTGATATTCAAAAAGTATTTAGGGGCAGGAATTTCCATTTCCTCGAAAAAAATAGCCGACATATTATCGTCAAAATGCTGACCCGTATGCACGAGAATTTCTTCTATAACAGTCGTTTTTTTCAAAGCCCTTGATACCGGCGAGGCTTTGATAAATTGAGGTCTTGCACCGAGAACGGTTATTACTTTCATTTCATCTTATTATTCAGATGTCTATATACCTCCACTAAACTTGCTTCTTCTTTTTCCCATCCTATTTCGTTTCTTCTTTCTGAAACCGCTTTAGTCTTTTCAACTACTTCAGCTCTTGTAATTTGCTGAAGCAGCTTTAATAAATTGTTCTTCTCAGGAGTAACAAGCCAGCCGCATTCACCCTGATGAATTATATTGCGTACTACAGGAAAATCACTTACAATCTGTGGAATGCCATACATAAGATATTCAAATACTTTATTCGGAGAACAGTAATAATGATTTAGACAACTATTTTGAATTAAATGAATTCCTATATCAGCGGAAGCAGTATGGTTACGGACTTCAGAAGGCGAGACCGCTGGTAAAAAATGAAAATTCGATTTAATATTGCTTAAATTTTTAATCTCACCTGCTAAATCTCCCTTTCCCATAAAGACAATTTGATGATTCTGTTCAGATTCCAAGAACGCATCAATAATTATATTAACACCCCGACCTTTACTCAACAATCCTTGATATATAAATATCAATTGTTCTTGTGGAATATTGAATTTTTTCCGAAATAAATCTGGTTTTAATTTGAGCTCAAAATAATGGGGTACATTTCTAAGAACACTTACGTTATTTATGTCGTATTTTTTCTCATACCACTTTCCAATTAAATCATTCACTACAATTACTTCATCGGCAAAGTGAATACAGCTTCTCTCAAAAATCTTTCCTGCAATTTTTTTAAATCCTCGCGATCCTTCTACTTCCGTAGACAATTCATGAGTATCATAAATCAAAAATAAACTTTTAAAAATTTTAAAATATACTCCAATTCCAAGAACCGCTAAACTATGACAGTTTACTATATTAACATTTAACTTACGTAGTACACTTATTACCTGAAATTGATAATAAATGTATTTCAGTGCAAAAAATACCAATCCCTTTCGTTGTTTAAATATTTGCTTTATTCTAATAATGCTTCTATTTTCATCTATTTTTTCAAGTATAGGCAGCCCTTTTTCCCATATACCAATCATTAAAATCTTTTGAACTAATCCTAATTTAATTAATGATTCTGTTTCTTTCAATATTCTCGAGTCATTTACGAAAGTAGAAGGATAAATGTGTGCATTTATTTTCTCAATCATGCGAATAGCTTTTCTAATTTTTCATATTCGGGATAGGTAATCAGTACAGCTTTATGTTTACCGTGAAAAACAAACATACCGCCTGCAGCTACTGCCGAAGCACCGTGATCAACTGCCTTGCGGAAATCGTCTAAAGTGGCCGCGCCCCCCAAAGCGACCAATGGAATATCGATGGCCTTGGCTATCTTTTTAATCAAGGCCAAGTCGTAACCTTTTTGCATACCATCACGGTCGATGGAATTAAAAATCAATTCACCAGCGCCCAATTCCTGCATTTTTTGTGCAAACTGGACAGGATCTTGTTTGGTATCTACTTTGCCTGCATGGTTAAAAACCGTTGGTTTACCAAACAATTTAGATTTAACATCCATACAAACCACTACCGACGAACTGCCGGCAATATCCGCGGCCTGTTTAATCAAGTTGGGATTGGTGCTCACTATGGTGTTGAGCACAACCTTTTCGATGCCAATGGAAAAAAGTTTTTCAATCTGCTGTATATTGGTGATGCCACCGCCGTAAGCCAAAGGCATAAAAGCCTGACTCGCCAAATCTTTGATTAACTCAAAATTCGGCTCTCTTTTTTCAGGGGTGGCCGTGATGTCGAGTATAACAATCTCATCAACTTCCTTTTCGTTGAAGATGCGAACCGCATTAATTGGATCGCCTACATATTTGGGTTTGTCGAACTGAAAAGTTTTGACCAGACCACCATTTCGGAGCAACAAACAAGGAATTACCCGGGTTTTCAGCATATATACGTTCCTTAAAGCACAACTTTAAATTCTTGCTCCCACAATGCTATGCTGTAAAGCTTCCAAGCGGTGAGATTATCCATGGCTTCAAAGTCTTGATCGATTCGTTTCATATTACAAATGGAATTCAGCAATCTAGACGTTGCCACAGCTGCTTTCATTATTGGCTTGTGCTGACGAATCCATAGTGTTTCAGGGGCCTCAAAACCAAATTTGTTTTTACGCCAGGTAATATCCTCCGGCATTTTGTCATTCATAAATCGTCGCAATACAAATTTGGTCCAGCCCTTGTGAATTTTCACCTCTTCGGGCAAAGATAAGGCAAGTCGGGCGGTATTTGGGTCGAGAAAGGGCAAGCGCGCTTCGATACTGTGCCACATGCTGTTTTTATCTTCGAATTTGAGGAGTGCCGGTAAATTATATTCCATCAGTTCCCGCTTCTGCATCTCAAATATGTCGTTCGTCTTATTGTCGTGAAAACGAATACCAGCTGGAAAGGGTGGGATTTTTTTGAGGAAAGTATTTCGTCTCTTATAATTAAAGTAGCGTAATCTTGCTGATGAAAAATACAAGAAGTACTGTACCACCTTCAAAGGCCGCATCAGCGCATTGTTCCTGGCTGAATTGCGGGCAGCACTTAACATATAGCTCAGGCCTTTCTTCTTATAAAGCGCAATCAAATAAGCCGAATAATAGCGCTCATAACCTAAAAGCGTTTCATCGCCCCCCTGCCCATCGAGCAAAACAGTAATTTTATTTTCCCGGGCTGTTTTCATTACATAATACTGCATGATGATAGAACAACTTGGAAAAGGCTCCTCCTGGGCTTTAACCACCTCCGGCAATGCAGAAATAAATGCTTTGTAATCGGGCTTCACCTTTAACCAATGCAGGCCTTCTTGTTCAACAACCATTTGGGCGTAAACCGATTCATCTTTTAGAGTTTCTTCACTTACAGCAGTAATCGCGTAGAATTTTTCGGCAGCATGTTCTGCATACTTTCGTGCTGCAATGGTCGCCACACTGCTACTATCCAGTCCTCCACTCAAACAGGTACCAACAAGAACATCAGCACGTAAACGTAAGTCAATAGAAGTTTCAAGGCTTTGACCATAAAGTGCAGCTGCTTCGTCGACACTTATATCACTTAAACCATTTTTCCGCTTGAGCTCATAATAGGGGTAAATGTCAAAAGTACCCGTATTCAAGTCATAAACTAGGTTATGAGCACCCGGCAATTTTTGTACCCCTTCATAAAAGGTCTCCTGAAGCGGCTCGGTTACATTCGAAAAAATAAACTCCGTAAGTACTTTGCCGTTTACTTTGTTTTTATCGAGAAAAGGCAACAGCTGGCGAATTTCTGAGCCAAATACAAAAGCTTTTTCCGTTTGCGTATAATAAAATGGCTTGATACCAAAATGATCACGCGAACAGAAAACTTTGTTGGCAGAGATATCATAGAGTGCAAAAGCCCACATGCCATTAAATCGTTCGGCACAACTTTCCCCCCAAGCAGCATAGGCCTTCATCACCACTTCAGTATCCGTTTGGGTACGGAAAACATAACCAAGCATTTTAAGCTCCTCGCGCAGTTCAATGTAGTTGTACACTTCGCCGTTAAATACGATGATACAATCACTCTCTTTGTCCTTCATCGGTTGGTGACCATCAGGAGATAAATCGAGTATAGAAAGTCTGCGGTGGCCCAAACCTAAACGACCGTCCGTAAATATACCTTGATCATCCGGCCCTCGATGAGCGATGAGACCGGTCATATGTTCCAAACCAGAAAGATCAACTTCTCTCCCCAAACGAGGAATATATCCCGAAATACCGCACATGCTATTTACCCTTAAAATTTATCCCAAAGCGACCCATAAAATATTTGAATTTGTCCTTCAGTTTCAGCATCCAATATTCCGAAGGATAATCGCGGAATGTTTTAGCCGGTAAATCCAATATTGTCTGAAATTCTGTCTCCGTCAGATTCAATTTTTTACGAACATAGTCGGCATCTTCCTTTTGCTGAAAGTCACTGTATTCGTAACCGGCCAGCTCCGTAATAGCTGCTGCCCTATCCAGCTGTCCCGATAAAATCAAACTCGACAAGTAGGCCCGACGCTCATCGTAACCAAATTTAATGGGGCGATACTGCAGTTGTTGCCATTTGGTAAAACGTGACTCAAAATGTTTGCCGCCATAATAGCGGAAACCTACTTCATGTTCCAATGTACGAATGGCTTCCTCTTTGTTGTAGGGCCAATAATTTAGTGGCCGAATGACGGTCATTCGATTAATGTAAGGGAAACGGAAATAATAGTCAAAGAAATTTACCGTTGGGTAGGTCTTTAGTTTTCGTTTACCAAAACGTTTATGAATGCTTTTCAGATGGGTTAAGTCCATGGCATTGTAAGCCCATTCAAACGGCATTATCGACTCTGTAGCATAATTACCACCACTCAATACATGCCTGATTTTATGTTGAATAGCATTGCGATAAAGCGCTGCAAAAAAAGCATGGTCCTGAGGAACATCCTGATTGGCCACAGCTGCATTTAAAAAGGCTACCTGTAAATCACGCATTTCTTCCCAGTCAATCACTTCTGTATATAAATCGATACCAAGCGTATTAACAATGTTCTCAATGTTTTTTACTGCCAGTTCTGAGTTCCAACCGCCGTCGACATGGACTGCAAGCAAACGCAACTTAAATACCTTCACAGCGATATAGGCCAAATATGAACTATCAACCCCACCGCTCAGGCCAATAACCGCATCATATTCTTTGTCTTTTTGTTCAGCTTTAATATCTTTGAAAATGGCATCAATTTCCGTTCTGCCTTCAGCGCCGGGTTTCCAGAATTTCGGCACTTTTTGATCGTAATCTAAACAATGATTACAAACCCCATCAGCATCAAAAACAATGTCGGGATCGGTTGTATCCATAATGCAACGGCTGCAAATCTGATATTTCGTAATGCTCATTTAATTAATTTAATTTGGCAATAACTTTATTCATGACACTAATGTAATGTCCCTCCTGACTTTCCCAATTCAATATAATGGCTGCCTTGGCAAGGTTATTATTCATTAATTCAACTGGCATTTCCTCTAATTTCAACAGGGCACGCTTAAACTCGTCATTATCTTTCCCGGAAATTGCGACGCCAATATTATATTCTTCTACTATCTTCCTCATTTCTGGCAAGTCTGAAACGATAGTAGGAATTCCCGCCATGGTATATTCAAATAATTTGTTTGGCAAACAATAAGTATAACTCAAACAATTGTCTTCAATAATAGAAACGCCCACATCAGCTGATGCGGCATACTGAATAACCTCTTCCGGCCGAACAGCCTTTCGAAGGAAAATGTGATTGTTTTTGGCGCTATATGCAGAAACAAGATTTTCTAAATCACCATACCCTATAAATACCAAGGCATAATTGTGATTAGTAAGTATATTAAATGATTCTAATAAATAACGAACACCTCGCCCTTCTGAAATTCCCCCCAAATAAAGTATTATTTTCCTACCCTTTTCAATATTGAATTCGTTTCGAATTAAGTCTGTCCTTTCATGCCGAACATAATTCGGACAATTCAGGACTGTTACAGTATTTTTGCATTTGTAATTGGTTATATACCAATTTCTGATCTCATTACCGACTACAACTGTAGCATCGGCAGATCGAATAAATAATTTTTCGACCCATCGGGCTAATCGCTGGCGTAATCCGGTTAAACCATCCGTTTCTGTTTCTAATTCATGCGTATCGTAAACCAATCGCGCCTTGCTCAGCAGTTTAATCAAGCTCCCCAAGGGCAAAAGAGGCAAACCATGAATGTTTACTACTTGTGGCCTGATTTTCAATGCAAAAAACAGTATTCTAAAGCTTAATTCGAGATATTTGATTCCTTGGATGGCTAAACCTTTAGACAATCTTCTGGTTTTGAGAACAATCCGATGAACCTCAATTTGCGGACTCAAATGTTCTGTGATTGCCAAACCCTCCTCATGAAGTGCAAGTATGTATATTTTATTAAAAAGCCCATGTTTAACTAAACTGTTTGTTTGTTTGATTACCCGGCTTTCATTTTTGAATGGGGTTAGAGATATGTGTAAATTTACCATTTGAAAATCCCTATTAAGGAACATATCAGTTGAATTGAATACAAAAAATTCAGCTTTTTTTCAGATGAATTTTATGTTCAATACGATTATAAACTTCAATCATTATTTTTGCATCATTTCGCCAGGCAAACTGGCCTAATGCTGCATTCCGGCCATTTTCACCAAATTGCTCAAATTTTTCTCTGTCACTGTACATTTGCAACAAGACTTGCGCACAGCTCTCTGGTTTACTCGCTTTAAAAATTGCGCCACAATTAGAAGCCGCCACTACTCGTTTAAGCGGCTTACAATCACTTACTAATACTGGCTTTCTACAAATCATATATTGAAAAAGTTTATGAGGAATTGTTGTCTGAGTATGCTCAAAATCATTATGGGGTACCAAGCAAACATCTGAAGCCATAATATAAGAATGTACTAAATCAAAAGGCTGCCATCCTATTACTTCCACCCAATTTTCAATCTTTAACCGCTTTACTTCGTTATTAATTAAAATAATATTCCGCACATCAGCACCTACAATAACTAACTTAATATTTGGAATTGATCTTGCTGCTGCCGGCATCGCCTTCAATACTGTATCTAATCCTCTATGTGCGCCTGTAGTTCCGATATAACTACACGTAAAATTATTCGCGTATTTTTTCATTATTACTGGATCGGCATCTTTTTCATCATCATTAAAAGTAGTTTCGTCCTCGGTATTCGATACTACACTAAATTGACCCAGAGTCATTCCATACTCCAACAATCTTTCTCCGGCTTCCGGCGCTACTATAAAAGTATGTTCACAACGTTTGAGCATTCGTGCTTCATGCCAGCGCATTAAATGATAGTTCCAAACTGTACCTTCCATCAAACGGCGAATCCACCCTTTTTCCGAACGAGCAGCTCTCATAGCAGCTGGCATATTTTCATGCAAATCAGCTATAACAGGTATATTTGCCAATTTTGCAGCTCTCAAACTTACCGGAATTAGCCAAATGTCATGAACGTGAAGTACTTCAATTTTATACTCTTGAATGAATTTATGAATGGGCAAGTAAAATCTATCGTCATAAAGAGTAATTGCCGTCCACACATTTTTAAAAAACCGATTAGCAGTTGATGGCAATTTAGCTCGTACCACAGTTGCTTTAACTTTTTCAATATATTCAGGACTTTTCGCTGTTTCTTTAAACTTAGGACTAAAAACAAATACCTGATGACCGGCATTTGCCAATGCAACAGTTTGCTTTTCTGCACGAATACCAGGTGGCCAATCACGTCCGTAGTTAAGTACTACTCCTATTTTCATATATGTATATCAAAGTTAAAAATTAGCTATCTGCAACAATCACATAGTTTCAATGATTCTTTGAAACAACTTTTTTTCAGAATATTCTACTAAACGAGAATTATGCCATAATAAAGTAAAAACGCCATTTACCTTTTTGCAAGCATTCCTTATTCTATCAATTCGATAAAAAGCTACTTCACCAGTTCCTAATCCCATATAAACATTATCTATTACAGTTACTTCCATAACAGTTAAAGGCAGTACTAAAATTGGTATAATACAATTATCCCTTAGGTCAAAAGCCAAATATGGGTGGCATGTACCAGACCTGAAACCAATATGGTCTGCGAATCCGAGCGAGGCATCATGCACTATACCCCTAGATGCAAGCTGCTGCCAAGTTTGTGGACCAAACCACCTTAAATAATGCATTCTAGCACCATGCGAATAACTTTCCACCAAAGCTTTTTCCTTTAAACTTTCAAGGCTTAATTGCTCATTTGCTAAGATTTCAAAATTCTCCGCAGCTAAATAACTGGGATGTAATCCTATTTGATGTCCGCGATCAGCTAAGTTTCGTGCTAACTCCACTATCGCAGGGTGATCAATATCATATTCTCCATCATATACTTTATCATGCCGGCCAGCTAAAAAATAAAAAGTAGACTTAGAGCCTGCGGCTTCAACTTGATCCATTATCCATTCGAAAGTATTAAAAGGATCTTTACGATGAATCCGTGTACGACTTCCAATCCTAATAATAAATATATTAACAGCCCTTTTTAGTTTTCCTCTTATGACATTTACTATTATACTTTTAACTAAACCAGATATGCTTTTAAACGCATACAATCCCGGTGCATCCACATCATGTGATATTTGAAAATCGCCTTGTTTACGAACAAAGTCCAAATTAGGCCAAATTTTTTTCATTAACGCAAACAATACTTCTACATACTCATCTGCCAATGGACGTTCAATAAATCCAGCTTGGAAAGCTACTGAATCAATTGCTCTAAATCTATTGTGTTTATCCCTAATGGAACTGATTAATTCCTCATAACGAGTTAATAAGAAAAAACACGTCCCAAGCACATCCAAATTCAAAGTATACTCACTTTTGTTTATTTGTAAATAACCTGCAGTTCCAAAAAGTATTGGGAGATGAACATCAACTAACCTATCTTCAAGTTCTGGCCAATCAACCACCCATTCTTTCAGGGGTAGCTTAGGTAAACATTCTTGATCAAGCCGGTTATCTTTTATCTTACCTAGAAAATATTGAGGGAGGGAAAGCTGCTTGCCATTAAAACTTAATATTACATCTTTTCCTTTTGTACACTCCAATTGATACGTGAAATTACTTAATCTATCAAAAACCCATGTAAAAATCCACTTTAATTGCTGTTCATAAGATTCAGGAATGCTAATTAATAGTGTATCTTTCAATGCTAATTCGGCCATCTACGTAAATTTTGATCAGATTTCTTCCGTAACTCCGTTAATTTTAGATCTGCAATCTTTTGTATTCGACGATTACAATCCTTCCAATAATTTAACTTCCCAACATTTGGCAATTCTTTCATATTTCGGCCAGATAAAATCATAATCGCTACCTCTACCAATTTCTCTGCAGCGTGAATAGTGACTCTATCAGCCAAACTATTTAACGTATCATTAGGTAATACTTGAATTTCCGATATTAATAATATTCCTCCAGCATCAATTTCTTTTGTGGCATAATGGACCGAAGCAGCCGGCTGTAAGTCCTTATATAGGGTAAATTGAATTGCTCCACCCCCTCTACAGTCAGGAAGTGGGGCAGGATGAGCATTCAAACAAAATCCAGTAAACGCTTCAATAATTCTATAATGCACTATACCCACTCCCGCAAAAAGGCCTATATCATAATTCTCTTCTTGTAAAACTCCGTATAAAGAAACGTGATTTACGTCTGGTACAGTGCACTTTACGTATTTTTTTAAATCCACACTTAAAAACGGCTTCATCAGGTCATTAAAGTTATTAAACCTTTTATACCTCAACATACGCAAGATCAATAAATAAGGATAATAGTCCAGTTTGGATAAAGCAATAAAATTGCCAGAATAAAGTAGATTAATTAATAAATTGCATTTTTTTATAAACGAAGGTAAATTAGGACCGGATACCTTTGGCTTTACAAGAATTAAGTCAAATGAAACCTTAGCATCCACAAGATATTTAACTACCATACGCGTATACATACTTTCACATACTCCAAGCACACACACTTTTTTATTCACCTTCATAGAATCTACTTGATCATCCATAAAATGTCTAATTGTAAAAACATCACAAAGTTAAAAAAATTAGAATCTCGTTCAATATTCTGTACATTATACTATAAAAAAGAATCTCATAAATATTGGCAAATAATTTATCTCTAAAAAAGTAAAAATTATTTACGCATATAAATGAGCCCAATTACAAACCACAAAGGGAGCCACCAAAATGCTGAACTGATGATAGAAACAAAAACTACAGGAAGTGTAACTGCTTTCGCAATTCTATCGTTGCTTTTGAAATAAATAATATAAGACTGCATGGCTATAAATGACCAAAACAACATCGTGCCTAGTAGTCCAAGATGGGTCTGGATACTAATCAAGCTGGAATGCATATACTGATCAATCGTTAGATCTCCGAACAACCAATTCCGATTCATTTGGTCGAAACCACTTTTAACTACTTGATCCAGCCGAATTGAGAAGCTGGAATTACTGGTTATACCGCCATCGTTGGCCTCATTGAAAAACCGCAAACTGCTTAATAATTCAGGGTCCGCATGAAATTGGAAAAAGATTACAACCAGCAGGAATAACAACAATAATGCCGCGCACTGACGTAATTGTAGTCGGCGTGAGGAAGGAATGCTAAATACCAAATAAGATAAACCTATCAAGACCACCGTTAATGGTGCCTTGTTGGATCCAATCAGTTGCAAAAAGATGACGGCAATGGACATTTCCAACAGCAAGAGTAGGGTAAATCTTGCATAACTGCGTTGAGGTTCTTCCAAACGATTCCTATAATTCTCACGTAAAGCCAGCCAACCACAATAAAAAATAACAAAATAATCCCCTAAATCCTGGTAATAATTATTGTCCACGGTTACGAGTGCCAGCGTTAAATCCAATTTATTAACATAAAACAGGTACACTTGATAAACTATAAAAAGTAGCGACGAGAGACCCGCCAATAAATAAAGTCGTTTAGCAAAAAGATTTGTGTTTAATATTCTCACCAATCGCTGAAAGGGCATAAAATTACTGTAGTCCACATTAGAAACTACACCCAACATAAAGCTGGGAAGCACTACAACTACAATATTGGAAAAATTCGAACTAAAGGCGTAATCAGAATAAAAAAACGTACTTACAAAATAATAACCCAAAAAGAGCAGAATAAGTAATTTGTGCCAATGTAAGAAAGACTGGCTAATGAGCTGTCGTGCGGTCGTATTTAAAGCAATAAGTGCAAACAACAACAGCCACAAGGCGACAAAGGTAGAAGGTAACCACCCTCTGTTATCGAATAAAATAATCTGGCCGTAAATATGAATGCCATACATGCCCATTAAAAGCATAAGCAATTTACCTACAATATTATTTACAGCGATTTGATTCATTTATGCGTGTGTATCGATAGCTTTTAAAATAATATCAGCCTGATTGGTAAAGCGCAGATTTTCTTCAACATAAGCACGTGCTTTTTGGCCGTAACGGTTAATTTCTTCGTGTTTGCCTATTAATCCCGCAACAGCAAGGGTAGCCTCGTTCAAATATCCCTCCGATTTGACTAAAATAGTGGCCTGAGGCTTCATAAACAGGGCTTGTGTACCGGATGGGCCATCCACGCTCATGGCAAGCCGTCCGCAGGCCATGGCTTCGCGTACAATACTTCCACCTTGTGGGTCTGCTTCCAGCAAAGGCACGATATCCATGGCATTCACATATTTATTTACCTCTTCATAAGGTACCCAACCTGTCAGAATAGTTTCTTTAGACAAGTCATACTTTATGACTTCTTGTTGAAGGTGTTCGAAGGCATCACCTCCACCAATAAATAATAACTTAAAGCCACTAACTCCTCGTTCTTTCAATTTTTTTCCCAGACGCAAAGTATCCCATAATTGCATATTCAAGGCGGTGCGGCCAATCCAGCCTATCACCGTATGCTGCTTTGATATACCCAATGATTGTCTGAAGGTGTAAACCTCATTTTCAGGTAAGGGATAAAACTTATCCGTATTTACAGCAAAAGGGAGATTAATAAATTTATGATCCGGGACATCCTGCGTTTTTAATTCTTCAAAAACAGCTGGCCAACCAAAGTAGCCACTTATATATTTATCAACTTCCTTTTTTTTATAGCTCGCCAATAAATGGGGTTCTACCTGAACCATACTTCCACCAATATATCTAAAATGTTTTGTCAGCTTTTTTTTAGCCAGTTTGTTTACAACACGGGAGTCAATGGAATTGGATGCCAATACGGCATCAACTTTGTGTTTTTTTACATAACGCGTTAGATGCCATTCCAACAAATTATAATAAATAAAGCGGTTGATAATACGTCCAATACCAAAACGACTTTGGTTAAAACGAGGTAGCAGGAGTTTTTTGATGTGACAATATTGAGCGGCTTCATCTTTTAAAGCCTCACCATAGGAGTACAACCAGCTAACTTGGTGACCCTTTTTTTGTAATGCTTCCGCCAATTGCATGATTTGGGTTTGTTGCCCGCCTAATCCAATACTTGGATAATAAAAAAGTATGTGACGTTTATTCATCAGATTTTTGAAAAATTCTTTAACAATTCCATTCCAAACCTGTGACTTTTTTCCGGATGGAATTGCGTGCCATAAATATTACCAGCATGTATGCCGGAATCAAATTCCACCCCATGCGTGGTACGAAGTATGCTGTTTTCTTCCTTATCCACCTTTACATGATAGGAGTGTACAAAGTAGTAACGCGATTCTTCTGGTAAGCCCGCGGTCAGCAAACAGGACGTAACCGGTTTCACTAAGTTCCAGCCCATATGAGGCACTTTCAAACCAGTCATGGCCGGGAATTTAATAGTATCGGCCGCTATCCAGCCCAAGCCTGGCATTTTGCCTTCTTCACTCCCACGGGTAAGCAATTGCATACCCAAACAAATACCTAATATGGGCACTTTATCTACCAACGCTTTTTTATCGAGCACTTCCTTAAAACCAGCATCTATGATGCGGCGCATGGCATAATCAAAAGCACCTACTCCCGGTAGTAATATTTTGGTTGCATCTGCTATTTGTTGCAGATCAGCGGTAATTTCCGCCTCAACGCCTATACGTTTAAACATATTTAAGACAGAGCCTACATTGCCCATGCCGTAATCGACTATGATTATTTTTTCCATCCTTCTCTGAATTAATGCAATTGGTCTTTCTCCATTACTTCGGCATAACTGCCCGTTTTTACCACTTTACCCTTCTCCATGAGGAAAAGTTGGTCACACATGGCTACGGTACGTAAACGGTGGGCAACAATAAGGATGGTTTTTTCGCCATGTAATGCAGCTATGGAATTCATAATGCCGTCCTCTGTGGCATTGTCCAATGCGCTGGTAGCTTCATCGAGTACCAAAACCGTTGGTTTGTGGTACAATGCCCGAGCAATACCTATGCGTTGCCGTTGACCGCCGGATATGCGCACCCCGTTTTCACCTATAATGGTATCCAAACCTTCAGGTAAACTTTGTACAAATTCTTCTATTTGAGCCAGTTTTACCGCTTCAAGCACTGCCTCTTCATCAATTTGCTCTGGTTTTAACCCAAAAGCGATGTTATTTCGCAGCGTATCATCCAGAAAATAGATGGTTTGTGGTACGTATCCAATCTGGCTTTGCCAAGCGCGGATATCATCGTGTATGTCGATGCCATCCACCAATACTTTTCCTGAAACCGGTTTTAATAAACCAAGTATGATGTCGATGCTGGTGCTTTTCCCGGAGCCACTTGTACCAATAAAACCTATCGTTTTCCCAACGGGTATATTGAGATTTACTTTCAAAAATTCACTTTCGGTTCCCTCATAACTGAATTGCACTTCCTTTAACTCAATTTTATCTTTGAAAGCAAGGGGGTGCGTCACTACTTCTGGTTCCAAATCTATAAAACCAAGATTTTCATCATATAAACGGTTAATAGAAGGTTCCGCATATTTGATAGTCTGTACAGCAGCTACCATGCGATTAAGCGATGGTATGATGCGGAAAGCAGCCGCCACGAATATGGCCAGGGTAGGTATGATTGCTTCTAAAGGCCGGCCTTGATAAATGAGGGAAACCATCAATAGCACCAAACCAATTACGCCTACCACTTCAAACCACAAGCGTGGTATATGCTGCAGAGTGGCATATTTGATGTTCAAATTAAAAGATGCGGTATTGTGGTGTTGAAAACGATTGGTAAAATAGCGGGCTTTGCCCAACAACATAATGTCTTTTACGCCGCCAAAACTTTGGAGGAGGTATTGGTAGCGGAAACCATCGTGGACCTGCCGCTCAGTACCCCAGGCCAATAACCTTTTTTTGGTCAATCGGTGAAAAATTACCGCCAGCAAACCAAACATTACAATCACCGTGAAAGCCCCCATAGGTTCTACCGCAATCAGCAGTATCATGATCCCTGAGATGGCCGAGGCTTCGGTAATCAACATAAATAAGTTAGTGGTAGCACCGGTTAACTGGCTTACCTCACCAGTCAAATTTTGGATTAGATCAGCTGAATTTTTGCCAAGGTGAAAACTATAAGGTTTGGCCATATAACCCCGCAATAACTTAGAAGACAAGTGCGACGATAATGAATACGCAAAACTAGTTTGGTACCAGGCCAGAAATACTAAAAACAATCCTTTAAAGAGATAAATACCAACCAATGTACCTAACGCCATAAAAACTAATTCTTTTTGCGTGGGATTCCCAAGAAGTTCAAGAATAGGCGCGGTTTGCGGGTAGGTTGCCGCCATATCCTCAGTAGATAAAATCGACAATAAAGGCAATATCATACCTAGGCCTAACAACTCCACTATAATGCCTATAAACATCAGAAATAATAGAAAAATTGCCTTTTTTCTAAAGGCAGGCTCAAGTAGTGCGTATATTTTTTTCATTTGATACTTAGATAGCGGATTCGTTCCGAATCAGCTTTTTTGTTGCTGCAATCCCTACGTTCATAAGGGCATCTATGATTGATAATCCGGGCACAAATGCATTGCTGTTCAGTTGAGGGTAAACCGGATGATTAAAACTGTTGTAGCTGACTTTGATGCCAGCCTGATGAAATAATTCATCCTGCTGATAACCCCCTGCCCCCCCGCCGCACAAATAGGTCGCACCTTGCTTTTTTTGTAAAATTTCGACTAATAGCGCAGTTGAATTTTCCTGACAATTCATTTCTGAACTATAGCACAGCTGCGTATTCATCTCGAAAAGATCCATCATCTGAAACATAAAAGATAAATTCCTTTTACTCATATTCATTTCAGTTGAAAGGAGAAATGCTTCAACGATGGGGATACTTTCGCTGAAGTAAGGGGCCTTTTTGTAATTTAACTCAACCGTTCGAAGGGCATCCTGATACACCTTGGGTTGGGCATCATTAAATTCCATTTCATAAATGGGAATACCTATTACACCAGGTGTTTCTGGTTTTTTTAAGGGCAGCGACAACCACTTGCCCTCACCATTGACCAATATTTTCACTCTTCTTCCCCAAAAAGCAGCATCACGTGGGTTATTGGTCGTATGGTCGAGTATAACCCACAAATCAGCTTTATCAATTTTGTTGAATAACCCCAGCCAAGGCAACATATCCGGTTGATGTATAGTGATGATCATTTATACCTTATTCAAAAATTTTTGATAAAAACGCATATCCGTGGAATCAAACAAATCGGCATATAATTTACCCGACCCCGCATGGTCATCTGTTTTTACTGTTATTTTTCTACATGCTTTTTCATTGCTGTAGTGGGCCACCAGAAACTTGATAAACGCCATGCCAATTCCTTTCCTTTGATAGGCAGGCAAAGTAACTACTTCTTCAAGCTCGATACCTACTCCCAGATAACGCGGAATAGGAAAATAATTGGCTAAAATGTAAGCGCATGGCTTGTCATCCTTAATTGCTAACCAAATATCACATCTTCCCAATGAACCATTAAGTAACGATTGCCAATAAGCTTCAAAATCAGCCAAGGTGAACAATGGTTTGTCCAATAATTCACCAACAGCACTGAAAACTATTTCAAAATCACTTAATGATGCTTTTCTGAATTCTAATTCCATTCGTTTATCCTTTGAATGATGAATTTCTGCTCTTCCCCTTTCAGTGTACTATAAAATGGAATGGATTGAAATTCGTTGAACCATGCAGAATGGACATCTATTGCTACTGGCCCTTGTAAAGAGACCATTTCTCTACCGGTCTGAATTTGAGCTAATGCTAAATGCTCAAATAATTCAGCATCATCGGATTTTATCAAAAAACGCCATGGAACAACAGCTGCTTCACATTGGGCAGCAAGGAGCAGATTTTGATGTTTGATCCCTACTATATAATCATCCCGTCTATCTATCAAACATTTACGCTCCTCCTCCAATTTCTCCAACGCAAGGCAGCCAAACGCGGCATGCAGATTAGCCATTCTAAAATTATATCTGGGCTTACCATCGAAGCCAGTTTGATGGTCGTAATACCTTAAATCCTGAATTATCTCCGCCTTATCCTGACTGTTGTACAATACTGCTCCCCCTTCAATACAATTAAATTGTTTGGTGGGGTAAAACGACAACACCATGATGTCGGCATGCGATTGAAGCGTGGTCCGCGTATAAAAAGCCTGACATGCGTCCTCTATCACCGGAACACCGTATTTTTTATAGGCTACAATAGGTGCTGGAATTCCAAAATGGCTGGGTGCAATAATAACATCAAAGGCTTTTTCATGAAAAAGACCGGACAAGGCGCCCTCTGCCAAACTTAAATGATTAGGATCAATAGCACAGAAAACAACCTCAAAACCATTAGCCAAAACAGCATTGGTTATGGCCTGGCAAGTTGAAACAGCCGGAACTACAACCCGTGCACTTTTCAATTTCAGACTTTTTAAGGCCAGAAACAACCCTGCAAAACCACTGGAAACCGTATTGGCGTAGGTGAAATGGAAAACATCTGCCAGCCCCTTTTCGAATAGGTCAATATGTGGTCCCGTTACAAGTTGATTAGCACGAAAAGCATCAACTATTAATTTGTCCTCAAAAGGTAAGGGACTGATTTTTAGTTTAGGAAGAAGACTCACTCGTAAATGTGATGGAAATAATAGGTATCTGGATGGATAAGCAAATGTATGAGTTCATGATTATCGGCAAGATGCTCAGAGGGCGTTCGATTGTCTCCGGCAACCAGCTTACCCTTATCATAACACTTCCATCTGGTCCATTCACTATCCGAAATGTAAAAAGCTTCCTGAAAGAGGTTAAATCTCGGTTCTTTGTCATAGGCTTCATAAAGAAGCCCGTAATCAACTGCCTTTTTTTCCTTCCAGAAATCCAGGTTGTTTAAACCGGTTGAACCACCATGGCTAGCCACACCTTTAATTTTAATGCCAAACATTGTTTCCATCGTCTGAATATCCCTTGACAGACAGGCTGCAGGATCTTCACCCCAGATGGCCGCTTGGTCAACTATTTCAGAATGATACCCTAATTCATGCCCACTGGCTATCAATTTTTTAAGTATGCGATAGGCTTCAAAAGCAAATGGGTTGTATTCCGGTGCATGCAGTCTTAAAAAAAAGGTAGCTTTAATGTCCAACTGATTAAAGATATCCACCAGGACTTCTGTTTTTTTTATAGAAAAATCAATATCAACCCTATTCACTATGGTTTTATTGTGTAAAGAAGTATTGGCCTTTTTCACCACATACTCTTCGCAGGTGATAAAATGATACCCCGCTTCAAGCAATTTTTTGTATTCTGACTCAATAAATTTAAAAGTAAATTTCATTGTAATATTCGCTTAAATTTCGAAACATCATTGTATAAATCCACGCCAAAACCACCTATGCAATACGCCTCATTCTTTTTACCATTACAGAAGCTTCATGACGGATAGGGAAGGTGTCATTTAGACTTACTTTGTTCCATTCCGACCCACATCACTGTGCCGGATATCGGTTAGCATAACAATAATAGCCGATTGCGGACTTCATTCCTGTCAAGTTCCAAGAAAGTTGAAACGGGTTACAGCCATTCAATTTACTCCAATCTCGGCTATTATTTTTATAGATTGTTACCGCGCGTTTATTCCGATTTTATTTTTTCAAGCTTCCAAACATCATTTTCCATATTATTGCCAGCAACAATCCATAACGAGCTCTTAAAAACAAAAACACTTGCAGCATGTCTTTCTTTCCAAGGAGTATTTGGCAACTCTTGCCAATCTTTACCATTATCTGAAAACCATACATCTTTTCTATTACCACTTTCTCTATTATATCCCTCCAATACCCAAAGTTTATTATCCCAAACCGCGACTTCGTGATATTGACGGGGATCCCAAGGAGCAGATTTATTAACTAATTCCCATTTAACACCATCTTCTGAACTCCAAATATCATTGTAAAACTCTCTTGTTGGTGTATTGGGAGTATCATATGTACCCCCACCTAAAATCCAAATTTTACCTTTGAATACTGCGCTACCACCAATCATGCCTCTTGGTTGAAATGGCGCAGATTGATTAACTAATTCCCATTTAACACCGTCTTCTGAGTTCCAAATGTCATTGTAAAATTTTTCTTCTGCCTTTGCAAACTGCGGTAGTGTCTGTCCACCGATGATCCATATTTTATCTTTAAATACCACAGTAGAATGCAAAACACGAGGAGCCCAAGGCACTGGTCTTTGTAACAAGTTCCATTGTCTACCATCAGATGAATTCCAAACACCAGATTGATAATGCCCTTGGTTGCCATCTCCGCCCACTATCCACATTTTGTCCTTATAAACAACATATCCAGCCGAATGTCTACCTTCCCAATCCTTAGTGGAATCAAAAGATTTATTAATAAAAGTATTCGGTTTTGTTCTAACCCATTTTCTTCCGTCAGCCGAAGACCAAACTTCGTTGTTACAAATCAAAGGAAAATTATTTTTATCGTTTGGATTCCATCCACCAATTAGTCTTAATGAATCTTTGTAAACCAGAGCCCCAGCACCATCCCTAGGTGCAAACTGAGCAGCACATGTTATTTTAGTCCATTTATAACCTAAATCATTGTTAACGTATACACTATCAGCTTCGTGGCAATTTATTGTTTCATTTAAAGCGGGATCAGGGTGCTTAAATATTCGTTTGTAAATGCGGGTGTGAAAATTTCCATAATAAAACAGGAATGATGCTAACACAATTAGAGGTATAGCTGAAATTGCAAGTAATTTTTGTGTGTTTTTCATTTTGTGTGGTTTAAATTTAATGAGTAGCAACATTCAAATTGCCATAATATCTACCCCTGTCTTGATCATAAAAGGCCAGTTGTTCGGGGGTTAACTCCGATTTAAGCAGGCCTACCGTAGAATCCGGGAAAATGCGTCGATCCAAACAAAATCCCGAGCCAACAAATAATTTACTATTTATTACAAAAGAATTATAAAAACGTATTGGTCCAAAGTCAGCATTTGCTGTGAGCTGAACCCAATTTACACCATCGGCCAATTTCCAAACGTCGTTCAAGCTATTTTCGACATTGTACACATAATCTGTATTGTAAATGCCGCCTCCTGTCATAAAGACTTCATTATTAAATATTACCGAGGAAAACAGGGCCCGCACCGACCAAGGTGCATTAGGTACTATATTGGTCCGGCTAACACCATCTGAAGATTCCCATACATCGTTCAAATGGGACAATTTGGTATCAAAACCCCCAAAAAGAATTAATTTATTATTCCATATTACCAAGCCAAAAGCAGGCCGGGGAGTCCAACTGGCCGTTGCCTGTTCTTGCACCCAACTTTGACCATCAACCGACGAATACATATCATTCGTTGCACCTGAACCTGCTGCGTAGCCCCCCATCAACTATTTTTAACTTGAAATTCTACCACACCCATCAAATTACGTGGACTCCAAATGGCGTTCGGCTTTTGAATCCAATGCATGCCGTCAACCGAGGGCCAAACTTCATTTGGTCTATCTGGTGTGAATCCACCAAACATCTACAAGGAGTACCTAACAATAGTTCACCTCCCGAGTCGCGGGGTAAAAATCCTGCCTGAGATTGAATCCTCGTTAGGGTAAAACCTTCAACCAACTCAGGAACAACTGGGGCTACAGTATCTTTCCTACAACCAATAAGCAAGGCTATAAAGAGGAAAAGGTTATGCTATTTTTCATTCAGAACATTTATTAAATCGGCCTCATCAGGGAAATTAACCAATACTCCCATTCCTTTTTGCTGATATACTACCATACTCCCCAACGCCACTGCAGAGGCATGGCCTTGTTTCACGACTTCTCCAATATGTTGAATATTACCTGCACCACCATGCGCAATTACTGGAATGCTTACGGCTTCGGTAACTCTTTTAATCAAATTCACATCAAATCCTGACCAAGTACCTTCCTTGTCTATGGAAGTAAGTAGTAACTCACCAGTACCAAGCTGCTCTAATTCAACCACCCATTCAATCAGATTTTTTTTTTGCCTTCTTTTTCCCGAATGAGAAAAAACTTCATAGTTACCCCAAATGTTTTTTTTTACGTCCACCGAAACAACCACGGCCTGGTTACCATAATGCTCTGCGACACGCGTTATAAATTGAGGTTGTTCATAACAAACTGAATTCAAAACCACCTTTTCAAATCCAATACTAAAAATGTCCTTTACGATTTGAAAATTATTCAAACCACCGCCATACCCCAATGGCATAAAACATTCGTTGGCAATTTCGGCTAACAACCTAAGATTAGGGCTCCGTTGATTATTGGTGGCTGCGATATCCAAAAATACAAGCTCATCTACTTCCAATTCATTGAAGATGCGAACCGTGTTTACTGGATCACCTATGTAGCTGGCATTTTTGAACTTAGTTGTTTTAACCAGTGCATCATCTAATAACAATAATGAAGGAATTACCCTTGCTCTTAACATAAGTATATCAGCAAATAAAGGATAATGTTGGAGATATCATTTAGAAACAGGGAAACAGTACTTCATGTAAAAAGAACGTGGCACCAAGTTGGCATTCATTAATATGAAAAAGAACGGGCGTAATCTTTCAAATCGTTTTTTATAGGTGGGGAATTCTGTCCAGTAGTGCGGTTTTTCGGACATGATACGTTCATATTCCTCATCCGTTAAGCCCAGCCGCTTTTTAAAATAGTTTAGTAAGTCCCGTTCTATAAAAGGCGGTTTTTCATAATATTCAACCAATGCTTCCTCCCGACTTAAGGTTCCTGTTCTTACACTGGCAGCTAAACTGTTATTTCTGTAATCCACATGGAATTTCTGGGGACAATAAATACTATGGAAAAAACTGGTCATTCTATTCTCCAGATGGTGCCCACCATAATACTGCCAGCCGAATTCCTTTTCTAGAAATTTCTTGGCGTCATCTTTTGTATAGCTGATATACCAGAGGGGACGAATTTTTTGGATACGATAGAGAGTTGTCCATTTCAGGAACTTCCAAAAAGTCATCAAAGGATAGCTCTTCATCTTCATGGTACCATATTTCTTATGAATGGCTTGAATATATCTACCATCAAAATAATTCTTACCTAAGGGGGTGATACCTTCGGCTAAAAATGAGTGGCCTTCGAGTACGTATTTTACTTTAAATTTTGCTGCAGCACGATACAAAGTTTCGGACAAAGCCAAATCCGTTGAGGCTTCAATTTCAGGAACTCCTGCTTTGAAGAACGCCTTAAATATATCGTCTGCTTCCTTGTTGTCACAGACGTGGGTGTATAAGTCCACTTTTAGCTTTCCCAATACTTTACGAATGTTTTCAGTAGCGATCGACGTATTCCAAGTATTGTCGTAATGAACAGCCAGTGGCCTAAGTCCTTTTTGAATAGCCCAGTACACCATATAGGAAGAGTCTGTGCCCCCACTTACGCCAATAACACAATCGTACTTTTTACCTTTACCGTCTTTTTTGATGCCTATAATAATTTCATTAATCGTTGCTTCGCCCTCAGCTGTTCCGGTTTTATACTCCTGGGCCAACCCATCTATCATCTTACAATAATTACAAACGCCATCCTGATCAAAACTGATGGCTGCTACACTGTCATCGTAAATACACCTCGAACAGATTGTTCTCATATTATAAAGTCCTATTTTTTAAACCTTGCAGAATGGCAGGCTTCTTCTTGATGAAAAAATTCAACCTTCAAACCATTATCGTCGCCGAGTTTCAGAAATTCCTCTTTCGAATACCGTTTGGCATTACTTGGGGCATACCAATCAAAATTGGTGCTTTTGCTTAAATCAAAACCCCACTCATCCTTCCAGAAGCATTTAATGAAATTCCAATAAATGAATCTTTGGATATCATATTCACCTCCTTTGATCCCTAATAATGGGATATCAGGTGATTCAAATTTCACATTCAGGGCCGATAATCTTTTGCCTAATTCAGTTATCTGTTCTGAAAATTTCCACATCTCTTCGCTGGAAATATTGTGTGTAGCTTTTCTGAAATAATCATCTAGCAGTTCACGGGGAAGTGCCTTTTTTGAATAAACATAACATGCAAATTCACCCGTTTGACTCGTTATGTCAGCAAGATGTTTAAAAGTATATTCAGGATTCTCCGTATGCATAATTACCTGATCACATACCGTAAAATCTACAACTCCGCTTTTTATACCCGTATCGGCAATATCACTTTGTAAAAAATATAAATTCTTTAGGTGTTTGTAATTTTTCGTTGCTACTACTATTGATTCTGATATGTCAACGCCTATTACAGTTGCATGAGGAGCTAATTCCGCAAACCATGCAGTTTTATAACCCAAGCCACAACCTGCGTCCAAAATGACGTGTTTATCCTTTAAAAAGTTGGTCAGTGCAGTAATTGATTCAAAACCGTATAAACTCAAAAACCACTCAAATTGAAATTTATACAATTCATCAATTTTTTCGTATTCATCTGCAACTATCCATTTCTCACTAAAAATATCTTTAGTTTGTAATTGATTAGTGTCTGTGGTCTCAGAAGCTTGCCCATTAACAAGACTTATTAAATTATGACCTACCAGTATTTCTTTCGCAAACAATTTTTTCAATTCCATAACATCTATGCATTTTTAATGATAGTAGCATCCCACAAAATAACTTTTTTGCCATTTATAATAGTCCAGGCCCCCGGATAAGGCTTCGTTTGTGCTCTAATAAAATTTCGTATCTTTTCTGTTGGCCAATTCCAGTCTATTTCACCGTCGCTGGGACTTCGTTGAGGATAAACTTTAATTTTAGATTTATCTTGAGCTCTTACTTCTATTTGATTAATATCCTTACCAAAAACATCATTTAGTAATTCAATAGAAGTATTTGTGGCTTTTTCATAAACTTCCTTAATCGTATCGTGGTGCTCAATGGGGAATTCAGCTTGAGCTATAATATCGCCATCGTCAACTCCATCTGACAGTTGAAATAGTGTAACACCTGTTCTTTTCTCTCCTTCAATCATTGCCCAAACCAGCGGTGCGCCGCCGGCATAATTAGGTAAAAGTGAAGCATGAATGCCCCAAGCACCATAAATAGCGAATTCCCTGATTTTTTTAGGGACCATAAAATACCAGCCCATAACCAATATTACGTCCGGATTAATTTCCTTCAATATACTACCATAGTCCGTAATGCGCTTTCCCTTTTCAGAGTCTACCCAATAAAATGGAATATTCAAATCACGAGCATAACTTGATAAATCTGCAAAATTCGTATTCCTAACTTTTTCTTTACTGTAAGAGATTGAAAATTCAGCTGGAATAGAAAATACTGCTGATATAGAAACTTTTTTAAGCTTTAATAATTCTTTGAGAATTATTTCACTAAAAACAGTACAGCCAAAAAAAACTGCCTTCATGCTATCTTTTCATTATTCAAATAAATCCTGCACCACCATTCAAAGTTCATAAAACTCCAGATCAATAATCGATGGTTTACATGATCATTAATATGCTCATTGACTATTTTTTTAATATAATCGGGATTTATAAAATCGGATGAAACCGTTTTTTTATCTAAAAGCAATTCTTTGATGTAGGCGGCATTTTCGCCCCGGTACCAGCTTTCATCTGGCGCGGAAAATCCTTGTTTTTTACGATTGATGATTTTTTCCGGCATAAAGCTCATCATGGCTTTACGTAATACGTTTTTGCCATCGTCGTACTCTGTGTATTTTTTCAGCTTATCACCAAATTCATTTTCATCAATTCTGATCATTTTCTCCAGATTACCCAGTTTATAGGCTACAGGTACCTTCTGGGCAAAATTGACCAATTCATTATCCAAAAAAGGAAAACGTTCTTCTAAGCCATTGGCCATAGAGAGCTTATCGCCTACCAATAGCAAGCCCGGCAGAAAGGTTTTTGCTTCGAAATAGAGGGAATTATTAATGTGATCTTCAGGCTTGTCGTACTTCAGCTTATCGTTAAAAGTGAATACCCGTTCAAATATTTTGCGCGGCTCTAAGAAGTCGACCTGTTTACGCACTAAAGGCGTAAATAGCTCTTCCCGTTGATGATCGGGCACCAAACGTTGCCAGAAATTGTAGTACTGATCAAAAAATTCATTCTGACTTACTGATTTAAAAATTCGATAATACCGCCACGGATAACCTCCGAACAATTCATCTCCTCCTGTTCCCTGCAAACAAACTTTTACGAATTTTGAAGCAAGTCTAGAAATATAATAGTTGGGATAAGACATACCTACGCGTAAATCTTCGAGATGGTAAACCACCCGTGGAAGCGACCAACGGATATCACCAGCATTTAAAACCTGCTCATAGTGTTCGGTTTTAAAGTAATTAGCCATTAGTTCTGCATCACGGCGTTCATCGTAATTCGCCTCTACACCAGTAACTTCACTCATGTCGAAACCACATGTGAAAGTCGCTAATCGACTTACGTGTTTTGAAGCTTGTGCAGTTATAGAACCTGAGTCCATACCGCCGGATAAATAACTGCCTACAGGTACATCCGAAATCATTTGACGTGCCACCGCCCTTTTAAAGAGTCTTTCTGTTTCGGCCCGCGCCTCTTCAAAACTCATTTTCTCGTCGGGCTGGGTAAAGTCATAATCCCACCAAGACCGGTGAACTACCCCACTGCTTGCCGAGTCAATACGAACTGTATTAGCAGGTGGCAACATCCACACCCCATCAAAGAGCGTGTGGAAAGTAAACAAATTCTGAAAGGTGAAATATTCATTTAGGGCTGCATAATTCAGCTTTACTTGAAACTGGGGATGTTTGATTATTGCCTTAATTTCAGAGGCAAAGACAAGTGTTTTTCCAATAAACCAATAATAAAGCGGTTTCACCCCAAAGCGATCGCGTGATAGATAAAGGGCCTTTTCACTTTTATGCCAAGCGCCCACAGCAAACATGCCGTCGAGTCGTTCGAAAAAGGAAGGGCCATATTCGGCTAAACCTTCAACAATTACTTCTGTATCGGTTGTAGACACAAATTCGTGTCCTTTTGCTTGTAATTCTTGCTTTAATTCGAGGAAATTGTAGATACATCCGTTAAAGACAACAACCCACTGTCCATCTTTAGAGGTCATGGGCTGTGCTCCCTTTGGAGAAACATCCAGAATAGACAGTCTCCGATGAGCTAGGGCAATATTATCTTCTGTAAAGTAACCATCCCCATCTGGTCCGCGGTGGGCAATGGCATCGGCCATGTTTTTTAAGGCCGACAAACCAAACGGTTCGCCATTCAGATTAAATACTCCTACAATTCCACACATAAATTAAAGTGACTTCAGCATTTGAACCACATAAGCGAAATCTTCGGCAACCATGCGGTTGTGTAAGGGAATAGACATCGAATAATCGTTCGCCGCTTGAGCACCTGGGTAATCCGATGCCTTGATTCCATATTTATCCTTGTAGAAATTCAACATGTGTACCGCATGTGTTCCAGGGCGTGTAGAAATACCATATTCCTGAAGTTTTTCCATGATTTCATTGCGACTCATGGGGGCTTTGGCCTCATCTACAAAAGTCACATAAGATTGCCACCCATGTTTGAAATCACTTCCTGCGGTAGGTGTACGTAACCACGGGACAGCTGCAAGTTCTTTCGAATAATAGGCAGCCCATTTTTCGCGCTCATCGATGAATTGATCTAGTTTTTTAATTTGTACTACGCCCACGGCACCTTGTAAATCGGTCATGCGGTAGTTATAGCCAAGTAAATTAAAATCAGGCAATATGTATGGTCTAGCGCCATGGTGGCGCTGTTCTTCCGAAATAGATGCGCCGTGATTAAGGAGCTTGCCCATCAGTTCGGCGAGCTTGTCATCATTGGTAGTAATCATGCCGCCTTCGCCAGTAGTTACTGATTTACGTGGATGGAAAGAGAAACAACCAATGGTTCCTAATGCACCCGCAGGGGTGCCCTTGTAAGCTGCTCCAGCTGCACAAGCACCATCTTCCACCAGTGGGATATTGCCAGCTATTTTTTTAATCTCGTCCATATTGGCACAAAGTCCGAAAAGATGAACCGGAATAATCGCCTTGGTTTTGGCAGTTATACGGCGCTTCAAATCCGACGGGTCCATGTTAAATGTTAGTGGATCTACATCGGCAAAAACCACAGTAGCACCACAATACAACACCACATTGGCTGTAGAAACCCAAGTAAAGGCTGGAACGATTACTTCGTCTCCAGCTTTAACATCTAAGGCTACCAAGGCCAAGTGCAGAGCAGTTGTAGCGCTGGTTACAGCCAATGCATGCTTAACGTTATGTCTTTTGGCAAAGAGCTCTTGAAATTCCCGGACTTTCGGGCCCGAGGTCAGCCAGCCGTTTACCAATGGCTCGCGGGTAGCCTGCCATTCTTCTTCCCCGGTAACTGGTAAGGAAATGGGTATAATTCTTTTTTCGATGGTGCTCATGGCGCCTAATTTAAATCTGTTAAATAATTATCAAGTACATAACTGGCAATTGCCAAAGAGGCCGTTGCGCCAGGTGAAGGAGCATTTAATACATGCACCTGGTTGCCTTCGCGTTCCACATTGAAATCCATAAGTAGCTTTCCGGCAGGATCCATGGCCTGTGCCCTTACCCCTGCCGTTCCTTTCACGAGCATACTGGCTTCTACCTCAGGTATCATAATTTTTGCTTTGGCAATAAAGGAACTCGTCAACAAAGAAGAGGCAAATTCACCCATGGCAAAACTGAAGTTTTTGCGCAGAAAATTCAAAAAGCCGACATAGGTGAGACTTTCCAAAGTATCATTGAAGTTGAAATCTCTTTTGCTATACCCTTCTCTTTTGAAAGCAAGTACGGCATTGGGGCCAACTTCTCTTTCGCCTGATACCAAACGCGTGAAGTGTACCCCCAAAAAGGGATAATTCACATCCGGAACAGGATAAACCAAGTGGTTCACCATGTGCTCAAATTCAGGCTTAAAGCTGAGGTATTCACCCCTAAAAGGTACAATACGCAATGGGCTTTTTTTGGCTGTAAACTTAGAGAAGGTTCGGTCGGAATGTAATCCCGTGCAACTTACGAGCCGGTCAAAAGTATAACTATCTTTCTCGGTAATAACCACCAATTCTCCAGATTTGCTTTCATTGATGCGCCACACTGGGCTGTTAAAATGAACACTTCCGCCCATTTCTTCAATCAAAACAACCAACTTATACATGACGGCTTTGTAATCTACTATCCCTTCTTCGGGCACCAACAAAGTTGAAGTAGCCCTAACCATGGGCTCTCTTGCCTTAAGTTCTGAATTGTTCAAAAACTTCAAACCTTGGAGTCCATTGGCTTCCCCACGTTTGGCTAATCCACGCAAGGTTTCGTCTTGTTGTTGATTAGAGGCGACGACCACCTTACCACAGATTTCATGGTGAATCTCATGTGCTCTGCAAAAGTCCGTCATTTCGCGTATCCCTTCTGCGGCCAGTTTTGCTTTCAGTGACCCTGGCTGGTAATAGAGGCCACAATGTAAAACACCACTATTTCTGCCTGATTGATGTCGTCCAGGACGATCTTCCTTTTCAAAAAGATCCAGCTTCAATCCTGGGTGTTTTACAAGGAGTTTGTAGGCTGTTGCCAGCCCGATTATGCCCCCTCCAATAACTGCTATACGCTTCATTTCTACTTATTATGCTTTATCGAGTCCAGTTTCAATTCTCCAATCGATAAGCTTGAGCAAGCCCTCGCGTAAATTATACTTATAAAGAAACCCTATTTCATCTTCGGCTTTTACGCGCGATCCAATGCGGTTCTGCACCAGTGAACGGGCATCATCCTCGGAGTAAGGCTTATAGGTTACTTTAAGCTTTGATTGTTTCAATTCCAAAATCAAATCACAGAGTTCCTTGATAGAAGTTTGCACTTCAGTACCTACGTTGTACATACCGAAATTAGTATCGCTTTTCAGTGCATCAACATTACAGCGGGCAACATCTTCTACATAAATAAAATCGTAAGCCTGACTCCCGTCACCATTAATAATAGGCGACTCATTGGCTTCAATTTTATTCAACATAATAGGCACAACGCCCGTATAAGCTGCAGTTTGATCTTGGTGCGGCCCATAAACATTCATGTAACGCAATCCAACTACTGGTAGTCCGTATCGGTCATTAAAGGCCGTCGCCATGGCTTCGCCAGCAATTTTAGAAGCTCCGTAGAAATTTTTATTATTAAACGGATGATTTTCTGTCATGGGAAGTTCAACTGCGTCGCCATAAACAGACGCAGATGATGACCAGACCAGCTTTTTAATATTATTTTTAACACAAGCCTCTAGTATGTTAAATGTGCCTGCAATATTCACTTCAAAAGCAGTACGCGGGTAATCTTTACAATGCAACAACCACATGGCCGCCAAACTGATTACACAGTCTTTGCCTTCCATAGCTGCATTCAATATATCGATTTCACGTATGTCACCGCCAACAGGAAAAATACTACACCTAGCATCTTTTAGCTGTTCAGTAAGATAATCACGTTGACCTCTAGCGAAGTTGTCATAAACCACAACTTCTGCAACATCTTCTTTTAAAAGTTCTGAAACAACAAAACTGCCGATAAACCCGGCACCGCCAATAACTAAAATTTTTGAGCCTTTAATATTCATTGTTTTGGTTTATATTATCCAATATTGCTGTACTTGTAAATTCTTTCAATAATTTCTACCACTTTTAATCCTTCAAGGGCATTGGTACTGATGGTTGCCCGGTTGTGAATTACATCCAAAACATTCTCAATCACGTAATTGTGGTTTTGTGCCGAACCTTTGTAGGCTCCATAATCGTTGCCGGGATTGGTGGGTGCCAATTCAGGCATCTCGTAGTCTTTTACGTGGCAATATTCTACTTTATCCATATACTGACCACCAATTTTCACAGCTCCGTTTTCAGCGATAATGGTCATGCTGCTTTCGAGATTTTTATCCCATACTGAGGTTGAAAAGTTCATTACGCCACTGCCACCATTCAAAAAATCAAAGGTCACAATACCTGAGTCCTCAAAATCAGTCATACCCTCATGATTAAAATCGTAAAACCGGCTTTTGATGTTTTGTAAATCACCGAACAACCAATACAAAATATCGATAAAGTGTGAAAACTGCGTAAATAGGGTCCCCCCATCGAGTTCTTTGTTGCCATGCCAGCTTCCAGCTTTGTAGTAGCGGTTGTCACGGTTCCAGTAACAGTTCAACTGAACCATATATACTTTGCCTAAGCGGCCACTTTCAATCATTTCTTTAATCCAAACAGATGGCGGTGAATAACGGTTTTGCATCACAGCAAAAACTTGGCGATGGACTTGTAGGGCTTTAAAAATTACCTTTTCTGCATCAGCTTTACTCAACGACATGGGTTTTTCGACCACCACATGTTTACGTGCTTCCAGCGCCTGAAGGGCATGAGCGGTATGAAAGCCATTTGGAGAGGCGATGTTTACTACATCAATTTCCAAGTCTGAGTCGAGCAAATCTTCGATGCTGTTAAAAAACGGCACTTCAAATTGTTCAGCGTTTACTTGTTTTGCAGACAATACGTCAACGATGGCAACCAATTCCGCTTCGGGATTACGGACAATCATTTCGGCATGGCGTTTGCCAATGTGGCCACAGCCGATGACGGCAAATTTTACTTTTTTCATCTTAATCTTTTCGTTTTACCAGCCCGTTGGCCAAAACATAAATTTGCCCACTTTCAGAGCAGCTGGCTTCACCGGCTTCGTTAAATTTCAGTTTTTGACCAAATTCGCTCATCCAGCCACTCTGTCGGGCCGGATTACCGACAACGAGGGCATAATCGGGTACCGTTTTGGTTACCACCGCTCCCGCACCAATAAAGGCAAATTTGCCGATATCATGTCCACAAACAATGGTGGCATTGGCTCCGATGCTGGCGCCTGAGCCTACATGGGTTTTGGCGTATTCCGCTTTGCGGTTCACCGCTGAACGTGGGTTGATTACATTGGTAAATACGCAAGATGGCCCGAGAAACACATCATCGTCACAAGTTACACCTGTGTAGATGCTCACATTGTTTTGGATTTTGACATTTCGGCCTAAAACAACCTCAGGTGAAATGACGACGTTTTGACCAATATTAGAGTTTTCGCCAATGGTACAATTAGGCATGATGTGACTAAAATGCCATATTTTGACTCCCTTACCAATGGTACAGCCTGGGTCTACCACGGCTGTTTCGTGCGCGAAAAAGTGGTTATCCATAGTTTATAATCTTGCGTCGACCAAATCGCGGTCGATAAATGCTTTAGTATCAAAAATGACAGTATTGTTGTCCTTCAGCGCTCGGAAGTCAATGGCGTGGAACTCATCATGCGCAACGGCAACGATGACAGCTTGGTATCTTTTACCATTGAGTTTGGGCAACAGATCAATGTTGTACTCGTGTTTTACTTCCGCATGGTCGGCCCATGGATCGTACACATCGACGTTCAGGCCAAACTGTAGCAGCTCACTGCGAATATCCACTACTTTGGTGTTCCGTACATCAGGACAATTTTCTTTAAACGTGACACCCAAAATGAGTGCAGTAGATCCCTTAATCGTATGCCCTTTGTGGATCATGAGTTTCACTACTTTATTGGCGACGAACATGCCCATATTATCGTTTACACGACGGCCAGACAAAATAACTGCTGGATGATACCCTACTTCTTCTGCTTTGTGTGCAAGGTAATAGGGGTCGACACCGATACAGTGGCCACCAACCAGACCGGGTTTGTATTTTAAAAAGTTCCACTTCGTACCTGCCGCTTCCAATACATCATTGGTATCTATTCCCAAACGATCAAAAATTAACGCCAACTCGTTCACAAAAGAAATGTTCACATCACGTTGCGCATTTTCAATGGCTTTAGAAGCTTCAGCTACGCGCATATTTGCCGCTTTGAAGGTTCCAGCCGTGATTATAGAAGCGTATAAATTGTCTACAAAATCAGCAATTTCTGGTGTAGAGCCAGAGGTTACTTTGCGGATTTTGGTCAGTGTATTTACTTTGTCGCCTGGATTGATGCGCTCGGGCGAATAACCTGCAAAGAAGTCTACATTATATTTCAAACCACTGAACTGCTCCAATACCGGAACACAATCTTCTTCGGTGCAACCCGGATAAGTGGTGCTTTCATAAATAACGATGTCCCCCTTTTTGAGTACGCTACCTATGGTTTTACTCGCTGAAATCAACGGTGCTAAATCCGGGCGTTTGTGGTCGTCGATAGGCGTAGGCACCGTAACGATAAAAACATTAGCAGCGCCAATTTCTTCGATGTTACCCGTGAGGAATAAACCATTTTTCGCCTCGGTATTTTGTTTTAGCACAGCATTTAATTCTGGCGCTGCCACTTCCAAAGTATGATCCTGGCCTTTGGCCAATTCATTGATTCGTTTCTGGTTGATATCGAAACCGATGGTTGGGTACTTTTTAGCGAATTCAACGGCTAAGGGCAAACCTACGTAGCCTAATCCGATAACGGTGATGTGGGCGTTTTCAAACTTATACATGCTAATTGTCTTATAATAAGAGATATTTAATACTTTTTAAGAACAAGTATAAGCGCTTTCAAATTGACATAATTAAAGTCAACTTAAACGAGCTTAAAATCAGCTCCTCAGATGACGTCTAATAAGCAGATATGAACTTGCAAAAACCAAAGAGAAAAAGCCGCAAAAAGCTGCCAGTGTTATTCTTCCCTTGCCTTTTATACTTAAAGGCATGGTAGGTGCGTCAATAATCTCAATTACTGGTTCCTCTCTATCTATCGTAAAACGTGTTAGTTCCAGATTTTTGAGCAACTCACCGTACATGGTGGTCAAAATCTGTATTTTAATCTGCTTCTTAGCTGCAGGAACGCGTGCGCGCATAAGTACGACACTTTGATTTTGGTCACTTTCAATAGCAGCTGATCCCATCGCTATATCCAGTTCACGCTTAACTGAATCTACTCTTGCTTCAAGTAAAACAGCCGTTCTTTTCGTTTTTCCAACTTTCAAATCCAAATAAAGAGCTGTAGCCTGCTGAATAAGTAATTTACTCATCAGGTAAGCCCAATATTCATTTCCAGCACTCAATTTCAAATGGAGGATGGACGATTTTTTATCAATCTTTTCTATTGAGATCTTTTTCTGAACAGACGTCCCTATAAGCATCAACAGACTATCCTCTTTACGACTGAAGTCTTCTCTTATTTTTCCAACATCAAATAGTTTGATTTGACCTGATTTAAGTTGTTCTTTTTTGTTATCCCTTAGATAAACATTTGCTAATATCTCTCCATCTAATTCCTCTAATGGAGTTAACAACGCTTGTTGAATTATTCGCTTTGAACGAAGTAGCAACATGAGGTTATCTGTTGAAAACAAACCTGACCCTCCACCTCCCAAATCAAGACCAAATTGTGTTGCCAAACCAGAAAAAGCACCACCGCCTGATTTCTCTTCTACTGCAAATGTTAAATGACTGGTATAAGTGATGCTCCTTCTGAAGTGGGCATAACCAAACCCAATTGCTGCACATAAAACAGTTATTAAGCTCAAGCTAACTTTATAGCGCCATAAAAAAACAAGCATATCGCGTATGCGCGCTACAATTTTTTTAAAACTCAAATCGTCTTGTAGTGGGCCGTTCGTGTTCAAGTTGTCTTGCATATACAAATCAATTAATCTGGTCCAGCAGGATATACAGCGTAGCCAGTCCTGTTAATTTAACCGTAGTACTTTCAATTACTCTGTTCCAATCGATAGGCTCACTCCTTTCTCTCTTTTCCTTGGCGGCGTCTTTTAACCCCACATAAACCATTGCTCCTGGACTCACTTTCGGATAAACTTTGAACAGATAGAAATTCTTCGTTCGGCTCACTTTATCGCCGGCGGCGATAACAAACACGCGCTTTTTAGACGCATTGTCGCTAAAGCCATCGCCATATTCCTGTATGTATTTATTTGCGCGCTTTGCCGGCTTGTAAGGTGCATTTACAGCTTCTAAACTGGTGTTGTTTAAATATTGAACTCCAGGCCCCTGAATACTAACATATGGAATAAATTCTGGCACAACCAAACGATCCCCTCCCGTAAGACGGTAGTTAAACCGTTTGTTTCCTGTGTTCAAAATGCGCGGCAAATCTAGAAGTATTTGTCCCCCTGGAGCAGTTTCTCTATAAAAACGCGCTGCCGCAATGAAGGCTTGAGGTTTCAATCCGCCTGCTCTACGAATAACGTCGCTGATACGCTCATCCCTACTTAATAACGCATAATTTCCAGGATAATTAAACTCACCTTCTAAAGTAACTGAAGTTGGTGCCATAAAATCAGCCAAAGTACGTACGTACACCCGGTCGTACGGCATCAGCACTTTGCTTAAATCATTCCCCTTGAGTTCGCCTTTTTCAACTTCTACACTCATTGTAAAAATACGCGAGCCGGTCTTATTTTGCTCATCAAAAAGCGATATCCGTATGATTTCAATCCGCCTTACATCTGCTTCCGGCTTGAGCCCTCCTACCTGCAGTAACAGGTCTCCTAGGGTTATCCCACTCGCATAAGCAACAGACTTCGCCTTTCTAACTGCTCCTACCACTTGAATATCGTAATTATCTATCAAATCCGTTTTAGAAGCGATAATAAGTCGATCGAAAGGTTGCATCAAAAATTTTGACTCACCCAAAGTATCCCTCATTAAAGAGGATAGGTCAAGGGTTATCAATTCCCTACTTTCATCTTTTTTCTTCCGCGAAAGGAAGGCCTTTTGTAAGTAAGCCGTTGGCTGCAATCCACCAACTTGAAGCAATACATCCGTCAATGTTATACCGCTAGCAAAAGGCACAGCTCCTGGCTTACGTACCGCACCCTCGACACGCACATCGGAATTATCTATCAAATCTACTTTAGAAGTAACCTCAAGCTTATCGTAAGGCTGTAAAGCCAAATTAAATTCTGACATACTATCCGCCATCACTGCTGCGAGATCCAAGGCAATCAGCTCACGTGTTTCATCCTTTTTCTTCCGTGATAAAAATGCCCTTTGTAAATACGCTGTAGGTTTAAGTCCGCCAGCCTTTTGAATGAGTTTGTAAACAGTAATATTTGGTTCATAGGTATAAGTACCTGGCTGATTTACATCACCTGCTATTTCGATGGCATTGCGCACATCACTAGGCAAAATACGGACCAATATTTGATCACCGTCACTCAAACTATCAACGGGCAAGCTCCCTGCTTCAAACTGAAATTCTTGTACTTCGCGCGCACCGTTGGCATAAGTGATGCGCTGTATACTGCCTTGATAAGCATTGCTGCTAAGTCCTCCTGCCCATTCAACCAAGGCCTGTAAACCTTCACTGGGTAATAACTCATAACTCGCAGGCCTGCGAACAGCGCCTTCTAGCTCTACAACACTGCCAATGGCTTTTACTACAATGTAATCTTGGTCTTCAAGACTGAATGGCTTGGTGCTCAATTTGCCTCCTAAAAACTGATAGGAATCAAAACGATAGACTACTTTGCCCCCACGTTGAACTTCAATTTGACGAACAGAACCTGATTCTGAAGGCCCGCCCGCAGCGAGTAACGCATTAAAAACAGAATTCAGTGCCGAAAACTCGTAGGTGCCCGGATTGTTCACCTCTCCAACAATATTCACTCGAATAACCCTGCTGAAAAGTAAAGTGATTTCTAATTGGTTATTCTTAAGATCGTAATATTGGCCAAATTTTGCGCGAATGAGTTTACCCGCAGCTTCAAAGGTTAAACCAGTAAGGTATAAAGTACCCATACCTTGAATGCGCGCGGCACCCTTACTATCGATTTTAATCACTTCATTGGCGTAAGAAACACCAAATACCGAAACGACTAATTCGTCTCCTGGTCCCAAAATATAACTGTCAGGTGCTTTAGTATCGGTCGCCTGCCCCATCAGTTGCAACTTCCCCGTTTGGTAAATACTTTTTCCGAAAAGGGGTGGTTTACTTTTGTCTTGATCGCTAAGCTCTTTAGACTCCGCTGCCGGTTGTTCAACCACTTCCGCGACATCCGTTTTCGGCACTACCGCAGACGGCATTAAGACTGCTTTATTCGGCTCAGGGGCGACCACTGGCGAGGAAATGACCTCCTTTATTGGGGCACTTTCCAGTCCTGCCAAGCGGGCTTTAAAAGCAAGTGCTTCTGAGGCGGGTAAACCCATACTACGTGCCAAATTTTCACCATCGGTGATATTCAGTCCTCTTGCTTCTCCTTGTTTTACAATGTCGCGGATTTGACCGTCACTTAGTTCCGACACCTTTATTTTGCTCAAGTCGGATGGTATTTGCGCCATCGCTGCAGCAGAAAATAAAAACAAACAAAGTGTTATTAAAAATTTACGCATGTTTAAAAAAGTTTAGGTAATAGTCAACCATTTCGCTCAAATAGGCATCGAACTGCTTTTTAGGCTCCCAATTCAATTCATTCTTCAACTTACTAGCATCAATAGCGTAACGTAAATCATGTGTTTTTCGGTCGGCGACAAAGGTAATGATTTCCAGTGCATTACCAACCGGTCTTTCGAGTTGGACATCAACTATGGCATACCACTTCGTTACCAGGTCACTATTTTTCCATTCATTGTCGCCGCCAACATCGCAGGTCTCGCCACTTTTGCCAGTGTGGAAAATCACATCCGTAGCTGCTATGTGGTCGCCCACAAACAACCAGTCCCGAATATTTTCGCCCTTCCCATAAACCGGAATAGGCTTACGTTCTAGCATTTGACGAATAACCACAGGTATCCGTTTTTCAGGGTATTGGATGGGGCCATACTTGTTTGAACAATTACTGATAACCAATGACAAACCACAAGTGTGGTGAGATACACGTACAAAATGGTCAGACGCTGTTTTTGAAGCAGAATAGGGTGAACGCGGGTCGTAGGCTGTTGTTTCTGTGAATAAACCTTCGGCACCTAAACTTCCGTACACCTCATCTGTAGCGGTGTGATAAAAGAGGTGTTTTTGGCGGTCGGCATGTTCCCCCCAAGCACCACGTGCCGCATTCAACCAGGTAACCGCACCCACTACGTTGGTCTGTACAAACACCCTGGGATTTTCATTAGCGAGGTCCGCATGAGCTTCAGCGGCCAGGTGCATTACACTGTCAACAGCACAGGTGCTAAAAATTTGAGTCACCACGGCAGCATCAGCGATATCTCCTTCAAAAAACGCAAAATTTTCTAAAGTGCTGATATCCTCTAGCTTTTTTAAATCACCAGCACAGGTCAGTTTGTCCCATACCCCCAAGCGGTATTCGGGGTAAGTGGTGCATGTAAAACGTGCAGCATTTGAATCAATAAAAACCGCGGCTACAGTCATTTAAATGTTCTTTTAAAATTCAAGCGCGATTAGTTCAGCCATAACACAATGTGTGGTTGTTTTTCAAAATCATAGCCAGATCCGTCTTTATCCTTAGGCTGTACGCTATATCTGATTTTCCGATGAATCAATTTTTCGGCTTTCGGTATCAGCTGCTGAAGATAATTGGTGTCAATGTCACCCACCAAACGCAGGTCGATAATTCCTGAATCGTTGCCCTGGGCATAATCGCCAATAACCACAGCTAATTCCAAGTTGCCGATGCGCTGTAAGACATTCTCGATGATCTGATCGAAGCCTAAGTATTTAGAGACTATTCTTTTAATTTCGTTGTAGATAGGGTTACCCACATCTGCTTTGTACAATATTGTATTCCCTGCAGGTTCGGCTTTTAGCAGTCCTGCAACGGTTAAGCGGTTTAACTCCACCCTGACCGAATTGGTACTTTCTCCGAATTCATCTGCTAGCTCGCGCAGATAAGCGGCATTTGAGCTATTGCTAAAAAACTTTAGCAGTAACTTAATGCGTGTTTTGGATGTAACTAAAGAATCTAACAAGGGGGGTAATAGCTTGTATTAAAGAAGGATAAGCTTTATTTCTAACAGCTATTGCTGATTTGGCTGAGCTTGATAAAAACCATTTTTATTTAAATTCAAACTTCTTTTTTTAGTGTCTATTTGGAGCTTCGCCCGGTAAGTCACAGCTGCAGCGACAGAGAGAGTAAAAATTTGACTCAAAGTAACGGCATTTTTTCGAATCCGCCAAAAGTTGACCCAACTTTTAAAGGGTGTTAACGTAAATACCACATGCAGGGTAGGCTTAATCCGATTAATTTGAAAATCAAGGCCTCAATATTTTTGAATTTCAACGACAGACTTATCTTTGCACATCAATTCTCGCAATGAAAGCAATTCAGATGGTCGATTTGGCCGCGCAGTATCAACTGGTTCAGGAGCAAATGGACGATGTTATTTTAGGAACAGTCCGCTCAACAGCCTTTATCAACGGTCCAGAGGTAAAGCAATTTCAAGCAGAATTCGAGGCATATCTCAATGTAAAACATGTAATCAACTGCGCAAACGGCACCGATGCCCTTCAAATTGCTATGATGGCATTGAATCTACAGCCCGGTGATGAGGTAATCACGGCCAGCTTTACCTATGTGGCTACCGCAGAAGTAATCGCCTTGCTTAAATTAACTCCTGTTTTGGTAGATGTTGACCCTGTAACTTTTAACATCGATCCGGAAGCCATTGAAAAAGCCATCACCCCGCGTACCAAAGCCATCGTGCCTGTTCATCTTTTTGGCCAGTGTGCCGATATGGAAGCCGTGTTAGCTATTGCGAAAAAGCACAATTTATTCGTCATTGAAGATACTGCTCAGGCCATAGGTGCTGAATATACGTTTTCAGATGGCCGCAAAGCCAAGGCAGGAACCATGGGTACGGTAGGTACCACCAGCTTTTTCCCTTCCAAAAATTTGGGCTGTTACGGCGATGGCGGTGCGATCATGACCCAAGATGATGAACTCGCCAAAAAAATCCGCATGATTGCCAATCATGGCCAGTCGGTACAGTACTACCACGATGAAATTGGCGTCAACTCACGCCTTGACAGCCTGCAAGCGGCTATTCTACGTGTAAAATTGCCTCATCTCGACCGATATAATGTTTCTCGCCGGGCAGCTGCTGATTTTTACAATGGGGCTTTCGCTGGAAATTCAAAATTTACCACCCCTGGTTTTGATGCCAAATCGAGTCACGTTTTTCACCAATATACTTTGCAGCTGCATGGCCTAGACCGCCAAGCCTTGCGTGACCACCTTGCAGCCAAACAAATTCCGAGCATGATTTATTACCCGGTGCCTTTGCATATGCAAAAAGCCTATAGCAGCGATCGTTACCAAGCAGGTACTTTCCCTGTAACTGAAAAGCTTTGTGCAACGGTTTTGGCCTT
>Ga0209284_10001012_pt1 | contig 44702 bp, 50 predicted proteins | sample FRY03_FD_187211 | JGI IMG/M metagenome (GOLD analysis project Ga0209284, IMG submission 187211) | Freshwater microbial communities from Lake Fryxell liftoff mats and glacier meltwater in Antarctica - FRY-03 (SPAdes) (version 2) | ecosystem: Environmental > Aquatic > Freshwater > Ice > Glacier... | reverse complement strand
TGGGCGCGGACGACGGGGATGACTTGGATATTATGGAAGAAAAATCAATAGAAAACGCTGTGCAAAGTATCATAACCACTTGGGGGCGTTTAGATATTGCTGTGGCCAATGCTGGGTTTGGTGTTTTTGGAAGTATAGATAAGTTGACTGCAAAAGATTGGAACAGGCAATTACAAGGTAATGTCACCGGGTTAGCCTTGACGGTAAAATATACCCTGCCACATTTGAAGCAAAACCAAGGTCGCATTGGTTTAGTGGGCAGTGTAGGAGCTTATCTTCCTAATCCTAATGTCGGAGCCTATGGTGCTTCAAAAGCTGCTGTACATTCAATTGGTCTCACATTGCAGGCTGAATTAAAGGGTACTGGTGTGAGTTGTACTACCATACATCCTGGATTTGTTGTGTCGGAGATTGCCAGAATTGATAATGAAGGCGTTTGGCATCCTGAACGTCCAGATCCACGTCCATCAAATTTAATGTGGCCAACGGATAAAGCTGCGAAAGTTATGGTGAAGGCAATAATGAAGCGAAGAAGAAATTATGTTTTCACAACCCACGGGAGAGTTTTGGTTTGGTTGCAGCGGTGGTTTCCTAACTTGGTGAGAACCATTGTTTCAAAAGGTCCAAAACCAGAATAAAAAAAGATAGGTCGTAATCTGACAAAAAAGGAAAGCCGAACGCACAACAGCCGTTTTGCTAAAGCGGGGGTTTCGTGCTTCTATGACAATCAAGTGCTAAATCCAAGCTTTATGCATCTAATGAAGTTTAGTGCTGAAAATCCCCGCCTCCGCAAAGCGGCAAAACGTTAGGCAACATTTTGATGAAAAAACTAGAGAAAATAGAAATAATCAATAGGATTGGAAGAGAGCTTCAAGATAGTATGAAGTTTGTAGAAATTGATGGCTATTTTTGAAAGTTATGGAATTCCAACTAATCATCAACCATAGCTTTCCCTAAACATAACAGAAAAGTGCCAACCAGTCTTTTATTATTCTATTAATAAACGTGGCACCTCCTAAAAAAATACTACATTTTACCAAAAGCAGCTTTTAATTTGTTATCCGCACTACATTTCCTGTACGTTCAGCGCGGTAATTTTGCATAGGGTATAAATCAGGATTTGTGCTGTGCTGCCCGGTTACAATATTGTACTTGTTAGTATCTGTGATACATGGGCAAGTTGCTTCAATGCCATTAATTTCCATTCGGGAACAATCGTTTGGCGCGTGATTGGGGTCAGTAAGCTCAAAAGCGGTATACTGTGTATTGTCTATATTATAAATCACGATTCCCCGTATTCCTTGTCCGGGAATGATGATGCTGTTACCGGGAAAATTGAGTTGGTTGTATTCCGGTAAGCTTAGGTTCAATTGTAAGTTCACGAGCGGGTCAATCAAAAAAGGATTGTTCCTGTTTAGGTTATCGTCATTGTTACATGAAAACAATAATAAGGTAGCAAATACCAGTATGCCAATATTTTTCATAGTTTTATTTTTATGCTCCACAAATTTACAACAAACCTCGCTTACAACAGAATAGTTTTATATGCCACATGGAGGAATACTACTTTTTTTTAGTATCTTTGAATAAAGAATCCCGTCTAGAATGGGATTCTTTCTATTTATATAAACGATGAAGTTATGAGCAAAGTATCTTATTACACCGCAGAGGGATTAAAAAAATTAAGGGACGAACTAGACCAATTAAGGGATGTGGAACGTCCTAAGGCTTCACAAGCAATTGCAGAAGCAAGAGATAAAGGTGACCTTTCAGAAAACGCAGAATATGACGCCGCAAAAGAAGCGCAAGGTATGCTGGAAATGCGTATTTCCAAGATGGAAGAAGTGCATTCCAATGCCAGACTTATAGATGAAACACAACTGGATACTTCTAAAGTACTGGTGCATTCCATAGTAAAATTAAAAAACAAAACCAACGGGATGGAAATGACCTACAAGTTGGTCGCACAAAGTGAAGCAGATTTAAAAGCAGGAAGGATTTCTGTGGAATCGCCTATAGGGAAAGGATTGCTGGGCAAAAAAGTAGGGGATAGCGCTGAAATTCAGGTTCCTAATGGCACGGTGAAGTTTGAAATACTGAAAATTAGCAGGGATTAACAGAAAAGTGGCTTAACCCATACTCCTCTTTTATTCTTTTTATTTTGTAGTTTTATAAGATGTGTATCCTATAAAAATCAAGAAGATGAGTTCTATATTCACAAAAATAATTCAAGGGGATATCCCAGCCTACAAAGTAGCTGAGGATATTAATTATATTGCTTTTTTAGACGTAAACCCCAATGCAAAAGGGCACACATTGTGTGTTCCCAAAAAAGAAGTCAACAAACTTTTTGACCTGGATGAAGATACTTATAACGGGTTAATGCAATTCTCCAGAAAAGTAGCAATCGCGCTGGAAAAAGCAGTTCCTTGCAAACGCATAGGGGTTGCTGTGATAGGTCTGGAAGTACCTCATGTGCACGTGCATTTAATACCATTAAATCAAATGAGCGATATGGATTTTTCCAAAAAAGTACAACTTACCGCTGACGAATTTACCACATTGGCAAATCAGATAAAAGACTTGTTTTAGTGAAACATTTAGAAATTACGATTCGTATAGACTGGAGTGATTTAGATGTGTATGAACATGTGAACAATGTGAGCATCATTAGGTATTTACAATCTGCAAGAGTAAATTTCTGGGAGCTTTCCGGGCTGTATGAAAGTTATAAAAAAACAAATAGGGGTCCCATGCTGATTTCCACTAGCTGTGATTTTAAAAAATCCCTTTTTTACCCAGGAATTATTCAAATAAAATCCAAGATAGCATATATTAAAAATTCCAGTTTTTCCTTAGAACATCGTATACTTGATCAGAATGGGGAAGTTTGTGTACAGGCAAAAGATGTAGCTGTGTGTTTTGATTTCAATATAGAAAAAACATTTCCCGTCCCTGATAAAATAAGGGCTTTTATGGAAAATTATTCCAGTAATTTTAAGGATATCTGAAAAGTAGTCCCTTCACCAATTACAGAAGTTTTTACTTTGATTTTTCCTTCATGATAATCTTCAACAATCCTCCTGGTTAAGGATAACCCAAGTCCCCATCCACGTTTTTTGGTTGTAACCCCGGGGCTGAAAATTCTTTTAAAATCTTTTTTGGGAATGCCTTTTCCGGTGTCTGAAATTAAAATATTCACGTGTTTAGTGTTCTTTTCGATACGGATGGAAATTTTCCCTTTTCCTTTCATAGCATCAATACCGTTTTTTACGAGATTTTCGATAGCCCAGCTATAGAGTTGTTTATTTAAGGATACATAAATAGGGTCATCGGGAATTTGTAAATCAAAGTCGATAAGCTTGGAACTTCGGGATTTTATATAATCATAAGACTTTATAGTTTCAGCGACTACGTCTTTCTTTGTCAGATTGGGCATAGAACCCACTTTTGAAAAACGATCTGTAATAGTCTGTAGCCTGAAAATATCTTTTTCTATTTCACTTATGTATTCCGGATTGATTTGCTCAGACCTTAATATTTCTGTCCAACCCACCAAGGAGGACAATGGCGTCCCGATTTGATGTGCTGTTTCTTTTGCCATACCTGCCCAAAGCTTATTTTGCTCCGAAGCTTTTTTAGTTTTTAAGAAAAAATAAACAAGAGCAATAAAAAGCAGAATAATAAGCATTATTCCCGCGGGATAATATTTAAGTTTGTTTATGATAGTGGAATTCCCGTAATATATGGTGGAGAAAATCTCGCCCTCATAAGTAACATCAATAGGAGTATAATGTGTTTTAAATTTTTTAATAAGTGCCAGTACTTTTTTTTCTGTTTTTACTTTTTCATCATCAATATTCCGGATATCATATTTAAGGGTCCAGTCGGTATCGGGTTTGCCCTCTTCCCCATAACTGTATAAAATCATGGGGGTTGCAGTATTGCTTTTTATAATATTTAACGGAAGCTGGCCTATGTTGCTTTCTAAATCACCCTGGAGAAGTTCACCCACAGCTGCGGCATAAATTTCCATTTTTTCCCTTTCATTGTCTTTAAGTTCATTAAAGAAAATAAAGGTGTTCCATAATATAATGCCAACGGTTACAATAGATAAGACGAAGAAAATGTAACGATAGTAATTTTTTTCATTCTGCATACAGCGAAATAGAATTTAAAATAGCCAATAAATATAACTCAATTATGTTAATATAATTGTATGCTCAAATTTTTGATTACTTTACAGTTTCGTTACATTTGTTCCCATGATTTCTATAGATCCTAAAGATATTTCCACCGGCAGGCTGCATGGGTATTTGCTTGGGGCAATTACACCCAGACCCATTGCTTTTGCAAGCACTATAGATGAAAATGGGCATGTAAATTTATCCCCTTTCAGTTTTTTTAATGTGTTTAGTGCTAACCCTCCCATATTGATTTTTTCGCCTGCGCGAAGAGGTCGGGATAATACCACAAAACACACTTATGAAAATGTATTGAAAGTGAAAGAAGTAGTTATTAACATTGTCAATTTTGATATGGTACAACAAATGTCCTTATCCTCTACAGAATATCCGCAAGGGGTTAATGAGTTTATAAAATCAGGATTAACGCCGATAGCTTCAGAAGTGGTAAAACCACCACGCGTTGCTGAAAGCCCTGTACAGTTTGAATGTAAAGTAAATGAAGTGATTTCGCTTGGAAAAGAAGGTGGCGCCGGGAATTTAGTAATCTGTGAAGTATTGCGAATTCACATAAAAGAAGAAATACTCGATGCAGACGGGATCATCGACCAGCATAAAATAGATACGGTCGCCAGAATGGGTGGCAATTGGTATTCCCGTTCCAATATGGGAATGTTTGAAGTCCCAAAACCTTTATCAACATTAGGCGTGGGCGTAGATCAAATTCCTGCGGAAATAAAAACCAGTAAAGTACTTACCGGAAATGATTTGGGAAGGTTAGGCAATTTGGAAAAAATCCCTACAACCACAGAGGTTGCAGAATTTGTTTCTAAAAACATGGAACTTCGGAATATATTAAGTGCTTCTGAAGTCCAAAAAACGCATACATTAGCTCAGAAATATATAAACAGTGGCGATATACTTTCTGCATGGAAAGTATTGCTCGCAAAAATTTAAATTATGGAAGTAACAGGAAAAATCAAATTAGTAGGAGAAACGCAAACTTTTGGATCCAATGGTTTTCGCAAGAGAGAAGTGGTAGTGACTACAGAAGAGCAATATCCACAAGATATTATGGTGGAATTTGTACAGGACAAAACAGATTTGTTGAATAGTTACCAGGTGGGTCAACACGTAAAAATAAGCATTAACCTGCGCGGTAGGGAGTGGATCAATCCACAAGGGGAAGCAAAATATTTTAATTCTATTCAAGGATGGCGTATAGAAAAAATGGATGCGGGAGCTTCAGGGCCTTCAGAAATGCCACCCATGCCACCTGCAGATGCCTTTGAGCCGGCAAATGATTTAAATGAAGAAGATCACGACGATTTACCTTTTTAAAGATTTTATTTAGTAGTGAAGCTAAGACAAAGGCAACTAAAAAATGGTTGTTTTAGTCTTGGCTTTTACCTTTAAAAGTTATGGTTTTTTTAGAAGCAGATGCCCCTTTTCCGGATGTTTCCTTTGCAGATGAGGACGGCTTATTAGCTATTGGGGCAACTCTGGATTCAAACCGTTTGCTAGAAGCATATAATCGTGGGATTTTCCCTTGGTATAATGAAGGACAGCCTGTTCTTTGGTGGAGTCCTGATCCCAGAATGTTGCTCTTCCTCAAAGATTTCAAAGCATCTAAGAGCCTGCTACAAAGCATACGAAATAAAAATTTTACAGTCACTTTCAATACTGCTTTCGCGGAAGTAATTTCCAACTGCTCCAAAATAAAAAGGAAAAAAGAAGACGGCACCTGGATCACTGACGGGATGATGGATGCCTATAGGAAACTTCATAACTTAGGTCACACGCTTTCAGTGGAAGTGTGGCAGGAAGAAGAATTAGTTGGCGGACTTTATGGTGTAAACCTGCCGGACAAAAAAGTATTTTGTGGCGAAAGTATGTTTAGTAAAGTAAACAATGCCTCCAAAATTGCCCTTTATTTCTTAGTGGAAAAATTAAAGAAAGATAACTATCATTTTATAGATTGCCAAGTCTACACAAAGCATTTAGCATCGCTTGGTGCCAAAAAGATATCCAGACAAAAGTTTTTAGACTATCTAAAGTAAAACTCAATATCCATTTATTTCTATAGATTTTGGGTAGGGATTTAGATTCCTGAATTGTTATTTTTCAAAATCTTTGACAAATGGATTTTCTAAAGTGAAAAATCCGCTATTCCTACAGGTATTAATCAAAAAAGTACATTTCAGCGAAATATATTTGCATTTTACCAGTTATATGCTTTAATTTACAACGTTTTGTATTCCCTAATTTGGTATGTTTAAGAAAATTTCTATACTTTTTGTAGCTTTATTTGTCTCATTTGTTGGTGCAGTTCACGCACAGCAAGCGGCAGAGCCTGTTAGCCAGGAAAATCAAATAATTGATGTTATTAAGGTCTATGAATTGGTGGTAGCAGACGGCTATGAATCTGCACAAATTTTTGAGACCCTAGCTACAGAACATTTTTTCAAAAAAAATTATTTGGATGCCAAAAAATGGTTTGAAAAACTATTTTTAATTGAAAAAAACCCGGAACCTATCGCTTACTTTAGGTATGCAAAATCTTTGGAAGCTTTAGAAGATTATAATAAGGCAGATCAATATCTTGCTATTTACCACGCAAAAACAAACAAGTAATTTTATACCCGGTTATATCTAAAACAATCTACCAGATGGTCATTCACCATACCCGTTGCTTGCATATGTGCATAAACCACCGTACTTCCCATAAATTTAAAACCGCGCCTTTTTAAATCTTTGCTTATTATATCAGAGAGTGGCGTTGTGGCTTGTGCTTCAGACATCGATTTTAATTGGTTTTTGATAGGTTTTCCTTCTACAAATCCCCAGATATAGTTGCTAAAACTACCATATTCTTTTTGCACGTTCATAAATTCCTGTGCGTTTGTTACAGCTGCACGCACTTTTAATTTGTTTCGGATAATGCCTTCATTTTGCAGCAATTCCTGAATTTTGCTTTCGGGATATTTTGCTATTTTTTTGTAATCAAAGTTGTCAAATGCTTTACGGAAGTTTTCGCGTTTACGCAAAATAGTAATCCAGCTCAAACCCGCCTGAAAACTTTCCAGTACTAAAAATTCAAATAAAACGGCATCGTCATATACCGGCACTCCCCATTCTGTGTCATGGTACTCCACATAAAGCGGGTCTTTTCCACACCAGGGACATCTGGTTTTTTCCATAAAAAAATATCTTTGAACATTGTTTTAAAGATAGTAAGAATCTTAGCTTGTAAAAAATAGCTGCTATTTAATTTCTTATCTGCCCGGGGAAAATATAGGTAATGGTTCCAATTTGATCCGGATTGTTATTCGAAGAATTAAAGACAGCATCCTTTGCATAGGCAAGTGCCGTGTCTACAAGGCAACCATTAGAAGATGTGGAACTGCCCTGATTAAAGCTTGTTTCTGTAACTTTTCCGAAGACATTTACAGTGATATTAATTACAATTTTTCCACCTGAAGGACAGGTATAAATAGGGTTTGGAAATTGCTGTATACTTCTTCCCGGTAAATTAAAATAATTAGAAGAATTTTTGTTTGCAGTGTTTACAATCGCTAGATTTTTTTTAGCATTATCTGCATTGGAAATTTTTTCTTTTTTTGGCGGTTTTTTTGTGCCCGTAGAAGTATATGGAGAGACATTACCCGGTACACTAATCCCATCGTCAATTTCCGTATTTACAAGTAAACGTTCGTTTTCCAGTTCCTCCAGCAAAAGTTCATCCCTGCTTTTTTGCCGATTAGAGGTTTCTGTTTTCCTTCCTTGTGTGGATTCTGTTTGCTGGGCTGTAGTAGGGTTTTGTTGCGAAGGATTATCTGCTTCATTAAACGCTTTGTGGGTTTCAATGCTTGTGTTTTCCGCCAGCTCGCGCATTTGTTCTTCTAAAATTTCCTCCAGAAGATTGACATTCTCTAGATCAATGCGTATTTCTTTTTCCTGGGCAATGGTCGAGGAAAGTTTCAGGCTGGATAAAGTCAATACAAAAATACCCGTAAGCAATACAGTAATTAAAAGTGCCTTATGTGTATCGAGAATTCGCATACAATTTAAAACCGCAAGTTAGGATTTTAAGTATACATGAATAAACTTCTTAGTATAAAATTAAGATTTTGAGGAAGTTAATTGCATTTCAAAAGCTTCCATACTCAGAGCCTCATCCACAGAAAAATCCCCAATTTTTGTCCGTCGCAAAGCAGAAAGGTGTGCGCCGTTATCCAAAGCTTTCCCAAAATCCTGCGCTAGTGAGCGAATATACGTGCCTTTGCTGCATTGCACCCTGAAGTCTACATTGGGCAAGGCAATGCGTGTAATTTCAAATGTGGAAATGTGTACCGTTCTGGAAGCAACTTCTACTTCTTCGCCACTGCGGGCAAATTCATACAAGCGTTTCCCATCTTTTTTTAAAGCCGAAAATACAGGAGGTTGCTGTTGTATTTCGCCTGTAAATTGGCCCGTAGCTGCACGTATTTTTTCTTCGGAAAGGTTTGTAATATCAAAAGTTTCACCAATTTCGGTTTCCAAATCAAAACTGGGAGTAGTAGCTCCCAAAGTGAAAGTGCCGGTGTATTCTTTTTTCTGGCCTTGATAGGTGTCAATTTGTTTGGTGAACTTTCCCGTACATATAAGCAACAATCCCGTTGCCAGCGGATCCAAAGTACCTGCGTGTCCTACTTTTATTTTCTTCAGGTTGTATTGTTTTCTGATGAGCCAACGCACTTTGTTGACAACCTGAAAGGAAGTCCAGGTAAGAGGTTTGTCGATTAGGAGGATTTGCCCTTCTTGGAAGTTTTCTGCTGAAAATTTAAGACTCATCATTCATAATTTGAACTAATGAATCTTTTAAAGAAGGAATTTCATCAATGACGGTTTTCCAAATGACTTCAGATACCAGTCTGTCATAGTCGTGAATGAGTACATCCCGGAATGCAGCCATTTTACGCCATGGTATTTGAGGATATTTATTTCTAAAAATATCATCTATCTTTTTTGATGCTTCGCCAATAATTTCAAAACATCTAATAATGGCATATTCTTTTTCAATATCTGTATTAAATTGTTCTTCAGAAACACCTCTCATAAAATTTTCTATATGAGTTATTTGATCAAGAATATGTTTAATATATACACTATTATTTTTAATCATTCTTGGTAGATGATTTTTAAGTCTTTAAGAATGTAGGGTTTGATATATTTATTTATTCCTTTTTCAGAAACTAAATCTATCTTTCTATTTAAAGCATCTTCAAGATCTAACTTTAAGCCCACAAGATCAAATAGAGATATTTTTTTTTGAAAAGAGTACAAAATATCAATGTCGCTATCTTCTTTCATTTCGCCCCGGGAATAAGAGCCAAAAACTCCAACCCTTATCGGCTGAAAGGGTTTTAGTATGTCCAATATCTTTGTGTTGATTTCTGCATTCATATTGTAAATTTACCAATAATTATCTAAATGATTATTGATATAATTTAAAATCAATTATAATACCCAAAAACAATAGAAATCACCCCAATAATAAAGCAATAAATAGCAAAGTAAGACAACTTACTTTTCTTCACGATGGAAATCATCCAGGTACATGCAATGATACCAAACACAAATGCTGCTAGAAACCCGGTTATTAAAATTCCTAAATTGGCAGTTTCTGTAGAGATGTCACCGCTTAAAATATCTTTGGCCATTTTTCCTAGAATTAATGGTACAACCATTAAGAATGAAAAACGTGCTGCACGCTCCCTGTCAATTCCCAGTAAAACAGAGGTTGCAATGGTGGCACCACTTCGCGAAATTCCCGGAAGGATCGCAATCGCTTGTGCGACACCAATTACAAAAGCATTTGTAAAGGAAACTTTCTTAGTAGATTTTTTGGCTTTATCTGCCAGCCATAAAAGCAATGCGGTCACCATTAGCATAAACCCAACGAAAAGAATATCGCCACTAAAAAGGGATTCTAATTGGTCACTAAAAACCAAACCAATGAATACTGCAGGCACCATCGACAAAATGATTTTCAACGAATATTTAAATTCGTCATTCCATTTAAACTGGAAAATACCCTGAATAATTTCCACAATATCTTTTCGGAAGACGATAATGGTGCTTAATGCAGTTGCAAAATGAACTACCACTGTAAAAAGCAGACTTTCCTGAGGCATACTTTGATCCCCCAATAATACTTTACCAATTTCGAGATGGCCACTAGAAGAAACCGGAAGAAATTCTGTCAGTCCCTGAACAGCACCCAGAATCAAAGCATCTAAATAGTTCATTTATTTTTGTTTGGGTTCAGTAGAATTGCATACACCTCAATAGCAAACCCAATCAAGATTAATGCCGGTGCTAACCGAATACGTCTCCAGTTATATATTTCCGGATTATAAAAATTCGGGTCATCACTGCCGCCCCCAACCATCAGGATAAAACCTAATGCAATAAAGCCCAGCCCAATAAACATAAACTTATAATTCTTTTTCTGAAAGATAAATTCTTCTCTGTTTTCGAGTCTTCGTTTTTGTTCGCCCATTTGATTATTTTTATTACTAATAAATTATTCTTTAAAGTCTATTCTTTTGCCTAGATCTTGCCTGTTGTCCCAAAAAGAGAGAATATCAATTCTATTCTCATTAATTTCATAAAAAATTAAATACACTTTCATTGAAATGACCCGGCTTGTTTGATCTTTTGTCAATCGCCCAATATTCGGGTTTTTAGTTAGTAAATTTAGTAAGGCTTCGACCTCTAAAAGAATTTTTAAACTATATCTTGTATTTCCATTCCTTTCAAAATAAAACTCTATAACCTTGATTTAACTCAAGATTTGCCCTCTTTGACCAAATTATCTGTTTTTTAGCCATTCTTTCGTCTTTGACATTACTTCATCATTTGAAACAAAATCACCTCTTTTAATTTCTTCCCGGCTTTCATTTAAAGCATTTTCCTGTTCATCCGTTAGCTTATAAGTAGATTCTTCAGAAGCATCAAAAAAAGCCTGAAGTGCTTTCAAAAAATCAATGTCTTTTGAATTTTGAATTTTTAAAATCAAATTATTCTTAAGTTCAGCTGTAGTTTTCATCCCAAATAATTTAAAAGAAACTCTCGTTATATCTAATGTCTCAAATCTTATATCTATTGTCTAGTAATAAAGTTCGTCAGTTCTTAAATTCAAAAACCGTTGAGTGGCAAAAAAGGTGCTTAACCAAGTAATGAAAATACCCATCAATAAAATTCCGGCAAAGAGACCTATCAATAAAAGATGGTCTTCCAGTAATTGCAATTCAGGGAATGTTAAGTTGAGGTAATAGAGAACAATTCCCATACCTATAAGCGCTAAAACAGCACCAATTATTCCCAGTCGTACACTCTTTAATATAAACGGTTTTCTGATAAAGCGTTTTGTCGCGCCTACCATTTGCATCGTTTTAATAATAAATCGCTTAGAATACACTGCCAAACGAATAGAACTGTTAATCAATAAAACAGCAATAAAGGTAAAAATACCGCTGATGATTAAAATCCAAAAACTTATTTTCTTCACATTGTCATTTAGCAAAGCGATAAGCGGTTTGTCATAAATAACCTCATCTACAAATCCTTTGGCAGAAATTTCGGTGCTTATTTCTTCTATCAATTCCGGGGTAACATAATCGGCATTCAGATAAACATCTATGGAGTTTTGCAAAGGATTGTACCCTAAAAATTCCATAAAATCTTCGCCTATGGCTGCGCTGTGTTCTTCCGCAGCTTGTTCTTTGGAAATAAATTTAGCAGTTTTAGTATATTCCGCTAAAGCAAGACTGGTTTGTAACTGGTTAATTTCTACTTCTTTAGCCGTGTCTTTCAGATAAATGGTAAGCGCGATTTGTTCCTTAAAATGATCGGCTACTTTTTTAGTGTTCAACACAAGCAGTCCTAACAAACCCAATAAAAATAAAACAAGTGAAATACTGATCACCACCGAAAAATAGGAAGAAATCAATCGGCGTTTTTGATATTTTTCAAAAGAAGAACTCATAGGATATGGCTGTTAGACGATGTAAAAATACTAAAGTTGGCGAAACTTTGAGCGCAAATAAGAAAAGACTTTGCAACCTTCATTTTAAATCTTTTACATATCAACGTGCAAAGTTTTGTCTTTCGTACATTAAGCGTATTTTTGCAACGATTTTTTAAGCGTAAGCATCACAAGAAATGAAATACCACTTCAACGATATAGAGGCCAAATGGCAAAAATTTTGGAAAGAGAACCAAACGTTTAAAGCCGAAAACAAAAGCGATAAAGAGAAATATTATGTTCTCGACATGTTTCCTTATCCTTCAGGGGCGGGATTACACGTGGGACATCCGCTAGGCTATATTGCCAGTGATATTTATGCACGCTATAAACGCCACAAAGGGTTTAATGTGTTGCACCCTATGGGCTATGATTCTTTTGGCCTTCCGGCGGAACAATATGCGATTCAAACCGGTCAACATCCTGCAATTACAACGGAAACCAACATAAACAGATACAGAGAGCAGTTGGATCGAATAGGCTTCTCCTTTGACTGGAGCCGCGAAGTGCGCACTTCAAACCCGGATTATTACAAATGGACCCAATGGATTTTCATTGAATTGTTCCACTCCTGGTATAACAAAAAAACAGATAAAGCCGAATCTATAGACACTTTGATTTCCATTTTCACAAGGGAAGGAAACGAACTCGTAAATGCAGTTTCTGATGACCAGATTATCCTCTTTACAGCTGAAATGTGGAATGCCTATGATGAAATTCAGCAGCAAAAAATACTGTTGCAGTACAGACTAACCTACCTTGCTGAAACCGAAGTAAACTGGTGTCCCTCATTGGGAACCGTTTTAGCAAATGACGAAATCGTAAATGGAGTTTCTGAACGCGGCGGGCATCCTGTGATGCGCAAAAAGATGACACAGTGGAGCATGCGCATAACCGCTTATGCACAACGCCTTTTAGATGGTTTGAACGACATCGACTGGCCGCAGCCGTTGAAGGATTCCCAGACCAATTGGATTGGGAAGTCGGTGGGGGCGTCTGTTTCATTCAAGGTCCTCCCCCTAGCCCCCTCCAAAAGAGGGGTAACTGCTGGTTATTTAACTGGAAGAGCAGATAAAATGAACTTGCTTTTAACAAAAGCTAAAGAAATGCGGAAAAGTCCCACATTAGCAGAAGAGGAATTATGGCAACAAATTAGAAATAGAAAACTTGGAGATAAATTTAGAAGACAGCATCCCATTGACACTTTTATAGTGGATTTTGTCTGTCTGGAAAAAAAGTTGATTATAGAAGTTGACGGAGAAATTCATAAATCCCAACAAGACCAAGACGAATCAAGGCAATTATTACTTGAACAAAAAAAAGGCTATAAACTAATTCGTTTTACAAATGATGAGGTTTTAAATGAAATTGAAAGTGTTCTCGAGAGCATAAAAGTAGCATTAAACAAAAGAACTTCATATAAAGACGCTCCTAACTCCCCTCTCCTCAGGAAAGGGGCAGGGGGTGAGGATACTCCCCTCTCCTCAGGAGAGGGACAGGGGGTTAGGGGGATTTCCGTTTTTACCACTCGTCCGGATACCATTTTTGGGGTGAGTTTTATGACGTTGGCCCCGGAACACGAACTCGTTGAAAAAATTACCACGCCTGAGCAAAAAGCAACTGTAGAAGCCTATATCGAGCAAACTTCTAAACGCAGCGAGCGCGAGCGTATGGCGGATGTGAAAACCATTTCAGGGGTATTTACCGGGGCTTATGCTGAACATCCTTTTACAAAAGAGCCTATTCCTATCTGGATTGGTGACTATGTTTTGGCAAGTTACGGTACAGGTGCAGTAATGGCTGTGCCTTGTGGAGATGAAAGGGATTACGCTTTCGCGAAACATTTTGATTTGCAAATTCCTAATATTTTTAAGACCACTAGTTCCCCACCTTTGGAGGGGCTAGGGGAAGATTTTGCCTTTACCGAAAAAGAAGGATTTACTTTTGTAAATTCTGATTTTCTGAATGGATTGGGTTATAAGGAAGCTACCAAAAAAGTGATTGAAGAACTGGAGAAAATCGGGCAAGGAAAAGGAAAAATAAACTATCGTTTGCGCGATGCTGTATTTAGCCGTCAGCGTTATTGGGGTGAACCTTTTCCTGTATATTATGTCAACGGTTTGCCCAAAACCATCGACCCCGAGCATTTACCCATAAAACTTCCCGAAGTAGAAAAATACCTCCCCACCGAGGACGGACAACCACCTTTGGGCCGTGCAAAAAAATGGCATTGGGACGCAACAAAAAATGAAGTTGTGGAAGTAGCAGAAGGCGAAAAGCCCCCTTTGGGGGTTTGGGGGCTTGAACTCAACACCATGCCCGGTTGGGCAGGAAGTAGTTGGTATTTGTTTCGATATATGGATGCGCAAAATGATGAAGAGTTTGCAAGTCAAGAAGCATTGGATTACTGGCAAAATGTCGATTTATACATTGGTGGCAGCGAGCACGCCACCGGTCATTTATTGTACAGCCGCTTCTGGACCAAGTTTCTCTACGACCGCGGATTTATAAAAGTAGAAGAGCCGTTTAAAAAACTCATTAACCAAGGGATGATTCTGGGGGAGAGTGCGTTTGTGTATAATTTCATACTTGATGATTACACAGAGGGTTTAGCAAATGCCATTTCAGGAATTTATTTTAATGATAAACAACAAAAACAAATTCAAGAATTCATTAATAAATTTAAAAACTCTATTTTTATATCTTATTCCTTTTTACAAGAAAACCTATTATTAGATTCATACAAAGATGATGGAATGATTATATCATCTTCTCCAAAAGCTAAATCCTTATTTATCAAAAAATTTCCAGAATTAGAAGGTTTAGAAGATGGTATTTTTTTTAATTTAGTTAAAACTCACGTAGATGTTTCTCTAGTTGACACTTCAAACAAACTTGATATTGAAGCTTTCAGGAACTGGCGTGAAGAATACAAAAACGCCATTTTCATTTTAGCTAACGGTGAAATATACGATCCCAATTCCCCCTCCTTAGGAGGGGGTCAGGGTGAGGATTTCACAGTTTCCCGCGAGGTCGAAAAAATGTCCAAGTCCAAGTACAACGTCGTTAACCCCGATGCTATTTGTGAGCAATATGGCGCAGACACTTTGAGGATGTATGAAATGTTCCTAGGGCCTCTGGAGCAGGCTAAGCCCTGGAATATGGCAGGTATTACGGGTGTGCATAGTTTTTTAAAGAAATTCTGGAAGTTGTACCACAATTCCCCCTCTCCTTTGGAGAGGGGGCCGGGGGGTGAGGAATTCTTTATTTCTGATGAACCCGGTTCTATAATAAGCTTAAAAACCTTGCATAAAACCATCAAAAAAGTGGAGGAAGATATGGGGAATTTTAGTTTTAATACCTCTGTTTCCACTTTTATGATTGCGGTAAATGAACTAACCGCAGACCACTGTACTTCCCGTGAAGTATTGGAGCCATTGCTTATTTTGCTTTCGCCTTATGCGCCGCATATCGCTGAAGAATTATGGAGCAAACTGGGGCATACTAAAAGTGTTGCCACGGCACCTTTTCCATTATTTGAAGAAAAGTACCTTGTGGAAAGCACCAAAGCCTATCCCATTTCGTTTAACGGAAAAATGCGATTCACTTTAGAATTACCTATGGATTTAGATAAAGAAGGCATAGAAAAAGAGGTGATGGCTCATGAAAAAACCCAACATTACCTGGAAGGACGCGCCCCTAAAAAAGTGATTGTGGTTCCAGGGAAGATTGTGAATATTGTGGGGTAACAGAACAAGTGATTGATGTGAAATCTAATTTTTCTCAGATATGAGAATAATCATTACCTTGTTTTAATTCTTTATTATCTTTATTCCCATTAATTAATCTATACCAATTAAATTTACTCATGCAATGGTCTGATTTTGACTTTTGGAAATTTCTGGCAGGACTTGGTATTTTCATGTTCGGAATGTTTCTTTTGGAGGAAGCCATCAAACAACTTTCGGGCAGGGCATTTAAAACCTTTATAAGAAAATCAACCAAAGGTAAAATACGCTCCATTTTTACCGGTTTTTTCTCCACTGCAATTTTACAAAGTAGTTCAGCAGTTTCTTTAATGACACTCACTTTTGTGGGTGCCGGAATGATTTCCATGTACAATGGCATTGGAGTTATCATGGGGGCAAATCTGGGGACTACCGCTACCAGTTGGCTTGTGGCTACCGTTGGATTTAAAATCAATATTGAAGGTCTTTTCCTTCCTTTACTTGCAATAGGCGGATTAGGCCTGATGTTTATGCACAATTCCTCTAAATATGCGGGAATAAGTAAAATTTTTGTTGGATTGGGATTTCTTTTTATGGGTCTGGATTACATGAAAATGAGCGTGGAAGGCCTGACAGATTCTTTTGAAATTAGTTCCATAACACATTATGGCCTGTGGTTTTATGTAGTTGTTGCAATCATTTTAACCTCAGTAATGCAATCCAGTTCAGCGACTATCGCGATTATATTGACGGCGTTAAACTCCGGCATCCTAAATTTTGATGAGGGTGCGGCGATGATTATAGGGTCTAATATAGGAACCACTACTACGGTAATGTTAGGTGCAATAGGTGGGATTCAATTAAAGAAACAGGTTGCTTTCAGTCATTTGATTTTTAATCTTTTTACCGGAATTGTTGCGTTACTTGCATTACCAATATTAATTAAAATAGTATACCTGATTTTTGAACCCGGAACCAGCGAAGTTTTAGCGGTGACCTTGTTTCATACGATATTTAACCTCTTGGGCATATTGTTGTTCTTTCCGTTTATTGGGGTTTTGGTAAGGTGGCTTCAGAAAATTTTCCCCGAAGCATCCCATAAAACCACTAAATTTATAAATACCATTTCTCCTGATCTTCCGGAAGCCGCTGAGGTTGCCGTGCGGAATGAAACCATCCACGCTTTTCAAAAAACCCTGCGGCTTATATATTTGTTATTAGGATTTGACAAAAAAGAGGTAAACGGTAACGGCAGTATACGAAACGGATTTTTTAGTTCCCATAAGAAAGAAAATTTTGTAAGCGTGTTTGAGGATGTTAAAAAATTGAATAAGGAAATCCTTGTTTTTTCAGCTCAAATTCCGGTGGATCAATTGGAAAGTTCCCAGAAAGAAAGAAGTTCCAATATAAAATATATTGTAATGGTACTGTCACAGGTCTCTAAAACCCTTACGGGAATTATTCAGGAGGTGGAAGAAGTGGAGAACTCAAGCAATAAGAAAGTACAGGAAATAGTAAACCATTTAAAATCCCAAATGAAAAATAATATAACTATTATTTTGGAAATGTTAGAAAAAGAAGAATCTCCCGAAACTATCGAAATATATATCGATAAAGTAAATTCAGATTATAAAGATATGGTGGACAGGATATCCAGAGCCATAGAAAAAAAAATGATTGAGGAAAAACACATCTCCACTTTATTTATGGTTAATGGCCTTTTGTCACAATCTATCAGGCATCTTTTAAGGGCTGTGGAAAAATTTCACTGACAAAATTTCCTGAATCGCTACTTTGCTAAATTTGGCTCACATTTTGATAAATTAATTTAAATTTTTAAAAAGAAAAAACAATGTTAGGATATTATATCATCGCAGGTCTCATTTTTATTGTGAGCCTTTATGTGAGCAATCGTTTAAAGAGTAAATTTAAAAAATACTCTAAAGTCCATTTACAAAATGGCATGAGCGGCAAAGAAATAGCTGAAAAAATGCTGGCAGATCACGGTATTAGTGATGTGCAGGTAATTTCCACTCCAGGAATGTTAACGGATCACTATAACCCGGCAAACAAAACCGTGAATTTAAGTGAAGGAGTTTACATGCAACACAATGCTGCAGCTGCGGCGGTAGCTGCGCACGAGGTGGGTCATGCTGTGCAACATGCACAAGCCTATGCCTGGCTGGGAATGCGTTCTAAACTTGTACCTGCAGTAAGTATTGCTTCTAAATATTCTCAGTGGGTAATTCTGGGTGGTCTTGTACTGGCAGCTACTTCCACATTGGGCACTACCTTGCTTTTAATAGGGATAATTATGTTCGGTATTGGAACTGTATTCAGTTTTGTAACCCTTCCGGTGGAATATGATGCTAGCAAGCGTGCTTTAGCGTGGATGACTAATAAAAATATGTTGACTCCACAAGAACATGCAGGTGCCAAAGATTCTTTGAAATGGGCCGCACGTACCTATGTGGTTGCAGCTGTAGGATCTCTGGCAACACTTCTGTATTTTATAATGATTTATATGGGAAGGGACTAAGTGCAAATTCCAATAATATAAAGCACCAAATTCCAAAGAATAGATTTTTGGATTTGGTGCTTTTTTCAGCATAAAGAAAATCTTGGATAAACATTTTTTTAATCAAGCACTTAAAAAAGTACTTTTTTAAGTGCTTTTTATTATCTTTGAAGTATGGAAACAGTAAACTATACAGATTTTCGTTCTAATCTTAAACATTGGTTCGATAAAGTAATTGATGATGTAAGTGACATTGTCATCAAGAGAAAGGGTGGAAAAGATCTTGTGCTTATTTCCTTAGATGAGTACAATTCTTTAAAAGAGACCTCTTATTTATTAACCGGCAAAAACGGGGAAGTTTTACTAAACTCGATTAAAGAATTAGAAAGCGGAAAAGGAGTTCAAAATGATTTAATAGAGAGATGAAATTATTGTGGTCATCTATTTCGTGGGACGAGTATTTGTATTGGCAGAAAGTAGATAAAAAGCTTGTAAAACGTATTAACGATTTAATTAAAAGCTGTATGCGAACCCCTTTTGAAGGTATAGGGAAACCTGAGGCTTTGAAAGGTGATTTGAAGGGATATTGGTCAAGAAGAATTACATCAGAACACAGATTAGTTTATAAATATCACGATAATGAATTATGGATTGTCCTGTCGTTATCATTATGATAAATAAAGTATATCAGGAAATAGAATTCTAAATAAACGCTTTTATTTCCGAAGCTAATTTTTGAATATCTACTTTTTCTATGGGATGCGGTGTTTCTGGAAAAGGGATACATGTACTATTCGGAATTAGTAAAGAGGCCTGTAAGCTTTCTTCCACACTTACCATCTGGTCTTTTTCCCCGATGGCAATACAAACCGGGCAAGTAATTTGTTTTAAAAATTCCGAAGAAAGGGGGGGGTTTTGGCCCATTCCTTGAAGCATTTCTGCTGTTTTAGAAAGTACTTCTTCGAGTTTATTTGGTGTGTGCCGTTGTTTTAATATTTCGGCGAAAGCCGGCACTTTTTCTTTTAATATATCCACATCCAGCATTCGGGATTCTTTTGCTGCAATATCGGGTGTCCATTGCATTTTAGTTGCTAAAGTAAAAACACTTTCTACCCTTTCAGGATATTTGAAAGCAAGGTATAAAGCTACATAACCGCCCATACTGTAACCGAAAATAGCAGCCTTTTCCAGTTTATTTTCCTCCAGGTATTTTAAAACCTCTTCTGCAAATTTGCCTATGGAAAATGAGCAGCTGAAATTGTTGCCGCCATGACCGCTGAAATTGAGAAGATGTACTTTATATTTATCTTTCAATTCTTCAGCAAGCGGCAACATCTGGTCTTTTGCGCCAATTGCTCCATGTAATAGTAAAATGTTTTTGATTCCCATGGGATTATCCAGCTACATTATCTGGGTTGTACCCGGTGTATGGTAATTCACATTCTTTAAAGATCACCCCATACGCTTCCAGTTCTTTTAAAATGGGTTCGTAGACTTCTTTTTTTATGGGAAGTTGTACGCCTGGAGTTGCTATTTCGCCATTTAATATTTTAATAGTTACAATTGCCACAGGAAGCCCTACTGTTTTTGCCATTGCGGTATAGGTCTGGTCGTCACCTTTGATCACCATATTCGAATCGATTTGATATTTTTTTCCGTTGAGCTCGTAGCCAAATTTATGATACATCACTATCATATCTTTATCCTCTGCCTCAAGTGTCCATTTATCTGTAAGAATTTTTTGCAACGCTTCTGCAGGGGTTGCATTTTCAATACCTATTGTTTTCTTCGGATTAAAAATATCGAGTTCGACCAGTTTTTCCCACATAAGGTCATCTTGTTCTATTTTCAGGCTGTGTCTTAGTTTTAATTCCACACTATCTGTAGGGGAATAGGGCAAGAACAGATTAACAAATTCCCTGTAGCTCATTGTTTCAGATCCTTGCAATTTATAGGAATCGTCTGTCATGCCTAACTGAACAAACATATTCCAAGCACGACTAAAGCCCACCCTTCTGATGGTTCCTCTGTATATAGTAAGTATGTTTTTAAGTCCGTATACCTCACGATATGCCAGTGAATTTCGGTTAGCATAAGCTTCAAACCGGCCATATCCTTCCACATCCAGGAATTCGGTTCTTCTAAACAAACGGTGGTAAGGAATGTATTTGAATTTACCTTCCTGAATAAACTCTGCAGCTCCTCCTTGTCCAGCTACAACAACATTTCTGGGATTCCAGGTAAATTTGTAATTCCAAAGGTTGGTATCGCTTTCAGGGGCAACTAGACCGCCAGTGAAGGATTCAAAAAGCAGCATTTTCCCACCTTTATCCCTTATTCTATCAATTACTTGCATGGCACTCATATGGTCAATACCCGGGTCTACGCCTATTTCGTTCATAAACACCAATCCCTTGGATATTGCTTTGGCATCCAGGGATCTCATTTCGTCGCTTACATAGGAAGCGGTCACCATATGTTTTCCAAATTCAATACAATCTTTGGCAACATTTATATGGTATCTTGCAGGAAGCATAGAAATGACAATATCTGCATTTTTGACGGCTTCTTTGCGTTGCCTGTCATTGAATACATCCAGTAAAATAGCTTTTGAGTTGGGGTGATCCTTTACATTTTTCTGTACAGAATGTAGGGAGACATCCCCTATGGTGATAAAAAGTTCTTCCTCATCAGACTTCTCCAAAAGGTATTTTATTAAACTACTGGCAGATCTTCCTGCACCGATTATTAAGATATTCCTCATTATAAATGTGTAATTTTGTTAGATTAAATCTTAGGGTACGAATGTACTAAATTGTTGACGTTTCAAAAAGAGAACTATGAATAAAAAAATGGTGATTACAGCTGCATTATTTGCTTGTCTGGCAGTTGTTTTTGGTGCTTTTGGCGCCCACGGTTTAAAAGAACTTATTAACGCAGATGCACTTGCCACGTTTGAAGTGGGTGTGCGTTATCAAATGTATCATGCTATTGCCATGCTTATCATAGGGTTGAATATAATGGTGCCTGTAAAAACCCAAAAATTGATTTTAGGATTTTTTACTTTTGGTATATTGTTGTTTTCCGGTTCCATTTATTTATTATCCTTAAAAGAAATTCTGCCATTTGAAGTTGGAAAAATTGCTTTTCTTACTCCAATAGGAGGTTTTGGATTTATACTAGGGTGGATAATTTTGGTAGTTGGAATTTTGAAGTTAAAGTAGATATAAATTCGCTTTTTTAAGAGACTTTCTGTTTAAATATTTTTACTTTTGTAACCCACAACAAACATTAATAAAAAGTTATGGTAAATAGTAACCAAGCAACTAAAACGATTTCGCTGGAACATTACGGAATCAAAATCGCAAAAGTTAACTACCAGCTCTCCCCGGAAGAATTACATAAAATAACCATCGAAAAAGGACAAGGCATTGAAGCAAATTCAGGTGCTTTGTCAGTGGATACGGGGGAGTTTACAGGTCGTTCCCCTAAAGACAGATTTATTGTAAAAGACGATATTACGAGAGATCAGGTCTGGTGGGGAAATGTCAATATCCCTTTTCCTACAGATATGTTTGACAAGCTATATGGAAAGGTAGTGGATTATCTTTCCGGAAAAGAAATATATGTGCGCGACAGTTATGCCTGTGCAGACGGTGATTTAAGGTTAAACCTTCGGGTTATTAATGAATATCCTTGGTCTAATTTATTTGCTTTTAATATGTTTCTTCGTCCTGAAGAAAGTGAGCTGCACAACTTTGATCCCGAATGGATTGTGGTTAATGCCCCCGGTTTTATGGCAGACCCGGATGTTGACGGAACCCGCCAGCACAATTTTGCAATTTTGAATTTTACTAAGAAAATTGCCTTGATTGGCGGTACCGGATATACCGGAGAAATCAAGAAAGGGATATTTTCAGCGTTGAATTTTATTCTTCCGGTAGATAAGAACACGTTGCCTATGCATTGTTCTGCAAATGTTGGGGAAGATGGGGAAACCGCTATTTTCTTTGGCCTTTCCGGAACCGGAAAAACCACACTTTCTGCAGATCCTGACAGAAGATTGATTGGGGACGACGAGCACGGCTGGACAGCAGACAATAAAATATTTAACTTTGAAGGAGGTTGTTATGCAAAAGTAATCAACCTTACCGAAGAACAGGAACCTGATATTTATAGGGCAATAAAAAAAGGAGCTTTACTTGAAAATGTGATTACCGATGAAAATGGAGAGGTGGATTTTAAAAATATTTCCATCACCCAGAACACGCGTGTTAGTTACCCAATTTATCATATAGACAATATACAAACCCCTTCCATTGCAGAAAACCCGAAAAATATATTTTTCCTCACTGCAGATGCTTTTGGGGTATTACCTCCTATTTCAAAATTGACACCGGGACAAGCAGCTTATCATTTTATTAGCGGGTATACAGCAAAGGTAGCAGGTACAGAAGCAGGGGTAGATGAGCCAATGCCAAATTTTTCAGCTTGTTTTGGTGCGCCATTTATGCCATTACACCCCACCAAATATGCTGAAATGTTAAGCAAAAAAATGAAAGATGCAGGGGTTAATGTCTGGCTTATCAATACCGGATGGACCGGCGGTCCTTATGGTATAGGTAGCAGGATGAAATTAAAATACACCAGGGCGATGATCACTGCAGCTTTGAATGGTGCCTTAGCTAATGTAGAATTTGAACAACATCCTATATTTGGATTAGCAATGCCCACGAGTTGTCCCAATGTTCCCAGTGAAGTGTTAAACCCAAAAAGTACTTGGAAAAATGCCAAGGCTTATGATGTGCAAGCAAAGGAACTGGCAACTTCTTTTAGGGAGAACTTTGCCAAGTTTGAGTCGTATGCCAATGCAGAGATTCTGGGCGGTGCACCTATGGGCTAATAAAAATTGGTTAAGTTTTTATAAAATATAAAACGGCTATCTTAATAGGATGGCCGTTTTTTTATAGTGTAAAATGAAAGAGTCTTATTTCTTCTTATTGGCCTCTGTAATGTATTTTTCCAGTGCCATGGTCATTGAGGGTGTTTCGGGCGTGGGGGCTTGTATGTCTACACGCAAACCACTTTCTATAGCAGCTTGACCGGTAGTGTTCCCAAAAACGGCGATACGTGTTTCATTTTGTTCAAAGTCGGGGAAATTTTCCCAAAGGGATTTGATACCGCTGGGGCTGAAAAACACCAAGATATCATAATATACATCTTTTAAATCAGAAAGGTCACTAACCACGGTTTTGTAGAAAGTTGCCTGTTTCCATTTTACTTTAAGTGCATCTAAAATTTCAGGTATTTCGTCTTTCAACACATCAGAACATGGTAAAAGGAAATTCTCTGTCTTGTATTTTTTTATTATAGGCGTCAGTTCAGAAAATGTACGTTTTCCCACATAAATTTTTCTTTTTCGATAGACCACATACTTCTGGAGATAAAAAGCGACTGCTTCTGAAAGGCAAAAGTATTTTAAGGTATCTGGGACTTTGTAACGCATCTCTTCCGCAATCCTAAAAAAGTGATCTACAGAATTCCTACTGGTCAATATAATGGCAGAATAGTGGTTAAGATCTATTTTTTGTGCCCTTACTTCTTTACTGGAAACGCCTTCAACGTGAATAAATGGTCTAAAATCTACCTTTACTTTCTGCTTGTCAATAAGCTCGAAATAGGGTGAGTTTTCAATAATAGGTTCTGGTTGGGAAACCAAAATTGTTTTCACTTTCATAAACCTTATTTTTATTTAATATGCTTCAAACTAAACGACTGTCTTATACAGAATGAGATAGGGTGAAATTTCAAGTGCGCAAAGATATAAAATAAAATAAAAAAAATGGTTCATTATGAATTTTTCATTTGTACGGTAAGAGTAAAATAGGGATATTAGATTAATTACAACAATACTTACGATAATTATTATTAGGGAGATCCTGCTTTGGGGCAATGCATAAAGAAATAAAATATTGATTCCCAAGAGAAAAATACCCATTAGGTTTCTAAAGGTCAGTTTTTGATAAAGGTAGGTTTCCAGCTGTGCGTCAAACGAAAAAAGGTTTCCTATAATTTTTTCTATGTAAAACTTCATTCCTATAAACAAGCCATAGGCAAAAACAATCTGAAGATATAATAAACCATCTGAAACATTCAGTTCATTCCCAAAGTTTTTAATCAATAAAAAAATAAAAAGTGCAAAAGAAAGAATTTGAACTACGAGAAGTAAATTGTTGAATGTGCTGAAAATTGTTTTGTTTTTGCCGTGTACCAAAAAATATTTATTGGTGACCGGCAACAAAAAGAGCTCGTTAAACCGTTGCCCATTTATTAATTTAGCCGTGGTAAGTAAAACCAGGCACAAAATAATTATCCCGGTAACCCAGTCAGAAGTTGTGCTATTTCTAAGGATTTGTTCCAAAATGGGTTTTAATTTTCACAAAATTAAGACAATTTAACCAAGCAATAGATAATTTTTGGGATACTTTTAAGTTTATAATTGAGTACATTTGCCGCAAAAATTCAGGGAATGCCAGAGGCCATTGTTATTATACCAACATACAATGAAATTGAAAATATAGAGCGATTAGTGCGAAATATATTTTCTTTGCAGCGAGGGTTTGAAATTTTAGTGGTAGATGATAATTCGCCGGATAAAACCGCAGCTAAAGTAACTGAACTTATCGCAGAATTCCCGGAAAAATTGCATCTGCAGGTCAGACAAAACAAACAAGGCCTAGGAACTGCATACATACTCGGTTTTAAATGGGCCCTGGAAAGAAAATATGATTACATCTTTGAGATGGATGCAGATTTCTCCCACAACCCTAACGACCTGATACGTCTATACAATGCGTGCAGAAAACAGGGATATGATGTTGCTATAGGTTCCAGGTATGTTGATGGGGTTAATGTGGTAAACTGGCCTATGAGCAGGGTATTGCTTTCGTGGCTCGCATCAAAATATGTGGGATTTATTACGCGTATGCCCATTTATGACACCACAGCAGGATTTATATGTTATAAAAGGGAAGTTTTAGAAAAATTAAATTTAGACAAGATACAGTTCGTGGGATATGCTTTTCAAATTGAGATGAAGTTTAAGGCATATCTTAGTAAATTCCAGATTATTGAAATACCTGTGATTTTTACAGACCGAACCAAAGGCGAATCAAAAATGAGTGGAGGCATCATTTCTGAAGCAATATTTGGAGTACTATCCATGAAATTTAAAAGCCTTTTTAACCGATATGAAATTTAAGCAATGAGTACTGTTTTAATAAAAAATGCAAATATTGTCAACGAGGGCGTGATTATTAATGGCGATGTTCTTATTGAGAATGATATTATAATTGATATAGCAGAATCAATTAGTGCTAAATCTTCCAACACCCAGATTATTGATGCCGAAGGGAAGTATTTGCTCCCGGGACTTATTGATGATCAGGTGCATTTCAGGGAACCCGGCTTAACCCATAAGGCCACTATAGAAAGTGAATCCAAAGCAGCTGTCGCAGGGGGTATAACTTCTTATATTGAAATGCCCAATACGGTTCCGCAGGCAACAACAATTGAAAAACTGGAAGAAAAATTTTCTATTGCAGCCAAAACATCGTGGGCAAATTATTCTTTTATGTTTGGCGGCACCAATGATAATTTAGAAGAAATATTAAAAGTAGATCCCCAAAAAGTAGCAGCATTAAAATTATTTTTAGGTTCTTCCACCGGAAATATGCTGGTAGATGACCCAAAGGTCTTGGAATCTATTTTTTCCAAAACAAAACTTCTTATCGCAGTTCACTGTGAAGATGAGGCAACCATTGAAAACAACTTAGCAGTAAGCCTGGAAAAATATGGGGAAGACATCCCAATTTCTGAGCATCCCAACATCAGAAGTGAAGAAGCATGTTATATTTCATCTTCCAAAGCCATCGCTCTTGCAAAAAAGACGGGAGCAAGACTGCATGTTTTTCATCTTTCCACAGCAAAGGAAACCAAGTTATTCAGCAATAAAGAGCCATTGGCCAAAAAGAAAATAACTGCAGAAGTATGTGTACACCACCTCTGGTTTAACGATGAAGATTATACAACCAAAGGCACTTTAATAAAATGGAACCCGGCGATAAAAACTGAAAAAGACAAAGAAGGTTTATGGGAAGCCCTTTTAGACGACCGGATAGACGTTATAGCAACTGACCATGCGCCACATACTTTGGAAGAGAAAAAGAACGTTTACACGAAAGCTCCTTCCGGGGGACCACTGGTTCAACACGGTTTAGTGGCCATGCTGGAAAGTTACCATAGAGGTAAAATTTCTTTGGAAAAAATTGTAGAAAAGATGTGCCACAACCCGGCTATCTTGTTTCAGATAAAAGATCGTGGATATATAAGAAAGGGATACAAAGCAGACCTTGTTTTGGTAGATTTACACTCGCCGTGGGCAGTTAAAAAAGACAATATATTATACAAATGCGGCTGGTCACCATTTGAAGGTTTTACATTTACTTCCAGGGTTACCCATACTCTAGTAAACGGAAAGTTAATATATACCAATTTTAAATTTACAAAGAATTCCAGTGCAGAACGATTGGAATTTAATCGATAACTTTACAGTGCCATGTATAAACACTTACTTATCCTAGTAGTCGTTTTAGGTTTTTTAGGATGTCAAAATATTGAATATCCCAAAAAACCCAAAAATCTTATTCCAGAAGATAAGATGGTGGAAGTGATGATTGATATCCAGCTTTTTAATACTGCAAAAACCTATAACAGGACGCCAATGCAAAATTCCGGATTAACTCCTTATCACTTTATATATGAAAAGCATGCTATTGATAGCCTACAGTTTGCACAAAGCAATACCTATTACGGGGCAAATCTCGACACCTATGGTAATCTTTATACAAGGGTAAAAACATATCTGGAAATTGAAAAGTCAAAGTTAGATACCGTTTTTGCAATAGAAAAAAGAAGCCGAGATTCCATTAAAATTATTACAGACTCCTTGAGATTGTTGCGTATTAAATTACCCAATTCCACATCAGTAGATGTAGAAGCAGTTAGAGATTCAGTTACCGACTAGATTTTTGAAAATTTGTAACTATATACTTGATTGTTTCGTCCAAAGAAGTAAAATTGTAATTTAAAGTGTTTATAATTTTTTGATTGCTATATAGTTTTTTGGAAACTATAGCATTTGCAGTGCTTTTGAATAATTGTTGTTTACCGCCAGTTAAAATACTTCTTAATTTATCCAGTTTCCAGGCACATTTCAACATCCATTGTTTAAGTTCTTTGGTGGGCGGTTTTTTGTCCATTTCCAATGCTATTTTTGTAAGCAAATCTTTGTAAGATGTATTCTCGGAAACCAGAATAAAGAGTTCATTTTTGATAGCACTTTCCATTAACATGATGCAAATTTTAGCCACGTCCCTTACATCTACAAAACCCATGGTTCCCTTAGTATAATATGTAAGTCCTTTGTTTACTTTTGAAAATAGTGCGCCAGTTCCTGAATCCCAGAAACCGCTGCCCAATATTACTCCTGGATTAACAATCACTGTGTCAAGCCCTTCCTGTGCTCCTCTCCAGACTTCCATTTCTGCGCCATATTTTGTAATTGCATACACACTATTGTCCGCATCAGGATTCCATGGCATTTCTTCAGTTATAACAGATTCTTTATTCTCTTTTCCTAAAGTAGCAATACTACTTAAATAACATATTTTTTTTACTTTGAAATGTAAGCAGAGATTTACAATATTTGCGGTGCCTTCTATATTTGATTTTTTGAGTTTATGAAAATGCTGAGGATTAAAACTGACATAGGCAGCAGCGTGGTAGACTTTATCGATTCTTTTAAATGCTTCCGTAAGTGCCGGAATATCATTTAAATTAGCCTCCACCCACTCAATTTTTCCATACAGCACATCTGGGTTTTCCAAATAATAAGAAAAAACCTCTTTCACTGCTAATAGGTTACTGTTTGAACGGTGAATAGCCCTTACGCTATTACCTTCACGAAGTAAAAAAAAGAGCAAATGTGCTCCTACTAAACCTGTACCACCCGTGACTAAAACCATAGCACTAAAGTACATATTTTCTTTATATAGTTTACCATGTCCTGCGCCAATAGTTTATGTATACTATGATTTTGAAATTTGTTATTTGGTGCTTCCCATCATTACTCTATCTTTGCAAAAAAAGTATCCAAATGCTCAAAAATTTTATAGAAGAATTACAATGGCGCGGCATGATTCAGGATGTGATGCCCGGAACCGAAGGACATTTAATGGAGGGTATGCGTGCTGCTTATGTGGGCATCGATCCTACGGCAGATTCCCTGCACATAGGCCATCTGGTTAGTGTGATGATGCTAAGCCATTTCCAGTTGTGCGGGCATAAACCTTTTTCTTTAATGGGCGGTGCTACTGGCATGATTGGGGATCCTTCCGGAAAATCAAATGAAAGAAATCTACTCGATGAAGAAAGCCTTCGACATAATCAAAACGCTATTAAAGCACAACTATCTAAATTTCTGGATTTTGAAAGCAAAGCAGAAAATGCAGCTGTTTTAGTAAATAATTACGACTGGATGAAATCCTTCACGTTTTTGGATTTTATTCGTGATGTGGGCAAGCATATTACCGTAAACTATATGATGGCTAAAGACTCCGTTAAAAAACGGTTGTCCAGTGATGCGGCAGAGGGAATGTCTTTTACTGAGTTTACATATCAATTGGTTCAGGGATATGATTTTCTTCATTTATTTAGGGCACATAATTGCACGTTGCAAATGGGTGGGAGCGATCAATGGGGAAATATTACTACCGGAACGGAAATGATAAGGCGCATTGCTAGCGGAAAAGGATATGCATTAACCTGCCCGTTGATAACCAAAGCCGATGGTACAAAATTTGGCAAAACAGAGAGCGGCAACATCTGGCTGGATGCAAACCGCACATCACCCTATAAATTTTACCAATACTGGCTCAACACGAGCGATGATGATGCAGCAAAATATATAAAGATATTTACATTTTTAAACAAACAGGAAATAGATGTTCTTGTTGAGGAACATGGGCAAGCACCACATTTACGGAATTTACAAAAAAGGCTTGCAGATGAAATAACTGTGATGGTGCATTCTAAGGAAGAGTTGGATTATGCCGTTAAAGCCTCTTCCATTTTATTTGGAAATTCCACTTCAAACGATTTAAAAGCCCTAACGGAATCTACTTTTTTAGATGTTTTTGAAGGTGTACCACAGGCTGAAATTTCGAAAGAAAATATTTTAAATGGTATGGACATCATAGCAGCTTTAGCAGAAAACACCGGATTTTTAAAGTCCAACAGTGAAGCGCGCAGGGCATTAAAAGAAAACTCCATATCCTTGAACAAAGAAAAGGTGGAGGAAGGATATACCCTAACGGGAAAAGACTTGATTAACAACAAATTTATACTCTTACAAAGAGGAAAGAAAAATTATTTTCTAATTAAAGTAGTATAAAAAAAGAAACCCCGAATGCACGAAGCACTTTCGGGATTTCCAACCAACTAACCAAATTATGTAACATCTTAGCTTGAAACTATTTGGGTAATAAAAATTTTAATCTTAATAACAAGCCATAAGTCTTTGATAAATAAGTCGTTGTAAGAGCATATTTATTACAATTTTTAAGAAATAAATAACTTTTTTGGTATTATATTGGGAATCTGGTTTTCTAAAAAATTAAAGCGCCATCAAGTTGCAGCCCCTGATATCACTAGCGCTAAACCTCCCAATGACTTCAAACCCACCATCAGGAAAGACTTTTCCTAAATCTTCCGTGGCGATGAAAGAGCAGGAGTTATAATTAGCGAGATCTATGATATTCAATCCCCCAGTTTTATTTTTTACAAAGGAAAAGGCGTCTTCTGGATCACGGGTAAGCACTTTCATCCATGGTGGACAATTAAAAATACCATTACCTGATGAATATGCCTGCGAAAGTAACTCTGTCATTCCATATTCACTGTGAACTTGAGAAACACCGAAGCCAATTTTTAATGTTTTATGTAATTCTTCCCTAACGAGTTCTTTGCGTTTTCCTTTCATACCACCGGTTTCCATGACTATGGTGTTTTTCAAATTGAAAGTATATTTTTCCACGAGATCCAATAAAGCAAAGGAAACGCTTATTAGAAGTGTTTTTTTAGATTTTTTCTCTAAAGAAATAATTTTTTTTATAAGCGCATCTAAGTCATTTAAATAAAAGCCGCTATCTGCGTGGTTGCTTTTGGCAATAAGATCGTTAACCATATAGATGAGAGAGGAACCTTCCCTTTCTAAATAAGATGGGAGTAAAGCCAAGACAACGTAGTCTTTCACGTCGCCATAAAAATATTCAAAAGCAGCGCAATAGCTTTCCTCATATAGAGATACATCAGTAACAAAATGTTTGCTGGTTTGCGAGCCAGTAGTACCACTGCTGGAAAAAACGATTTCTGCATTTTGAGTGGAAGAAATCACTTTTCGGGTTTTAAAAAATGAAATTGGCAAAAACGGAATTTGCTCTATTTCACTAACATCTGAAGGGTGTTTATACAGTAAATCACAAAAAGACCTGTAAACAGAATTGTTTTCAAACTGGTGCCGAAATATTTTCAATGCTTCACGTTTGAAATCCCTTTCAGAAGAAATTGAAAAAATAGATTCTCGAAGCATTTTAGAAAAAGTGTTTATTGCCGGTAAAGATAATCAAAACAAAAAAAGCTTTTACCGGAGTAAAAGCTCTTTAAAGTTAATAGTAAACTAAATTAGACTATTTAATAATAAGCTTTTTAGTTGAAGTTGTATTGCCAACTGTTACCTGCACTAAATAGATGCCAGATTTTAAAGAAGATACATTAAGAGTATTACCTAAAAGTTTTTTTGAAAGCACTTGTTTTCCTAAAACATCAAAGACAACAACATTCTTATTTTGATTTGTTTTGGTAGTAATAGTAACTGATCCTGTATTAGTAGGATTAGGGTACAAACTAAAACCTGTTTTATCAAATGAATCTGAACTTAGAGTACCAGCTACAAATTTAAGATTATCAAAACGGTTGTTACCTGTTGAGGTAGAAGCACCATTCAACGTTACTCTTAAAAAAACGGTAGCCTCACCATTAAGTTCAGAAGGAGCTGGTGTCTCAACGAGAAAATAATCAGTTACATTAGTATCTGTTACTGTATTGAAATCTGTAAAAGATGTGCCATCAGTACTCCAAGACCAAACTTGAGTATTAAACCCAGATGCAGTACCTCTAGTAGCATAACTAATTTCAAGATTTTCTTTGTTAGTCATAGAAAGCTCAAATTGAATGTATGCACCATTATTTTGAGTATCTGTACCTCCTTGAATAGAAATAGAACCTCCTGCATCGTCACCATCCTCAGCATTTATTGCAGAACCTGAAAAACTTACAACCCAATTATAAACTAGGTCGCCGTTACCGTTTGTAGTTGTTTCAGATGTAATACCGCCACCTACTGTTAGGGATCCTACACCTAAATCAGCAGCTTGAGGAAAAGCATCAGGATTTGCTAAAAACCCAAAGCCACCACCGGGTAAATCATTGCTATTTTGATTCCAATAAGCTACTATATCTTGTGCCTGGGATGAAAGGCTAAAGAGCATAGTCAAAAGTAATAATAAAGTAATTTTTTTCATTTTTAGGTATATTTTTATTTATGGGGCAAAGATATAAAATTGTTTCTCTTCAAGTTCATTAATTTTTTTATTATTACTGCATTTAACTATATAATAACATAGATTTTATTTCTTTAGTATAAATAGAATACATTTGTAACTAGTTGATACTTAATAAATTAAAATAATTTCATCAAAATATGTTACTATAATGTTATCATTGTATGGCAGAATTATTTACAAAATAGAATATAAAGTATCTTTACCGTTAGAAAATTATTTCTTAATTTGTTTAAAATGAAAAAAAAAGACCTTAAAATTTTATTAGTTGACGATGAACCGGATATTTTAGAAATAGTTGGTTATAATCTTTCAGCAGAAGGCTATCAGGTAATTACTGCAGAAAATGGTATTGAAGCTATTAAAAAAGCAAAAAAGCACCATCCCCATTTAATTATTTTAGATGTAATGATGCCAGAAATGGATGGCATCGAAGCCTGTGAAAAACTGCGCACCATCCCTGAACTATCTGATACTATCATCACTTTTTTAACAGCAAGAGGGGAAGATTATTCACAAGTTGCAGGTTTTGAAGCCGGTGCAGATGACTACATTACAAAACCTATCAAGCCAAAGGTGCTCGTTAGTAAGGTGAAAGCTTTATTAAGAAGGTTTAAGGAGAATTCTCTGGAAACCCCAAATGTAAACCTTGGCAATTTGGTAATCAACAGAGAAGAGTACAAAATAATCAAAAACAAAAAAGAAATTGTATTACCTCGGAAGGAGTTTGAATTACTTGCTCTGTTAGCGTCAAAACCCGGAAAAGTATTTAAAAGGGAAGACATTTTAGATAAAGTCTGGGGTAATGAAGTAGTTGTGGGCGGAAGAACAATTGATGTACACATCCGGAAGCTGAGGGAAAAAATAGGAGACGAAAGTTTTAAAACTATAAAAGGAGTAGGGTATAAATTTGTGGTTTAATGAAAAGAAAAATCCAAAGAACATATCATTTTACTGCGATTACCTCTCTTTATTTATCTCTCAGTGTATGTGTGATCTTAACAGGATTTTTATTTTTCAACGATAGTTTTAGTGTTTTACAAGTCCTTCTTTCATTTATTGTCCTTTATATTATCAGTTTCATACTCATTCAGTATAGAGTAAATCGGTTTATTTTTAGACAGGTAAAAAAAATCTATGACAATGTAAGTTTGCTCGAGGCTTCTACATTAAGCCCTAAACATATTACCACAGATATGGCTTCCCTTACCCGCGAGGTAGAAAAATTTGCCGAAGATAAAAAGCTGGAAATAGAAACCCTAAAGGTGCGGGAAAATTATCGCAAAGAATTCATGGGTAATGTATCCCACGAATTAAAAACACCCCTTTTCACGGTACAAGGCTATATCCTCACACTACTGGATGGCGCGATGAAAGATAAAACAGTCAGAAAAAAATACCTGCAACGTGCCAGTAAAGGGTTGGATAGGCTCATCTACATTGTTAAGGATCTTGACATGATTACTAAATTAGAGATGGGGGATCTAAATCTCAATATAGAGAATTTTAATATTATCGAGTTGGTACAAAATGTCTTTGACTTACTGGAAATGAAAGCAGCAAAGAAAAAAATAACCCTTGTATTTGACAGGGAGTATATGAGCTCCATTTTTGTGAAGGCAGACAAGGAGCGTATTCAGCAGATGCTTACTAATCTGATTGTAAATTCCATAAAATATGGAAAAGAGGATGGAACTACAGAAGTAAGTATTGAAGATTTAATTAAAAATAAAGTCATAGTAAGGGTAACCGATAATGGAGAAGGTATCGCCAAACAAAATATCACTAGAATTTTTGAACGCTTTTTTAGAGTGGACAGAAGCGGTTCCAGACGCGAAGGGGGATCTGGTTTAGGACTCTCTATTGTAAAACATATTATAGAGGCCCATAATGAGAAAATTTATGTAGAAAGCGAGCTTGGTGTAGGGTCTGAATTTTCATTCACTATGGAAAAGGCTAAAATTAATGCTTAAGTCCTCTTGTTCCCTGCATTTTTCTAAACCCTTATAAAAACTAATAGCACCCAATTCCTTTGCAGTAAATTTTTCTTGCTTGCAGGAAGGAACAATGCCCAGTCCTTTTAAGCGTCTAGCTAAGTATTCCTGTTCAAATTGTCCCAGGGTGGGAATAAAAAATGCTTTCTTTTCTAAAACGGTTAAATCCATTATCGTTGTATACCCGGAACGGCAGATAACAATTTCACTTTCGTTAATCGCTTTTTCCAAAGCCTTTGACCCCATAAAATTGTAAACACGGAAATTATCTTGATTATAACAGCGTTTTTTTTCCTCCACCTTGCCCAATACAAAAAGGATTTTCTTGTCGAGGTCTCGCAATTCAAACATCAATTTTTCTTCCAATAATGTTCGTTGGGGTTCCGGTCCGGAAAGCAACACCAAAATATCGTATTTCTTTTCCAGAGAAAGTTTCTTCATCCTACTTAAGGGACCTATGTAGGTTACATTGGAAGGGACATCCTCTGGGTGTCCCAATTTTCCACTTAAATTGCCATTTCCTGAAATATCGGGCACCCAGCACGCATCAAATTTTTTAATGATATCCAGATGTATTTTTGTACTCAACCAAGTCGTGTTTCCCGTCAGTACATTTAATTGGTGTGTGATAAATACAGATGGCACTTTTTTACTGCGCACGCCCAGCCGGTTGTCAGAAATAATACCGTGTATTTTTCCATCGCGCACTAATTCTTTCACTACTTTTTTTTCTTTTTGGATGGCCTTAAGCATTTTAGGACTGTCCAGAAGCAGTTTCCATTTAAAAGCTGCCGCTTTTTTTGCATAAACAATCTGGTAAGATGGCAGTTCCAGATGTTCCAGATTGGGGAATTCTTTTTTAAGAAGTTCCAGCGCTGAACCATCAGAAGCAAGCAGCGGAATAAAACCATTTTCTTGCAATGCCTTAATAATTGGAATACATCGGGTAGCGTGACCTAACCCCCAGTTTAAAGGCGCAACTAAAATAGTTTTCTGATTTTGCATAAAACAAATATAATCATAATTCTTGCTGCCCAATATTTCCTTAATTTTGTCAAAACCTTAAATAAATGTTGTGGGAAGCAAAAACAAGCAAAAACGATTTAAAGAAAACGAAACATTCTCTAACGTACTTCAGCCAAAGCGGGAAGAATTAACAGACACAACTTTTCCTTTAAAAGGAAACTGGGCTAAAGAATTCTTTAAAAATGACCACCCTATTGTGTTGGAATTAGGGTGTGGTAAAGGAGAGTACACTGTGAGTCTTGCAAGGAAAAACCCCGATAAAAATTTTATAGGCATAGACATTAAAGGAGCAAGGTTTTGGCGTGGCGCTAAATCTGCATTAGAAGAAAATTTACCCAATGTGGGGTTTATTCGCACACAAATAGAACTTATAACGCACGTTTTTGCAGAAAATGAGGTTTCTGAAATCTGGGTCACCTTTCCAGACCCCCAAATAAAATACAAGCGCACCAAGCACCGGCTTACCAATGAAGACTTTTTAAACAAATATCAAAAAGTACTACACCCAGATGGCATAGTACATCTTAAAACCGATAGCGAATTTATGCATGGGTACACCCTAGGGCTTTTGCAAGGTTTAAAAAAGGAAATACTTTATGCTCATCACGATGTATATGGCACAGAATATTCCCCAAAAGAGGTGACAGAAATTCAAACGTTTTATGAAAAACAATATCTGGAAGTAGGTAAAAAAATAACTTACATTCAATTTAAAGTCAGCTAATTTATTTTAAGTATATTCACCCGGTAAAAGAAAATCATGGAATTTTTCTTGCATTTTTTATTTGGTTTTACTGTTGCTGTTATCGGTTTATTGATACCGGGTTTGCTCAATATGACAGCCGCAAAGATCAGTATGAATGAAGGCAGAAGAAATGCCTTGTTATTTTCTTTAGGAGTCATTACCATTGTTGCATTTCAGACATGGATAGCGTTACTTTTTGCAAGGTTTCTGGATCAAAGACCCGATCTAATAGGTATTCTTCAAAAAATAGCTCTGGGAATTTTTATTTGTATTACCGTCTATTTTTTATTTCTCGCAAAAGACCCCAGGGGCCAGAATACGGATGGCGTCCATAAATCTAAAAAACGTCGGTTTTTCTTAGGGCTTTTTCTTTCTACCATCAATTTGTTCCCATTGCCTTTTTGGGTGTATATGAGTATCACTTTTTCTGCATTTGGATGGTTTGATTTTACCAAATCATTTATTGCCTTATGTGTTATTGGTTCTGCATTGGGAACATTGGGCATGCTCGTTTTATACGCACAATTTTTTAACCATTTTAAAAACAAAAAGAAAGTTCCCTTTAATGTCAATCATATAATTGGGGGGATTACGGCGGCTATTTCTGTGGCGACCGTTATAAAAATTATAAATGACTCCCTTTGAAAACTTCCGAAGATAATTTTTTTGAAAAAGTCTATGCAGTCGTAAAGCAAATCCCTTTCGGAAAAGTAACTTCTTATGGAGCGATAGCTAAACATATAGGCGCGCCAAATAGTGCCAGGATGGTGGGCTGGGCGATGAATGCTTCCCACAATAATCCCGATATTCCAGCACATCGCGTCGTTAACCGAAAAGGCCTGCTAACGGGAAAACACCATTTTGACGGGACTAATTTAATGCAGCAACTATTGGAAAGTGAAGGAATCACCATTATAGATAATCAAATTCAGGAATTGGAGAAGCATTTTTGGGATCCTAACAAAGAATTAGGATAAAGTGAAATCTAGTTTGCCAGTAACAATTTCAACTATAAAAGCGCAATATTCCCCCATCAATCATTTCGATGAAACTCCTTTAAAATATAAACATTTCCTTGTATATTTGCACTTTAGAATTATTCTAATTAAGCTATTGAAAAAGAATGATGAAGCTCGATAAAAAAGACATCCTTGCCGCTTTAGAAACCATTACAGTTTCGGGCGAAGGAAAAAACATGGTGGAAAGTGGTGCCATTCAAAACGTCATCACATTTGCTGATGAAGTTATTGTGGATGTTACACTTACAACGCCGGCACTTCATATTAAGAAACGTGCAGAAGCAGATATCCTTAAAGTTATCCAAGAAAAAGTGCATCCAGAGGCAAAAGTAAAAGTAAACATTAAAGTTGATGCCCCTGAAAAACCAAAAATCAAAGGAAATGCCATTCCCGGGATTCATAATATAGTCGCCATTGCTTCCGGTAAGGGAGGTGTTGGAAAATCTACTGTTACTGCAAACATTGCAGTTACTTTGGCAAAAATGGGTTTTAAAGTAGGCGTTCTGGATGCTGATATTTATGGGCCTTCTATACCCATTATGTTTGATGTTGCTTCAGAGAGGCCACTTTCCGTAAATGTGGGTGGGAAATCAAAAATGAAACCCGTGGAAAATTATGGTGTAAAAGTATTATCCATCGGCTTTTTTACACAACCAAACCAGGCAGTAATCTGGCGGGGTCCCATGGCAGCAAAAGCATTAAACCAATTGATTTTTGATGCAGCTTGGGGCGAATTGGATTTTATGCTTATAGATTTGCCTCCGGGAACAGGAGATATTCACCTTTCCATAATGCAGTCTCTGCCCATAACTGGAGCGGTGGTGGTGAGCACGCCACAAACCGTGGCTTTAGCAGATGCCAGAAAAGGGGTTGCCATGTTCCGTCAGGAGAGTATCGATGTACCGGTTTTAGGGATTATTGAAAATATGGCTTATTTTACCCCGGAAGAATTGCCGGATAACAAATATTATATTTTTGGAAAAGAAGGAGCAAGGAATCTTGCAGAAGACATGGAAATTCCATTTTTAGGGGAAATACCATTGGTACAAAGCATTCGAGAGGCAGGAGATGCAGGACGACCGGCAGCATTACAAATGGGGACATTATTAGAGAAAGCCTTTGAAAAACTAACGCAAAATGTAGTGCAGGAAACCGTTAACAGAAATGACAACTTACCACCTACACAAGCAATTCAAATCACCACCATGGCAGGTTGTAGCGCCGTTAAAAATTAAATTATGACAGGGGAAGAATTAAAACAAAATGTAGAGAAAGCACTGGAGGAAATCCGTCCTTTCCTGCAAAGTGATGGCGGGGATATTACATTGGTATCCATCGATAACGATACAGATGTTACCATTCAATTACAAGGCGCCTGCGTGGGATGCACCGTCAACCAAATGACCCTTAAAAGCGGTGTGGAAATGACCATAAAAAAATATGCGCCACAGATTGAAAAAGTAATAAATGTAGGAAGTGCAAAATTGATATAAATCATTTAAACCGATTTTAATTCTTCTACGTATTACTTTTATTTTTAACCTAGAATGCTATCGATGATAAAAACCGATATACTTATAATTGGCGCTGGTCCCACGGGACTCTTTGCCGTTTTTGAAGCAGGATTACTAAAACTTAAATGCCATTTAATAGACGCTCTTCCGCAACCGGGCGGGCAATGTTCTGAAATTTATCCTAAAAAACCCATCTATGATATTCCCGGATTCCCGGAGGTTCTTGCCGGGGATCTCGTCAATAACCTGATGGAACAAATAAAACCATTCCAGCCCGGATTTACACTTGGGGAACGTGCCGAAACCATTGAAAAGTTAGAAGACGGTTCTTTTATAGTCACCACCAATAAAAAAACAAAACACCATGCCCGTGTAGTTGCTATTGCAGGAGGGTTAGGCAGTTTTGAGCCAAGAAAACCATTAATACCAAATATTAATTCGTTTGAAGATAAAGGGGTGGAATACATTATACGCGATCCGGAAATGTACAGGAATAAACGCGTGGTTATAGCCGGTGGCGGGGATTCTGCACTCGACTGGAGTATTTTCCTCACAAATATAGCTTCCGAAGTAACTTTAATTCACCGTAGAAATGAATTTAGGGGCGCATTAGATTCTGTGGAAAAAGTGCAGGAACTAAAAAAACTTGGTAAAATAAATTTGATTACACCTGCAGAAGTTATTGGTCTGCGCGGTCTGGAACGTGTGGATGGTGTGGTAATCAAGCGAGGCGAAGACCGTTTGGAAGAAACACTGGATGCAGATCATTTTATACCACTATTTGGGCTTTCGCCAAAACTGGGTCCCATTGCAGACTGGGGATTAGAAATTGAAAAAAATGCTATTAAGGTGGATAATACCTTAGATTATCAAACTAATATTCCGGGTATCTATGCCATAGGCGATGTAAATACATATCCAGGAAAACTAAAACTAATTCTTTGTGGGTTTCATGAAGCCACCCTTATGTGCCAAAGTGCCTACCAGCGCATTTTTCCTGGTAAAAGATATGTAATGAAATACACAACGGTGGGTGGCATCCACGGTTTTGACGGAAGTGTAAAGGAATCGCCTAAAGCGGTTGTGAAGTCGATTGATTAGTCCCCACAGCAGCCCTCCCCAAAGAGGAGGGAGTAAATTTTAGTGAATGTAAAAACAGCTATGCAGGATATCACTTTAATAATAACAGACAGAGAAGGGACTACACACACCCTACTGGCGCCTACAGATATGAACATGAACTTAATGGAAGTCATTAAGTCTTATGAACTAGCCCCAGAAGGTACTATTGGTATTTGTGGCGGTATGGCGATGTGTGCTTCCTGCCAGTGTTATGTAGAAAGCAATCACGAGCTTCCGGAAAAAGGAGACGATGAAGAAGCCATGCTCTCTGAAGCCCTTTTTGTAAGGAAGAATAGCCGACTGGGATGCCAGTTGTTCCTTACAGAACATTTAGATGGCTTACAAGTAATTTTAGCCCCGGAAGAACATTGATTATTTTTTCCTGTCTTCCTTCGGGTTGCTTAAAAGATAGGAAAGCGGCTGCAAAGGTTTTATATAACCAAAAGCAATATTAATAATTCCTAATATTGGAATTGCCAGTGCCATCCCCACAACGCCCCAAACCATATTCCCAAGAATCAAAACAAGAATTATAAACAAAGGATGTATGTTAACTTTACTTCCTAGAATATAGGGTTGAAGTAAAAAACTATCTATAAATTGTGCAACGGCAAAGGTCAATACTACCCCAACTAATACACTAGTCTCTCCGGTGGTTAAATACCCAAAAGCCATTGCAATGGCAAGACCTATGATATTGCCCAAAAAGGGAATTAAGCTAAGCACAGCTGCAATTATACCTATTAAAATAAAATTACTCAGTCCGGATATACCCAGTCCAACACTATATAAAATGGCAAGAATTACCATTAAGACTAACCTTCCGGCTAAATAATGTTGGGAAATTTTTGCAGTTTGACTTATAACACATTTTACTTCGCTTTCCCTTTCTTTTGAAAACAATTTAAGTATAAACTTTTTAAACATTTTTCTATAAAACAGCAAAAAGAAAATATATACAAGCATTAAAATAATGGAGGTTATAAAGCCTACAACAGTACCCAAAGCTCCAAAAACTGTTTTTCCGGAATTTGGAGAAGAGAGCATAGTAGAAAAATTGCCTTTTTCCTTGTAGCTGTCTATATCCACCTGTTCCATATCTGTTTCTTCTAAAAAGTAGTTTTCTATTTGCTCAATCTTAGGCCCCATAGCCTCCTCAATGGTTTCCCAATCATTTACAAAAACTTTAATTTGAAAAAATACTAAAGACGCAATTGCCAAGGAAACTATCAAGATAATAATAGTGCTGATCAGAGAAGATATTCCCCTGCTCATCCCCCATGACTCTAACTTATTAGAAACAGGAATCATTAGGAGAGCCAGAATTATAGCCGTTACAAGAGGAGCTAAAAAAGCTTTGGCTTCCACTAAGCCTAAAAATAAAAAATAGAGTCCGGTGGTTAAAGCTGCGCCGGTATAGAGTAATTTTCTTGCAAAACTCATTCTTTGGCTGATTTTGAGTTGGAATATATAAGTTTTAGAATTTTAAAATCGCAACAAAATCTTAAAATTTATATTTTAGGATTGTTTTAGGATAAGATGCAAAGTTTAATCTTTCGCTTTTTTTGATTTCTTTTTCTCATTACTGAATAAATAGCCAAATGGTTTTAAGGGCTCCACATGGTTGAATAATATATTTATTATTCCCAGAATGGGTACTGCTAATACCATACCAATAACTCCCCAAATCATGTTACCCAAAATAATCGCAAGAATAACAAAAAACGGTTGCACATCTACTTTATCACCCACAATAAAGGGTTCAAATATGTAACTTTCCAGAAACTGCACCACCGTAAATGTAATAAGGATTCCTATCAAAACGCTGATGTCACCGCTAATAATAAAGCCAAATGCCACAGCCAAAATCATTCCGATTAAATTGCCTAGAAAAGGTATCAAAGTTAAAAAAGCAGCAATAATACTAACAAGTATAAAATTATTTACTCCGGAAATTCCCAGACCTATACTGTAGAGAATACTTAAACAAATAATCAGGATTAATTTTCCAAGCAAATAGTGCTGCCCTACCTTTGTAGTTTCCCGAATCACTACTTTTACTTCTTGTTGATTTTCCTCAGAAAACAATTTTAAGATAAATATTCGGAATTTTCCTCTATAATTTATAAGAAAAAATATGTAAATAAAAACCAGTAGAAAATCAGTTACAAACCCCAGTAAAGAACTTGCCAGACCTAAAGCCTTTTCTCCACCACCCATTGCCATGCTGCTTAGGCTGTTTTCTTCCCTGTATTCTTTAACGGTTTCCTCATCCACCGGACTGTTTTGATAAATCATGCTTTCCAGCTGTTCCAGCTTGGGCTTCATATTTTCTACTATGGTGTCCCAATCACTTACAAAACTGCTTACCTGAAAAGAGACCACAGTAAAAAACCCAAAGGAAAGCAACAACAAAGCAATAGTACTTATTAAAGCAGCTATTGGGCGGTTGATATTCCAGGTTTCCAGCTTTCGCGCCACCGGCATCATTAATAATGCTAGTATAATGGCTATTAACAACGGCGCTAAAAATGCTTTTGAATCTACCAATCCTAAAAAAAGAAAATAGAGACCCACAACAATGGCAACTGACGTATACAGTAATTTTTTTCCCGAAGACATATTTTGTATTTTTAGTTTGGAAGAAAAGGTAGGCAAAATAATTCCTTGAAATTATTTCAATCCAATTTTTTTTTAATAAAAAAGGCGAAAACTTTTTTTTTCGCCTTGTATTACTTTGAAATAAAAGATATTATTTAAATGCATTAAGACCTGTGATGTCCATGCCGGTAATCAATAAATGGATATCGTGGGTCCCTTCATAAGTAATCACACTTTCCAAATTCATAGAGTGTCGCATAATACTGTATTCACCAGTGATTCCCATTCCGCCAAGGATTTGACGTGCTTCGCGTGCAATGGTGATCGCCATATCCACATTGTTACGCTTTGCCATAGAGATCTGGGCTGAGGTTGCAGTCCCTTCTTCCCGCATCACCCCTAGTCGCCAGGCGAGTAATTGTGCTTTGGTAATTTCGGTAATCATTTCGGCAAGTTTCTTTTGTTGTAACTGGAATTGCCCAATGGGTTTGCCAAACTGCATTCTTTCTTTGGAATATCGCAACGCAGTGTCATAACAATCCATCGCTGCACCGATGGCTCCCCAAGCAATACCATATCTGGCAGAATCTAAACAACCAAGCGGTGCTCCAAGTCCGGATTTGTTAGGCAATAAATTTTCTTTAGGTACTTTTACGTTGTCAAATATCAATTCGCCGGTGGCGGAAGCTCTTAGTGACCATTTGTTGTGCGTTTCAGGAGTCGAAAAACCTTCCATACCACGTTCTACAATAAGACCGTGAATTTTACCACTTTCATCTTTTGCCCACACTACGGCCACTTGTGCAAATGGCGCATTGGAAATCCACATCTTGGCGCCATTTAAAAGAAAATGGTCACCTTTATCTTTGAAATTGGTGGTCATTCCGCCTGGATTACTTCCGTGATCGGGTTCTGTAAGGCCAAAACAACCCATCCATTCTCCGCTGGCAAGTTTAGGTAAATATTTTTTGCGTTGTTCTTCATTGCCATATTTCCAGATGGGATACATCACCAAAGAAGATTGTACTGAAGCAGTAGATCGCACACCACTATCCCCACGTTCAATTTCCTGCATAATCAGTCCATAAGAAATCTGATCTAAACCTGCACCGCCATATTCTTCCGGAATATAGGGGCCAAAAGCTCCAATATCTGCAAGACCTTGTATTATTTGTGTAGGGAATTCTGCTTTTTGCGCATACTCTTCTATAATAGGCGAAACATCTCGCTTTACCCACTCGCGGGCAGCGTCACGAACGAGTTTATGTTCTTCGCTTAATAAGGCGTCTATATTGTAATAATCAGGTGCTTCAAATAAATCCGGTTTCATAACGATTAGCTAAAATTTGAGTTACAAAAGTACGTATTGGGATAGGATTGAGCAATGCTAAATGGGGAAATTATTTTGAAATTAGTCTGGAGGTCATGGGAAGGCTAAAACCGAATCCCAAGAAAATCTCAAGCCTATTACTAAAGTATTAAAAGTGTTTCTGATTGGTAAGTTGTGAAATGTTATATTAATTCTATTTTGTCTATCAAGAGTTTAAATTGTTCTTTTTTTTTATTTCCTATCAAAAAGGTGATTTCTTCAATATAATCATTAGAAAAATTTGGTTGGTCAATTGTTCTCCCTCTAAAAGAAGGGTACATATCTTTTAGAGGAATTTCAATTTCTTGCCATTCTCCCGAGGTTAAAAATGGCGCTATGTAAGAGTAATAATCTCCAGAATTAGATTTTATCCTAAATTGATATTTTTTACCATCGCCTCGAATTTTTAGAATAATCTTAGTGTATCCCTTTATTATTAGTGTTTTTTCGAATCTATAACGCACAGAAGAGAATCCTCCATTGTTCTCCAATGATATATTACCTTCGAAAACACCTAAACCATCAGCGTTTAATTTAAAAGTGCCTGAGGATTCTCCACCCATCACGACATCATCTAAAATTATCCAGTTTCGAACGTCTGAATTTTTGTTGAAATCAAAAATTATTTGTGAGGACATTGAAGAAAATAAAGTTATCATACAAATTAAGCATTTCATAATAATTCGTCTTTTAATTATTGCCAACTTAAGGCTTGTTAACGCACTTCAATATTTCCCCAACTAAAATACAACTTTTCTTAAGAACATACTATACTTTACAAACCCTTGTAAATCAAATATAAAATCAAGTGCAAACGACTACAAACGTTTGTAAACGATAATAAACGATAATAAACGAAAGTAAATGTGTAATAACCGAATAAAATTTGGCAGCTGTATAATCTTTGCATCGTTGAAAGAAACCAACAGGTGGAAACAACAAAATGTATTAACTGTTTAATTTTAAATTTAATTATTATGAACGCACTTAGAAACAAAGTACAGTTGATTGGAAGACTAGGACAAGATCCTGAAATCATTAACTTCGCCGACGGCAACAAAATGGCCAAATT
>Ga0209284_10001009_pt1 | contig 44791 bp, 44 predicted proteins | sample FRY03_FD_187211 | JGI IMG/M metagenome (GOLD analysis project Ga0209284, IMG submission 187211) | Freshwater microbial communities from Lake Fryxell liftoff mats and glacier meltwater in Antarctica - FRY-03 (SPAdes) (version 2) | ecosystem: Environmental > Aquatic > Freshwater > Ice > Glacier... | reverse complement strand
ACGTTGAGTATGAGACGGCTATCCGTCACTATGCTCACGTTGACTGTCCTGGTCACGCTGACTATGTGAAAAACATGGTTACTGGAGCAGCACAGATGGATGGTGCAATTCTTGTGGTGGCCGCTACGGATGGTCCTATGCCACAAACCCGTGAGCACATTCTGCTCGGTCGCCAAGTTGGTGTTCCGCGTATTGTTGTGTTCATGAACAAAGTAGATATGGTTGACGATTCAGAGCTTCTTGAGCTAGTTGAAATGGAAATTCGTGATCTTCTTTCGTTCTACAAGTACGACGGTGATAACACTCCTGTGATCCAAGGTTCTGCACTCGGTGCACTCAATGGTGAAGAGAAGTGGGAAGAAGCCGTAATGAGTCTTATGAACGCTGTTGATACTTGGATCGAAATTCCTGTTCGTGCGGTAGATAAGCCTTTCCTTATGCCTGTTGAAGATGTATTCTCGATCACTGGTCGTGGTACTGTTGCAACTGGTCGTATCGAATTAGGTACTATCCATACTGGCGATGAGGTTGATATCCTTGGTATGCAAGAAGAGAAAATGAAATCAGTAGTTACTGGTGTTGAGATGTTTCGTAAGATCCTCAACGATGGCCAAGCTGGTGATAACGTAGGTCTTCTTCTTCGTGGTGTCGACAAATCTAATATCCGTCGTGGTATGGTTATAGCCAAGCCAGGTTCTATTACTCCTCACACCATTTTCAAAGCTGAGATCTATGTTCTCAAAAAAGAAGAAGGTGGACGTCATACTCCATTCCACAACAGATACCGTCCTCAATTCTATTTCCGTACTACTGATGTAACCGGAGAAATAGAACTTGACGCTGGTCGTGAAATGGTTATGCCAGGTGATAACGTAACTATTACAGTTAACCTTATCGTTCCGGTAGCTATGGATAAAGGTCTTCGTTTCGCAATCCGCGAAGGTGGCCGTACCGTAGGTGCAGGACAGGTTACTGAGATTATTGCATAATCACTAAAGAATCGAAATTTTAATGAAGGTGGAATTGCCTGCTGGCGACCACCTTCATTTTCTGCATAATACGGGTGTAGCTCAGCTGGTTAGAGCATCGGTCTCCAAAACCGAGGGCCGTGGGTTCGAATCCTACCACCCGTGCAAAAGGTAAAAAGACATGTCAAGTTTAAAAACATACCTTTCTGAGTCGTACGACGAACTCGTGAATAAAGTAAGCTGGCCTACTTGGGCTGAATTACAAACTAGCTCTATTCTGGTATTCGTCGCATCACTAATTATCGCTTTGCTGGTGTTCTTTATGGACTTTATCTTCGGTGTAAATCCCGGTGATACATTCTGGAAAGGAATTCTCGGTTTCATGTATGAGTATTTGTTGAAATAAGCAAACATGGCAGACCTAGACAGGAAGTGGTATGTAGTCCGAGCCATTAGTGGTAAGGAAAAGAAAGTAAAAGAATACATCGAGAGTGAAATAAAAGCGCTCGGGTTGGAAGACTATGTAACACAAGTCCTCATTCCTACTGAAAAGATCTATCAGATCCGCAACGGTAAAAAAGTGAGCAAGGAACGGAATTATTTTCCGGGTTACGTATTGATTGAGGCAGCTCTCATCGGAGAGGTACCTCACGTTATTAAAAATATATCCAATGTGATCGGCTTTTTGGGTGCTGAGAAAAGAGGTCAGCCTATTCCTCTCAGAACTCAGGAAGTTAACCGCATCTTGGGTAAAGTTGATGAACTTGCCGATAGCGAAGAGGAATTGAACATTCCTTTTATAGTAGGTGAGACCGTAAAGGTAATCGACGGACCATTTAACAGTTTCCATGGAGTGATTGAAGAAATCAACGAAGACAAGAAGAAGTTGAAAGTGATGGTGAAAATCTTCGGTCGTAAAACGCCAGTGGAATTGGGTTATATGCAAGTAGAAAAAGAAAGTTAGTAATTATGTAACGAGCGACCTTGCGCCGGGGAGATGTCCACTTTTCAATGCTTCCCTTTGAACCGGTGCAGTAGCTATATAAACCATGTGAAATGGCCAAAGTAGTAGCAGCAATGATCAAGCTGCAGGTTCGTGGAGGAGCAGCAAATCCTTCGCCGCCAGTAGGACCAGCCCTTGGTAGCAAGGGCGTCAATATCATGGAGTTCTGTAAGCAGTTTAATGCTAGAACCCAAGATAAGGCGGGGAAAATTTTGCCAGTTTTAATTACGGTATATGCGGACAAATCGTTCGACTTCCTTATTAAAACGCCTCCGGCAGCTATCCAATTATTGGAAGCGGCTAAAGCAAAGAAGGGATCTTCTGAGCCTAACCGTAACAAGATTGGTAGCGTAACCTGGGAACAGGTACGAGCTATTGCAGAAGACAAAATGCCTGATCTCAATTGTTTCACGATGGAATCTGCCATGAGTATGGTGGCAGGTACCGCGAGAAGCATGGGACTCAGAGTAACCGGTCAAGCTCCATTCGAAGCCAAGTAACATCGTCAAAACAATGGGAAAGATTACAAAAAACCGTAAGGCAGTTATGGGAAAATACAATCCTGAAAAGGCGTATGATCTCAAAGAAGCTGCAAGCATCGTAAAGGACATCACTACATCGAAGTTCGACGCTGCTGTAGACATCGCTGTTCGCCTCGGCGTAGATCCCAGGAAATCCAACCAAATGGTTCGCGGTACTGTATCGCTTCCTCACGGAACCGGTAAAACTGTTCGCATTTTAGTTCTCTGCACCCCAGATAAGGAGCAGGAAGCCCGCGAAGCAGGAGCAGACCACGTTGGACTTGACGATTACCTGGAAAAGATTAAGGGCGGATGGACCGACGTTGACGTCATCATCACCACTCCTACCGTTATGGGTAAGGTCGGTGCTTTAGGTAGAATCCTCGGTCCTCGCGGACTGATGCCAAACCCAAAGACCGGCACCGTAACATTAGAAGTTGGCAAGGCTGTACAGGAAGTAAAGGCGGGTAAAATCGACTTTAAGGTGGACAAAAATGGAATTATCCATGCATCCATCGGAAAGGTTTCTTTTGAACCCTCAAAGATTGCAGACAATGCTAGAGAGCTTGTCTCCACTCTTCTTAGACTTAAACCTGCATCAGCAAAAGGCACCTACATTAAAAGCATCAGTATGTCCAGCACTATGAGCCCGGGCGTAAGTATTGAACCAAAAACGGTAGCAGGATAATCGCTCCGCTTAAATCAGCCAAAAAAATGACGAAGGATCAAAAAACCCATCTCATAGCTGAACTGTCGGAGAAGATTGCTTCCAGCAATGTATTCTATCTGGCAGATACTTCAGCGCTTAGCGCAGAGGTTACTCAGATGTTGCGCCGCGAATGTTTTAATAAAGAAGTTGGTCTTCGCGTTGTGAAGAACACTCTTTTGCGCAAAGCTCTTGAGCAAATCGAAGGCAAAGACTTTTCAGAATTATATGGAACACTTACCGGTCATACCGCAGTGCTCTTCTCTGAAACAGGAAATGCCCCAGCTAAACTCATCAAGGATTTCAGAAGAAAGTATCCAAAACCTATTCTGAAAGCTGCATATGTTGAAGAAACTGTTTACATCGGCGATGAACTTCTAGATTCTCTCGTAGCTATCAAAAGCCGCGAAGAACTTATCGGAGACATCGTGGGACTCTTGCAGTCTCCCGCACGCAATGTTATTTCTGCCCTTCAATCAGGCGGAACTACTATCGCTGGCGTCGTAAAAACACTTTCCGAACGCTAAAAATTCATTTAATCACAGAACCCCTTTTTAACACCGTAATACTATGGCGGATATCAAAGCAATGGCGGAATCGCTCGTAAACCTCACAGTAAAAGAGGTAAACGAACTCGCTAAAATCCTCAAAGACGAATATGGCATTGAGCCTGCTGCAGCTGCTGCAGTAATGGTTGCTCCTGGTGCTGGTGCCGGTGGCCCAGTGGAAGAAGAAAAAACTTCGTTTGACGTAATCCTTAAAGAAGCTGGACCTAACAAGCTTGCAGTTGTAAAACTGGTAAAAGAGCTTTCAGGTTTAGGTCTTAAAGAAGCGAAAGACGTAGTTGATAAAGCTCCGGCTCCTATTAAGGAAGGAGTGCCGAAAGACGAGGCAGAATCTCTGAAGGCACAACTTACTGAAGCGGGCGCCACCATTGAGATCAAATAAGATTTTAAGCTTTAAGCGCAAAGGGTTAGGCCTTGACTTTTGTCTAGGCCTATACCCTTTTATGCGCTGAACCCGTTTTTCAGGGCTCATCCTTCTGTTAGTTCTTTCCGTTGTACCCTAACATCTAAGGCCTTGGTCACAAAAAGTATTTTTCCGGAGCGCCTGAGCTTTGCCTCAGCTATCTCCAACTTTGATTACCCAGATTTCCTCGAAATCCAGGTTAAATCATTCATGGAATTTTTCCAACTTGATACTAACCCTGATAACAGAACCCAAGAAGGGCTCTTCAAGGTTTTTCAAGAAAATTTCCCAATCACTGATACCAGAAATCAGTTTGTCTTGGAATTCCTAGACTATTTCGTTGATCCTCCCCGATATGATATCGAAGAGTGCATCGAAAGAGGTCTTACCTACAGCGTTCCGCTTAAGGCCAAACTCCGACTATTCTGTAACGATCCTGAACACGAAGATTTTGAAACCATCGTGCAGGACGTTTATCTTGGTACTATCCCGTACATGACTCCACAGGGGTCTTTCGTGATTAACGGCGCTGAACGTGTTATCGTTTCGCAATTACACCGTTCTCCGGGAGTATTCTTCGGTCAAAGCCGTCATGCTAACGGTACCAAGCTCTACAGCGCTAGAATTATCCCCTTCAAAGGTTCCTGGATCGAATTCGCTACGGATATCAATAATGTGATGTATGCGTACATCGACAGAAAGAAAAAACTTCCTGTTACTACCTTGCTTCGCGCTATTGGTTACGAAAGCGATAAAGACATCCTCTCCATTTTTGATCTCGCTGACGAAATCAAAGTGAGCAAAGCCGCTGTTAAAAGAGTGGTTGGAAGAAGGCTCGCTGCACGTGTTCTTAAAACATGGATAGAAGATTTCGTCGATGAAGATACTGGTGAAGTGGTTTCTATCGAACGGAACGAGATGCTTATAGACCGCGAAATTGTTCTCGATAAAGATCACGTAGATCTTATCGCAGATGCCGGTGTGAAAAGCATCATCCTACACAAAGAAAATATTAATGCTGCTGATTTCAGCATTATATACAATACACTTCAAAAAGATACTTCCAACTCGGAAAAGGAAGCGGTAGAATACATTTACCGTCAGCTTCGTAATGCTGAACCACCGGATATGGAAACCGCAAGAAGCGTGATCGATAAACTCTTCTTCTCTGAGCAACGTTATGACCTCGGTGAAGTAGGACGTTTCCGTATCAATCGCAAACTTGGCGTTGATGTAGCTTATACGCAGCGTACTCTTACTAAAGACGATATTATTTCAATCATCAAATATCTCATCAAACTGGTGAATTCTCAGGCTGATGTGGATGATATCGATCACCTTTCTAATCGTCGCGTTCGTACTGTTGGTGAACAGCTTTATAGCCAGTTCTCAGTGGGTCTTGCTCGTATGGCTCGCACCATCCGTGAAAGAATGAACGTTCGTGATAATGAGGTGTTCACTCCTGCGGATTTGATTAACGCGAAGACTCTTTCTTCGGTTATCAATTCCTTCTTTGGTACCAACCAGCTTTCACAATTCATGGATCAGACTAATCCGCTTTCTGAGGTAACTCACAAGCGCAGAATGTCTGCTCTCGGACCCGGTGGTCTTTCCCGTGAACGCGCAGGTTTCGAAGTTCGTGACGTTCACTATACCCACTACGGTCGGTTGTGTACCATCGAAACTCCTGAAGGCCCTAACATCGGATTGATTTCTTCGCTCTGTGTATTTGCTAAAGTTAACCGTCTCGGATTCATCGAAACACCATATCGCAAAGTCGAGAATGGTAAAGTTAATTTGAAAACGGATACCATCATTTACCTCAGTGCTGAAGAAGAAGATACCAAAGTAATTGCTCAGGCAAATGCTAAAATAGACGAAAAGGGTGTTTTCAAAAACGCGGTAGTAAAAGCGCGTCTCGAAGGTGACTTCCCTGTTGTGGAGCCGAAGGATGTTAATCTGATGGACGTTGCTCCAAATCAGATTGCATCTATTGCGGCTTCTTTGATTCCGTTCCTCGAACACGATGATGCCAACCGTGCTCTGATGGGCTCTAATATGATGCGCCAGGCTGTGCCTCTTATTCAGCCTGAAGCGCCAATTGTTGGAACTGGTCTTGAAGCTTATGTTGCTCGCGATTCACGTGTTCTTATTACTGCGGAAGGTGAAGGTGTGGTTGATTATGTTGATGCTGATGAGATTCGCATCAAATACAAGCGCAGTGAAGATGAAGAGCTTATAAGCTTCGATTCGGATATTAAAGTTTACAAACTCACGAAGTTTAAGAAAACTAACCAAAGTACTTGCATGAACCTCAAGCCAATTGTGGCTCGTGGTCAACATGTAAAAAATGGTCAGGTGCTTTGTGAAGGATATGCTACTCTTGGAGGAGAACTCGCTCTTGGAAGAAACCTTAAAGTGGCATTCATGCCTTGGAAGGGTTATAACTTCGAGGATGCGATTGTGATCTCTGAGCGTGTTGCACGTTATGATATATTCACTTCTATCCATATCGATGAGTACATTCTTGAAGTGCGCGATACAAAGCGTGGTCTTGAAGAATTAACTTCAGATATTCCAAACGTATCGGAAGAAGCAACCCGTGATCTCGATGAAAACGGCTTGATTCGTATCGGTGCGGAAGTAAAAGAAGGCGATATTCTGATCGGTAAAATCACTCCAAAAGGAGAGACAGATCCATCACCAGAAGAAAAACTTTTACGAGCCATTTTTGGTGACAAAGCAGGTGACGTAAAAGATGCTTCACTTAAAGTTCCACCATCAGTGGAAGGTGTGGTAATCAACAAAAAACTTTTCTCTCGTGCTATCAAAGATCGCAAGTCTAAGACTTCGGATAAATCATTGATCGATGCACTTGATAAGGAGTTTGATCGCGATGCTGCCGAACTGAAGAAAGTATTAGTTGACAAACTTCTGAAAGTCTTAAATGTAAAGGTTTCTCAAGGTGTTTTCAATTACTATAAAGAAGAGCAAATTAAAAAAGGAGTGAAGTTCACTCAGAAAGCTCTTCAATCCTTGGATTATTCTACCATTAATGCAGATAACTGGACGAAGGAAGATGATTGTAATTTGCTTGTAAAACATGCGATTCACAATTTCAACCTGAAGCACAATGACCTTCTTGGTGCATATAAGCGCAAGAAGTTCCAAGTAACTGTTGGTGATGAGCTACCTGCTGGTATCGTAAAACTTGCTAAAGTATATCTCGCTCAGAAGCGTAAGCTGAAAGTGGGTGATAAAATGGCGGGCCGTCACGGTAACAAAGGTATTGTTGCGAAAATTGTTCGAGATGAAGACATGCCGTTCCTAGAAGATGGAACTCCAGTTGACATCGTACTCAATCCGCTTGGTGTACCTTCTCGTATGAATCTTGGACAGATATATGAAACTGTACTTGGTTGGGCAGGTTTGAAGTTGGGTAGAAAATTCGCAACACCAATTTTTGATGGCGCTACCATTGAAGATATCGAAGAACTAATCAAAGAGGCAGGTATTCCAACTTTGGGGTCCACCTACCTTTACGATGGCGGAACAGGTGATCGTTTTCACCAGCCGGCTACAGTAGGTGTAATTTACATGCTTAAACTGGCGCACATGGTTGATGATAAGATGCACGCTCGTTCTATCGGACCTTACTCTCTCATTACTCAGCAGCCTCTTGGTGGTAAAGCACAGTTTGGTGGTCAGCGTTTTGGTGAGATGGAGGTTTGGGCACTCGAAGCCTTTGGTGCTGCTCATATTCTGCAGGAGATTCTCACAGTAAAATCCGATGACGTGGTTGGCCGTGCGAAAGCATACGAAGCCATTGTTAAAGGTGATACTATGCCAACTCCTGGAATTCCGGAATCATTCAACGTATTGTTGCATGAACTCCGCGGATTAGGTCTGAACATTTCAATGGACTGATTGATTAACGACTCATCAAAGAAATAAAATGCAAGTCGCTCAAAAGAGAATTACCAGAACTAACAGTGATTTTAAAACCATCACTATAAGTCTTGCTTCACCGGAGCAAATCCTCGAGCAATCGCACGGGGAAGTGCTAAAGCCTGAAACAATCAACTATCGCACCTATAAACCGGAGCGCGATGGATTGTTTTGTGAGCGTATTTTCGGTCCTGTAAAGGATTACGAATGTCATTGCGGTAAGTACAAGAGAATTCGTTACAAAGGCATCGTATGCGATCGCTGCGGAGTTGAAGTAACGGAAAAGAAAGTACGACGTGAGCGTATGGGCCATATCCAACTGGTAGTGCCAGTTGCGCATATTTGGTACTTCCGCTCACTTCCTAACAAAATCGGTTACCTGCTTGGTTTGCCAACAAAAAAGCTTGATCAGATTATTTACTACGAACGATATGTTGTAGTAAATACAGGTTCGGCGGTAAACAAAGATGGCGTTGCCCTTTCGATTTTTGATTTCCTTACTGAAGAAGAGTATTTGGATATTCTGGATACTGTTCCAAAAGAAAACCAATACCTAGACGATAAAGATCCGAATAAGTTTGTAGCGAAAATGGGTGCTGAGGCATTGCATGATTTGCTTTCAAACGTGAATCTCGATGGATTATCATACGACCTTCGCGATCAGGCAGGTAGAGAAACTTCACAGCAACGTAAAAACGAAGCTTTGAAGCGTTTGCAGGTGGTTGAAGCGTTTCGTGATGCCAATCTCCGCATTAAAAATAAGCCGGAATGGATGATTGTGCGCGTTGTGCCTGTTATTCCACCGGAATTGCGCCCTCTTGTTCCTCTAGATGGTGGCCGTTTTGCCACCTCCGATCTCAATGATCTTTACCGCAGGGTAATTATCAGAAATAATCGTCTGAAGCGTCTTATCGAAATCAAAGCTCCTGATGTGATTCTCCGTAATGAGAAACGTATGCTTCAGGAAGCAGTTGACTCATTATTTGATAACTCGCGTAAGGCAAGTGCTGTTAAAACCGAATCTAACCGCCCTCTGAAATCGCTTTCAGACAGTTTGAAAGGTAAGCAAGGTCGTTTCCGTCAGAACCTTCTCGGTAAGCGTGTTGACTATTCAGCTCGTTCCGTAATTGTTGTTGGTCCTGAATTGAAACTGCACGAGTGCGGTCTTCCAAAAGATATGGCTGCTGAGCTTTTTAAGCCGTTTATCATTCGTAAAATGATAGAGCGCGGTATTGTAAAAACAGTGAAATCAGCCAAGAAAATCGTTGACAAGAAAGAGCCTGTAGTTTGGGATATTCTTGAAAGCGTATTGAAAGGTCACCCTGTATTGCTCAACCGTGCCCCAACGCTTCACCGTTTAGGTATTCAGGCATTCCAGCCAAAACTTATCGAAGGAAAAGCAATCCAGTTGCACCCTCTTGTTTGTACAGCATTTAACGCTGACTTTGACGGTGACCAAATGGCGGTTCACCTTCCTTTGGGCAATGCGGCTATTCTGGAAGCTCAACTTTTGATGTTGGCTTCTCATAACATTCTTAACCCTGCAAATGGCGCTCCAATCACCGTTCCTTCTCAGGACATGGTACTGGGACTTTACTACATTACCAAGGGTAAAGAAAATACTCCAGAAGCACCGGTTAAGGGTTCAGGTAAAACCTTCTATTCTCCCGAAGAGGTGACCATCGCTTATAACGAAGGTAAACTTGATCTGCACGCATACATTAAAGTACGTTGGGCAGATATTGAGGGCAAGACGCAAATTATTGATACCACTGCCGGTCGTGTACTTTTCAACGATTTAGTACCTAAGGAAGTAGGTTATATCAACCAAGTTCTTACCAAGAAAGCGCTTCGTGATATTATTGGTGATATTATCAAAGAAGTAGGAACTGCAAGAACTGCTGAATTCCTCGATGATATTAAGCATCTTGGATTCCAAATGGCATTCAAAGGCGGACTTTCTTTCAAACTCAGCGATGTAATCATCCCTGAAGAAAAAGAAAAGCTCGTTGAAGAAGCTGGGGCTAAGGTTGCTGAGGTAATGGAGAACTATAACATGGGTCTTATTACCAATAACGAACGATACAACCAGATTATCGATATCTGGACACATACTAACTCCAAGCTTACTAATATTCTGATGGATCGCATTAAGAGCGATCGCCAGGGATTCAATTCCATCTATATGATGTTTGACTCCGGAGCACGTGGTTCTAAAGAGCAGATTCGTCAGCTTTCCGGAATGCGTGGTCTGATGGCTAAACCACAGAAATCTGCGGCTACAGGAGGTCAGGACATCATCGAAAATCCTATCCTTTCTAACTTTAAAGAAGGTCTTTCGATTTTGGAGTACTTCATTTCAACTCACGGGGCACGTAAAGGTCTTGCGGATACAGCTCTTAAAACAGCAGATGCCGGTTACCTTACCCGTCGTTTGGTTGACGTTGCTCAAGACGTTATTATTACAGAGCATGACTGCGGAACTCTCCGTGGCATTATGGCTACTGCACTCAAAAAGAGTGATGAAATTGTTGAATCATTATACGATCGTATTCTAGGTCGCGTAACGGTTCACGACATTCTCAATAGTGACGGTGAACTTATTGTTGCTTCTGGTGAGGAGATCCGAGAGAATGCTGCCAAAGCTGTTGATGCAATGGGTCTTGAAGAAGTTGAAATTCGCTCAGTACTTACTTGTGAAACCAAGCAAGGATGTTGCTCTAAGTGTTACGGACGTTTCCTTGCTACAGGCCGAATGACGCAGGTAGGTGAAGCTGTAGGTGTAATCGCTGCTCAGTCAATTGGTGAGCCAGGTACACAGCTTACACTTCGTACCTTCCACGTGGGTGGTGCTGCATCAGGTATGTCTGAAGAGAGCAATCTTCGTGCTAAGAGCAGTGGTAGAGCCGAATTCGAAGAACTTCGCACGGTTAAGCGTAAGCTAGCTGACGGAACAATCGAAGAAGTGGTGGTATCGCGTTCTACTGAATTAAAAATTATTGACGAGAGGTCGGGCTTAGCTTTAGCAACTATGAACCTTCCTTATGGTTCTAAACTCTATACCAAGCAAAGTGCTCAAATCAATAAAGGAGATATCATTTGCGAATGGGATCCTTATAACTCTGTAATTATCACTGAGGTACCGGGTAAAATCCATTTCGACGGAGTAGCTGAAAACGTTACTTTCCGCGAAGAAATGGACGAACAAACTGGTTTCACCGAAAAGGTAATTATCGAGAGCCGCGATAAAAAGATGAACCCTTCTATTCAGATTGTGAAAGGAAAGGGCAAAGACAATGAACCTTTGAGAATGTATTCTATTCCTGTAGGGGCTCATATCTCGGTAAATGAAGGTGATGCAATTGGTGAAGGTGAAATCATAGCTAAGATTCCACGTTCAGGTGGCCGTTCAGGTGATATCACCGGAGGTTTGCCGCGCGTTACTGAGCTTTTTGAAGCTCGTAATCCTTCTAATCCTGCTATCGTTTCTGAAATTGATGGTATCGTTACTTACGGTAAAATCAAACGCGGTAATCGTGAGATTCAGGTTGAGTCGCGCACTGGCGAAAAGATGAAGTACTTGGTTCCGCTTTCTAAGCATATCCTGGTGCAGGAAAATGACTATATCAAAGCCGGTTCAGCTCTTTCTGATGGTGCTATTACTCCATCTGATATTCTGGCTATCGAAGGTCCAACTGCTGTGCAAGAGTACATCGTGAACGAAGTTCAGGAAGTATATCGCTTGCAGGGTGTGAAAATCAACGATAAGCACTTTGAAGTTATAGTTCGTCAGATGATGCGTAAAGTAATTATCGAAGATCAAGGTGATACTCGTTTCCTCGAAAAGCAAGCTATCGATAAGGTAGACTTCATGGGAGAAAACGATATGATCTATGGTCAGGTTGTAATTACGGATTCAGGAGATTCTGAAGATCTTCGTCCGGGTATGATGATTACTGCGAGAAGACTTCGTGATGAGAATTCTAAACTTCGTCGCTTAGATAGAAAGCTTGTTGAAGCGAGGGATGCTATTCCTGCTACATCAAGAACCTTGCTACAAGGTATCACCAGAGCTTCGCTTCAGACTAAATCCTTTATCTCGGCGGCTTCCTTCCAGGAGACTACCAAGGTATTGAATGAGGCTGCGGTAAGCGGTAAGGTGGATGACTTGTTAGGTCTGAAAGAAAACGTTATTGTTGGTCACTTGATTCCTGCTGGTACTGGTGTTCGCCGTCACCACAATTTGATAGTTGCCAATAAGGATGATTATAATGCTATCAGAAGCGGAAAAGTAGAAGCTGCTGCTGAGGAATAATCTTCCTTTAAACGGAATAATAAAGAGGCTGACTCATGTGAATGAGGCAGCCTCTTTTCTTTTGATAAGAACTTTTGGAAGTTTTTTGTGTCGTAAAAGGCGAATATGGAATAGTAAAAGAACGCAAATAATTTTTGCCTTTCGTACTCCTTGTTTTTGGCGATTTTTGAGTTGCTAATTCAAAGAATCTACCGCAGATCGCCTTTGAAATTTACGGATTAACCCCGCTTTCCGCAGGCTTTTGCTCGCTCTGATAACCGAACAAGCGCTTTTCTTTGATTATGGTATCTACATAAGTTGGAACCAATTCTTCCCAACCCTCTTGTCCCGTGCGAATCATCCTCAAACATTCTCTGGAATATATATCCAAAACCTGTTGATTATAATCCTCTATATCAACAATTCTCTTATTGTAGGAAAGATATTCAAACAATGGGCGAATCCTTGGATGAATAGGCATAGTATGACTCTTCAACAATTCACCCGTAGCTTCATTTTTCCATGGGTACAAATACACTTTCAGGTCTCTCGAGAACATGACACCAAAAGCTTCCATAATACCGCCATTCAAATTGCGGTAATATTTTTCATTAAAAACCTCAATCATGTTATTTACCCCCATGATAATGCCCATGCGCCTCTTGGTAAATCTCGAAAAATACTCCACCAATTTATAATATTTCATATAATTGGAAATGAGTACTGTTTGCCCCAGCGAACACAAGATATCAGCCCGGTCTAAAAAGTCCTTCTCATCAATATCTCCTTCAGCGCTGAGGTTATTAAGGGTAATTTCAAACAATACTTGAATATTAGTAGGATCAACCCTCTGCTCTTTTTCGAAAAGCTTAAAGCCTTTCATAATCATATCGATATTCACCTTAGTAACAGGTCGGAAACTGCCGCGAATAGCCAGAATGTTCTTCTTGTACAACACATCTGATGCTTGAAGATTTTCTCCATCAGGTGAGAAAATAACAGCATCCGTCATTCCATTTTTTACCAATTGCAAACTCATTAAACGATTGTCCACATTTGTAAAATCAGGACCACTAAACTCAATGGTATCAATTTCTACCTGCTCACGACTCAGATTATCGTATAATGAAAGCAGGAACTCTTTTGGCTTCTTATGAAAGAAGTAACAAGCATATAAAAGATTCACTCCGATGGTGCCGCAGGTAACCTGTTGGATCAAAGCTTCATTTTCATGAAGTCTCACGTGAAAAATTACAGTACTCGGTTCAGCGTTGGCATTCGTTTGAAATTTAACGCCAATCCAGCCATGCCCTTGAATCGTTTTTTGATAGTTAATAGTGGCAATGGTATTTGCAAAAGAGAAGAATTTTTTGGTAGGATGATTTTTCCTCGGTAAACGATCCACAATAAGATTGTACTCATGTTGGAGCATGTTGAGAACGCGCGGTTTGCAAACGTATCTACCATTGGTTTCGATGCCGTAAATTGCATCGGAAAAGTCTTTGTCGTAAGCCGACATCGCTTTTGCTATAGTTCCGGAAGCACCACCGGCTCTGAAGAAATGTCTTACCACTTCTTGTCCGGCGCCAATTTCGGCAAATGTGCCGTAAATGTCCTGGTTAAGATTGATCCTTAGCGCCTTTTGTTTGGCCGATAAGATCACCCGTTCAAGTTCCAATTTCTTTCCTTTTATGAGAGGTTGCTCACAAAGTTACCTTATCTTCCTGAGCCAAGGTATAAATCACTGTACTTTTATGATGTTATTTTTTGCAATGCATGCAGAATGATCTGATTGAAATCGTTTTTCTTGGTACGGGAACTTCGCAAGGAGTTCCTGTAATTGCCTGTGAATGCGATGTTTGTACTTCTAATGATCCCCGTGATAATAGATTGAGAACCTCGATCATGCTTTCATATCGGGGAAAAAATATCGTGATTGATTCCGGTCCTGATTTCCGGCAACAAATGCTTCGTCAAAAAGTGATGCATCTCGATGCCATTGTTTACACTCATGAACATAAGGATCATGTGGCGGGAATGGATGACGTGAGGGCTTATAATTACAAGCAGCAAAGCGATATGCAATTGTATGGGAGTTTTCGGGTGGAAGAGGCTATTCGTCGTGAGTTTCATTATGCATTCACAGAAAAGAAATATCCAGGAATTCCGGAAGTGGTTTTTAATCGTATTGATAATGACCCTTTTCATCTTTTGGGTCTCCATTTTATTCCGGTGGAAGTTATGCACTATCACTTGCCGGTTCAGGGATTTCGAATTAACGATATCAGTTACATCACGGATGCGAATTATATCGCTCCCGAAGAAATCGAAAAGATTAAAGGTTCTCGAATTCTCATCATAAATGCCTTGAGAAAACAAAGTCATCCTAGTCATTTCAATCTGGAGGAAGCGTTGCAATTAATTGAGCAAATCAAACCTCAACAAGCCTATCTAATCCATATTTCACATCTCATGGGTAAACATGCTGATGTGGCAAATGAATTGCCAAAAGGGGTGCAGATTGCCTGGGATGGGTTGAGGATTTGTTGATCTGATCGAATTCCAGAAAGGAATTTCCCGCAGATCCCGCAGATCCCGCAGATTTTCGCAGAGATTAATTTGTGATTTGAGAACCTAACATTTCTGCATTTTATCTGCCTTTAACCTGCGGGAAACTTCTATAATTTGCCAATTAACCTCCGCTCGTTGAAATATTAATAGATATTTAACATGCTTCAAAAAAGATATTCCTACATTTTAGTAACATATTTAATGCTAAAACCGTCGTAGGCTCATGCGGAAACTTTACCTCTCATTTTTCACTTGAGCATGCATCAGTTCCCATGCTCAAGTGATTCAGGAACACTTTGGTGCCGGGCAAAGCTTGGGCATTTCGGTCACGTCCAGCAGTCAGAGCAATGGTACAAATGCCAATTCTACCATTAATGGAAACGGACTGGATCAGCAATTTGATGAGGCCTCTCGATTTCTCGGACAAGCAAGTCTCGGAGCCAACAATGAATTGATTACATACGTGGCGAGCATCGGAGCCGAAAATTGGATCGATGAACAATTCGCATCAGGAATGGTCAATTTCAGGGATACCACCCAAATGATTTGGGATGAGTTCGTTCTTGATTATGCCGATCAATGGGGACCCGATGAAGTTTTTGGCAATGACGCACTATTTCCAATTGCTACCTATTGGCGAATGGCATGGTGGAATAACGTTATGAAATCAGATGACCAACTCCGACAAAGAGTGGCCCTTGCATTGAGCGAAATTATGGTGGTATTAGAAAAATCCCAACTCGAACTTCATGCAATGGGATTGGCAGATTATTACGATCAACTCTATCACAATGCTTTTGGGAATTACCGCGATCTGATTGAAGATGTAACCCTGCATCCATCCATGGGCTTCTATCTCAGTCATCTGAATAATGAAAAATCAAATGAAGAATTAAATATTCATCCGGATGAAAATTATGCCCGCGAAGTGATGCAGTTATTCAGCATAGGATTATATGAACTCAATATAGATGGGAGCTTGGTTTTGGATCAAAACGATGCTCCAGTACCAACTTATAATAATGATGATATTAAGGAATTTGCTAAAATATTTACTGGACTAGGTCCCGCATAATATTGGCAGATGTAGCAGTATTTGTCGGAAATACCAGTAATTTATGATAATTTAAATAATATGGTTCAAATTATAAATATGTATATTCAAATGCAAATGTTTGAGGAGTGGCATGAGCCGGGTGAAAAGTATTTGCTAAACGCTCAGGTAGTGCCAGCGGGACAAACAGGATTGGAAGATATTTCGGATGCCCTCGACAATCTTTACAATCATCCTAATGTTGGACCATTTATTGGAAAGCAATTAATTAAGCGATTGGTGAAATCTAATCCAAGCCCCGAATATATAGAGCGCGTGGCTTCCGCATTTAATGATAATGGAGAAGGAGTGCGGGGTGATATGAAAGCAGTGATTAAAGCTATTTTATTGGATGAATAAGCTCGCAATTGTGAATGGATTGATTTGCCATCAAGCGGAAAAATGCGCGAGCCACTTATAAGATACACGCAATTTATGCGCGCTTTTGATGCCAATAATGAAAGCGGAAAACTTTGGAATGGCGCATACACTTTTGAATTTGTTTGCAAACAACATGTATTAGCTGCGCCAAGCGTTTTCAATTTCTTTTTGCCCGCACATTCTCCTCACGGACCTATATTCGATCAGGGATGAGTAGCTCCCGAATTCGAAATTCTCACTTCAGCCAATGCCATGAATTATATAAATTTGGTTTATGCCTGGTTATTGAGCGATAAGTACATGGAAGTAACGGCACAAGCCAGTAGCAGCGAGTTCGGATTTCCGGAATTTAATGAAGCACTCTTGAATCCTGCCGATAAAGTAGCATTGGATCTCAGTGATGAAATTGCATTGGCCGATAATCCTGCGCTGCTTATGGAACGACTCGATTTGATTTTAACCGGCGGAACCATGTCGGATGAAAGCAAAGAAAGTATAGCAGATTTAGTTACAACGCTTGCATTTTTTGATGAGGCAGTAGCCGTTAAAGCCGGAATTTTTCTCACTATAATTTGTCCAGATTATGTGATCCAGAAATAAATTCACTAAAGAAATTAAGGGGATTTCGAGAAGAAAATTCCTCGGACAGGCGAGCTGTGCAGCCATTGGAACCACCACATTTCTGAATTCTTTCTTGAATTTGGGAATGGTAAGTGCACTCTCTGCAAAAACGCACCGTTCTTTCTTTTCGCCTCCGCCACCAGAAGATTATAAAGCATTAGTTTGTATTTTACTCGCTGGTGGAAATGACAGTTTCAATATGCTGGTTCCGTATTCCAATAATGTGTATAATGAATACGCCCAAACCCGCTCCAATCTTGCTCTTCCTCAAGGTGAACTACTTCCTTTAAACTATACGGATGGCAATGGAAATCAGTTTGCGGTTCATCCATCTATGCCTGAGTTGCAAGGCCTTTTTAATGAGGGAAAAGCGGCATTTGTTTCCAACGTAGGAACGCTTTTACAACCCACTAGCAAGGCTGAAATATTGGCCGGAACTGCTCCACTACCATTGGGTTTATTGTCGTATGCGGATCAGATTCAACAATGGCAAACATCATTACCTCAAGATCGTTCTTCCAAAGGTTGGGGCGGAAGAATGGCCGATATTCTTTATACACTTAATGAAAATCCCAATGTTTCCATGAGCATTTCATTGGCTGGTGTAAATACTTTTCAAACCGGCAATGAAATAATTGAATTCGCTGTTCAGAATTCTGGAAATGGATCAGTTGGAATTGCCATGTTTGATGCGCAAGACCCATTCAATCAACTACTGTCAGGCACTGCACAAAGCTTGCTGAATCAGCAGTACAGCGATGTATTCAAACAAACGTATCGCGATAAAGTGATTAATTCACAAGCACAACATGAATTATTTAACGCATCTATAGGTGCCGTTCCTCCATTCGCTACTCAGTTCACGCAGTCTAATCCGGTTTCAAAAAAATCTAGAAATGATTGCCAGAACAATTGCAGCACAAGATGCACTAGGACATAGTCGTCAAACCTTTTTCCTCAATTTTGGAGGATGGGATCATCATGATGAGGTGCTCAATAATCAAATGAATATGCTCAGTTTAGTGAGTCAAGGTTTGCAGGAATTTAATGCCGCTATGGAAGAAATTGGGCAATCGCAAAAAGTGACCACATTCACTATTTCTGATTTTGCGCGCAGCCTCGGATCCAACGGAAATGGAACCGATCATGCTTGAGGCGGAAATGCTATTGTGATGGGTGGAAGCGTAAACGGAGGACAAATTTATGGTCAGTACCCAAGTCTAGTTTTGGGTTCTGAACAGGAAGTAGGAGGAGGAGTTTTGATTCCTACTACTTCGGCAGATGAGTATTTTGCCGAACTCGCGCTATGGATGGGATTGCCGATTTCTGATTTCGAATACGTGCTTCCCAACCTCAATAATTTCTACTATATCAATAACGGACAGCCTTTGGGCTTCATGAATAGTTGAGTATGAAAAAGCATATTTATAAATTCATTATATCGCTTATTTTATTCCATGGAAATGGAGTAATGGCGCAATGCGAATTTGATGCACATTCCGTTAATTGGGAAGACGCATGGCTCAGTTGTGAAACTTCTGTTAATCCCAATACGGAGAGAGGAGAGGGACATTGGATCATGTACGATTTAGGCAGTCCCAAAGCCCTATTTCAAAGCCATTTTTGGAATTGTAATGTACCGGGATCTACAGGATTGGGAATCCGAAATTGTTATTTCGATCTCAGCATCAACGCTCAGGATTGGGAAAGTTGGGGGACGATGGAAATTGCCGAAGCATCAGGCAGCAACTCCTATCAGGGAATCGATGGACCTTATTTAGATGGAATAATCGGGCGCTATTTATTGATCAGTATTCAGAGCAATTGGGATGGGGATGATTGCAGCGGATTTGCAGAACTCAAAGTCGATTATGAGGATTTGTCCACCGATCTACCAGAAGCATCAGCTTTGGCCTTTGATCTCTTTCCTGTACCAGCCGACCAGAGCTTAGTGATGCGTCACTATGATCAAGGAAACATGAGCATACAGGTTTTTGACATGAGCGGTGCCTTGGTTTTTTCCGAGCGCATCAACAGCTCAACCTCCTACCTCAATGTGAGCCAATGGACTGCAGGTTTGTATGTGATGATGCTGAGCAATAATGAAGGCATCACTCATTCCAAAAGATTCATGGTAGCGCATTAATTCTGCATTTCGACATTGCTTTCCCTAACTTTGCCCCATGGGAAGCAAATTGCTGTATTATTTATTGATTTGGCCAATTTCCAGATTGCCGTTTTTCTTGCTATATAGGCTCTCCGACCTGTTTTTTGTTGTTTTGTTTTACTTCGCTGGTTATCGCAAAAAACTAGTGATGAAAAACCTGCGCAATTCTTTTCCTGAAAAATCCGAAAAGGAATTAAAAAGCATATCCAGAGCCTTTTATCGGCATTTCTGCGATCTCATAGTTGAAGCACTTAAAGGCTTTTCTATTTCCGAAAAGAGCGCCCGGGAACGTATGTTTTCCAAGGATACCTCCCTCCTCCAAAAATATGCCGATGAAAAGCGAAAAGTGTTATTGGTAGCAGGACATTACAATAATTGGGAGCTCTTCGCCAATGCCGGAGCCTTACAAATCCCTATGAAGCTCATCGGTATTTACAAAAAATTGCGCGATCCCTTTATGGATCAGCAGGTACAGCTAACTCGCGCTAAACATGGTTGCATTTTAGTGTCATCCAAGGAAACTGTTAAAGCATTTGAAGATTACGAAGCTCCTGTAGTTATTGCATTTGCTATGGATCAGGCTCCGGTAAGTTCGAGCAAATCTTATTGGATGAACTTTCTCAATCAGGATACCGCCATACTTTTTGGATCGGAGAGATATGCTAAAAAGTACGATACCCCGGTAGTTTTCGGACAAATTATCAAAGTAAAGCGAGGTTATTACGAATTGAAATTTACTCTCCTTTGCGATAAACCGAATGAAACGGCTTACGGAGAAATTACAGAGAAAATGACCCGGTTTTTAGAAGGAATCATCATAGAAAAGCCTGAGTATTGGCTTTGGACGCATAAACGATGGAAACGCAGACGTGATGATGGCACCTGAGCGCATGGAAAAACCTGCTATTCCGTTGGCAGAACGAATGAGACCCCGCAAGTTGGACGATTATGTGGGGCAAAGTCATTTGGTGGGTGAGAATGCCCCGCTGCGACAAGTCATTCGTTTCGGACAAATTCCATCTATGATTTTTTGGGGACCTCCAGGAGTGGGGAAAACGACCCTCGCCAGTATTTTATCTGAAGAACTCAAAACGCCATTTTACACGCTTAGCGCAATCAGTTCGGGAGTGAAAGATATTCGCGAAGTGATTGACAAAGTGAAAAGTCAGGGTATGTTCGGAAATCGAAATGCTATTCTTTTCATTGATGAGATTCATCGTTTTAGCAAATCTCAGCAGGATTCTTTATTGGGTGCAGTTGAAAAAGGCATCATCACTTTGGTTGGAGCAACAACTGAAAATCCATCCTTCGAAGTGATTCCGGCGTTGCTTTCCCGTTGTCAGGTGTATGTAATGAAAACCTTTGAGGAAAAGGATTTGCTGGAATTATTGCATCGTTCTATTGCGAATGATATCTGGTTAAAAGCCAGAGGAGTGGAATTGAAAGAAACCGAAGCACTCTTGCGATTATCGGGAGGTGACGGACGGAAATTACTCAATGTACTCGAAATGGTGGTTGCGGCTACAGATGAGAGTCCTGTTGAAATCACTGATGAACTTTGCATGAGCATTGTACAGCAGCACATGGCGATGTACGATAAGACTGGAGAAATGCATTATGATATTATTTCTGCATTTATTAAATCTATCCGTGGAAGCGATCCTAATGCTGCGGTGTATTATTTGGCCAGGATGGTAGAGGGGGGTGAAGATCCTAAATTTATTGCCCGAAGAATGTTGATTTTAGCGGCAGAAGATATAGGATTGGCTAATCCAACGGCCTTGGTAATGGCTGAAACCACCTTCTCTGCGGTTGAAAAAATTGGATGGCCTGAATCTCGGATTCTGTTATCGGAATGTGCGCTTTATTTGGCAACGTCGGCAAAGAGCAATTCTGCATATACTGCCATTGATGATGCGATTGCTAAGGTGAAAGAAACGGGAGATTTGAGCATTCCACTTCATTTGCGCAATGCTCCCACTAAATTGATGAAGGACTTGAATTACGGAAAGGACTATCAATACAGTCATAGCGGTGAAGGTAATTTTGTGAATCAAGAATTTTTGCCTGATAAAATCAAAGGCACTGCCTTCTATAAACCCGGCGTAAATAAGCGTGAATCTTCCCTAAAAGAATGGTTAAAAATGCTCTGGAATGGGAAATATGATTATTGAATTAATCTCCATAAGGAGATACGTAAAACGTGCAATGCGTTGTATGGTAAGAGTTTTGCATACCTTTTTGTCTTGGCGTCTTTGTGGAAAAATGGAATTACATACCAGAAAATCTTCTTTTCCCTATATCACTCCATTCTTGTCAATTAATAGCTCAGCGATTTCTGCTCGCTGCTCTGTCTTATGATTCACAAACTCAAGGCCGATGAATTCCTCAAGAAGCGAACCAACACTGTTCTCTTCGACGTTCGCTCACCCGCCGAATATGAGCGCGGACACATCCCTGGGGCTATCAGCTTGCCACTATTCAGCAACGAAGAAAGACAGCAAGTAGGAACAATCTATAAACAAAAGGGCCGAGAAATTGCGATTGATAAAGGATTGGAATTTGTTACTTCCAAAGTAATGGGAATGCTCCATTCCGTCAAAAGCATATCCACAGAACGACGAGTATTGCTTTACTGTTGGCGAGGCGGAATGCGAAGTGGAAGCATAGCTTGGATGCTCGATTTATACGGATTTCACGTAAGCGTATTGCAAGGCGGATACAAAGCCTACCGACACTTACAAGACCATTGTTACCAGCAAGCCAAACCCTTTTTGGTGTTGGGTGGAAACACTGGGTCAGGCAAAACAGAAGTCCTTCGTGAACTGCAAAACCGAGGCGAACAATTCCTAGATCTCGAAAAAATAGCAAGTCACCGAGGCTCCGCATTTGGCGCCATCGGAATGCCCGATCAACCGAATTCAGAACATTTTACTAATTTACTATTTGACGATTATATAAATTTAAATCCCAATCGCATTATTTGGATTGAAGACGAAAGCAAATCCATTGGGCGTGTTCATCTCAGTCCGCTATTTTTCGATTTATTGAAAAATAGTCCCATGATTGTTCTCGATATTCCCCGTGAAGCGCGTGCCCAGATGTTAGAGCGAACCTATGGATTTATAAGCTCCGAAGCCGTTAGAGATGTTATTGAAAAAGTCGCCAAACGCATGGGTGGACAAAACGTAAGCGAAGCCCTGCAAGCCCTTGAAGAAAACAATCGCGAACTCGTGATTGATCATTTATTGCGTTATTACGATCGCGCTTATAGCCATAGCATGGGCAAACACGAGCGCAAAATTGACATTATTAAATTTGAATCCACAAGCATCGATCCCATTTGTTCAGCACTATTAACATGGACCAAAAATCTTCAGACCCTATAAAACTCAGCGCCTATTCCCACGGAGCAGGTTGCGGTTGTAAACTCAGTCCAGCGCAATTAGACGAAGTCCTGAGCAAACTGGAACCTACTACTGCCTTTCCGAAACTATTGGTAGGTAGTTCAAGTAAAGACGATGCAGCAGTGTACGATTTGGGCGATGGAAAAGCTTTGATAAGCACCCTTGATTTTTTTATGCCCATTGTTGATGACGCGTTCGATTTTGGTCGTGTAGCAGCCACCAATGCCATCAATGATGTGTACGCCATGGGGGCCAGTCCGATATTTGCTCTTGCTATATTAGGATGGCCCGTAGGTAAATTACCAACCTCCCTCGCCACCGAAGTTATCCGAGGTGCGCAGGAAGTTTGCAAAGAGCATGGCATTCCACTAGCCGGCGGCCATAGCATAGACAACCTCGAGCCCCTTTTTGGACTTTCTGTAAACGGCCTCGTGGCCACTACCTCATTCATCAGCAATGGCGGATCAAAGCCTGGCGATTTGCTCTACCTCACAAAACCAATTGGCACCGGCATTTTAGCCACCGCACTCAAGCGCGGATTAGCAAGTCCCGAACATATTGCCTACCTCACAAATATGATGTTGCAGTCTAATAAAGTGGGAGCGCTCCTACCGCAAATTCACGGTATACACGCCCTCACCGACGTGACCGGATTTGGTTTAGCCGGACATTTAATTGAACTATGCGAAGGTTCCAACTTAAGCGCCCGCATTAATTTTGACGATATTCCTCTAATGGACTTGAGCATACTCAAACCCTATCTAGATGCCTTCGTAATTCCTGACAATACTTTTCGAAATTTTAGCAGTTATTCCTCCAAATTATCCACGCTATCTGGCATTCAAATGCAAATTCTCTGCGATCCTCAAACCTCCGGTGGATTGTTGATAGCCGTTTCCAAAGAATCTGCGAATCACTTAGAAGTTTTGTTAAAAGATAATGGGGTAGGAGCGTGGGTGATAGGGGAGATGATAGAGAAGTCGGACAAAGTGCTGAATGTTTATTCTTCATTCTGATTCTCGCTTTAAGGCTTGTTGCATAGTTGTTACTTTCTCCTGATTTTATTGGGTTTCAGAGATTTATTTTATTGAGAAATTTTTGGGATAATTCGAAGTGAATAGGATTTTTTGGGAGATGGGATAGAGCTGAAATAGGGTGGAAAAGATTAATTTTTTTTTTGGATTTTTATACCAAAGTCCATCATTAGATGAGCAGATATTATCAGAGGAGGCTTGTTAAGAATCGAGTTTGACGTAGGCCACTAATTTAACAGGAAATCAATTGGATAATCCATTTGATAGTGCGAGCCTGATAGTGTTCAATGCACTCGGGCAGCAAGTAAAACAAATGGCAAACATTTCTGTAAACTATGTTATTTTAAGTCGAGCCGATCTTTCCAATGGTCTTTATTTTGTTCAATTGATAGAAGATGGAAAAACGATTGCTGCTGAGAACTTGATTATTGGAGATTAATAATTGAAATTAAATTTTGTTTTAACTCTAATTACTCTGCTCATTTTATACCGTATAGGTATCTGTTATAGTCCAATTCCGTATTGCTCCATTGGTCTATAACAGCTACTCTAACGGCATTTGCCAATCTTTCACATAAAATATTTTGGACTATATTATAGGTAGATTTGGTATTACTTTCGTTAACCTTTGGTTATTCAGAAGGATACTGTAGGATTTGCAGTAAAAAAAAACAGCACTTTTTTTATTTCTTTTTTGCCCACTGCGATGCTAAAAATGATCAGCGAAATTTGTTCTGGAAGTCGTCATATTTGGTGAATACCCTGTGATATTCCTTGTCAAAAATCTTAAAATAAATATTGGCAGGATAATAGTTATAGTAAGGCCATAGTTTTGTCAAACTATTCTGCTCTGTTGTATAACTATTAATAAGAGCATAATATAGGTCTCATGTTAAAAATATTTTGTATATGCAAAAGACAAGGGGTAGTAAAGACGTTCAAGAATCAACTCGATTAAAGGTTTGTGCTTACTTAAAAAAGAAGTTGGGCGCTCAAAATCAAGCATCTGAAATATTTCAAATAAGCATTAGAAGTGTTAATAGGATTTGGGCTAATTACAAAATCAAAGGAAGTCGTGGATTACAAAGTAAAAAGCGTGGTGTACGAGGTGGTAAAAAAATTAATGGTGTACAAGCAGCCGAGGTTCGCAGATTGATTAAAGAGAAAATGCCTGACCAATTAAAAATGCCTTTTGGTTTGTGGACAAGAGAAGCGGTGGAACAATTGATACTAAATAAATACGGTATTGAATTGTCTCGATGGCAGGTTGGTAGGTATTTAAAATCTTGGGGTTATACGCCGCAGAAGCCTATTAGTAAAGCATACGAGCAGGATCCAAGGCGAGTGGAACAATGGTTAAAAAAGGAATATCCTGCAATAAAGAAGAAAGCTAAGAAACAAAATGCGGTTATCTATTTTGAGGATGAGGTTGGTATGCGAAGCGATCATCAAGCGGGTAAAAGTTATGCAGCTAAAGGAGCCCCGCCAGTGATTAAAAGGACAGGACAACGCTTTTCATTAAACATGGTATCGGCAATAAGCAACAAGGGGCATGTTGAATTTATGATATTGGATGGCACATTTAATGTGGCTGTATTTATTGTTTTTTTAGCCCAATTAATAAAGTACAAACAGTACAAAATATTTTTAGTATTAGATGGCCATTCAGCTCATAAAACGATTATGGTGAATGCTTGGTTAGAAGCGCAAAAAGATAGAATAGAATTGTTTTTTCTGCCTCCATATAGTCCAGAACTGAACCCACAAGAATATGTAAATCAAGATTTGAAAACAAACATAATAGGCAAGAAACGCCCTGTCAATAAGGCTCAGATGAAAAGCAATGTAGAGGATTTTATGTACAAAAGAAAAAATGATAAAAAGCAAGTGCAAAAATATTTCCACGCAAGCCACATCAAATATGCAGCGTAGATATTTTGTAAGACCTAAATAAATAAACGATTAATAGTAATCAATAATCCTCGTTCAGATAACAAATTAAACAGGCCATCCCGGCCTATTTGAAACTGATGTGCCCTTAAAAAAGCTTGCATCTCGTGAAATAATTTACGAGTACCCAATCGCTTTTGATGCTTCCTATAACGAAGCACCTCTTCAATAATAATATCAGCTTGATACGCTTTTTGTTGAATGAATTTTACGCCCTGATAGTAGCTTTGCCTGCTATAACCAAGAAACAAATAAAGGTCGTTTACATAACGAGGGTTCCTTTGTTCTACTGTTTCTACCGCTTGGTGCCAGACTTTTTTCGGATGCTGATTTTGAGTTGGTCTTCTGCAATATCTATCATCGTGTTGAGCAACTCAACATGCAGTTTTGATTTTCGCAACTCTTCTTGCAACTCCCTAACATCTGTTGGAAGTTGATCTACTGCTTCATTTTTTAATACTGATTTTGGCTTTAATTTTCGCACTGGCCTACCTTGAAATTTTGTGACCCACAAATGTATTAATCTAAAATCAACACCATGCTTTAAACCCAATTGGCGATAACTCTCCTCGCCCAATAAATACTCGGCAATAATTGCCTCTTTTTCTGTTGATGTTTTTTTTGTCTTTTTCATTCTGTTTACACTTTAAAAGTGTAAACCTATTTTAGGACGAGACACACACCAACTTTATAGCTTTGTCTGACAAAATGAACATTATTTCAAACTCAGTTTCAAAAAGATAAAATAATCACTTTTACCATATTTCTACGCTTGAATTGTTCTTGAAATTAGATACAAGGCTGCATTTAATACCATAGTTTTCTGAAGGCATTTCATAATATTTCACATGAAATTTGTCGATTTCAGAAGCAAAACATCGCTTCGAAACGGAAATTCAATTTATAAATGGCAACTATGGACTGACCACTACAAATCACCCAAAAACAGCACTATGCGGCACAAGACCTCGATATCAATATCACCAAACAAACCATAAACATCAAAAACGAAATGCGGTTAATGCCATGCATCACCCTTAAATTAACATTCTTCTCCCCTGATCTGCGAAAGAGATTAAGAGGATTGATGTAATCGAGTATCTTTTTTAAGAGCATCTTAGATTGGTTTTTGTACTACTAGAACATTTTAAATATGCAATCGTTCAATTGCCAATTAAATAAGCGCAATCATTGAAATCTCCACCCGAACCGATTTTGGTAAACCCGCAACCTGAACTGTTTCACGCGCTGGATAATTGCCTGAAAAATAGGATCCGTACACCTCATTAACTCGAGGAAAATCGGCCATATCCATCAAAAAGATACTCGTTTTAACCACCTTTTCAAATGATGAGCCGGCTTCATCAAGCAAGGCAGTAATATTTTTCATTACCTGATGCGTTTCCTCTTCGATACTACCCTGAATTAGATTTCCTGAGCTAGGCTCGATGCAAATTTGTCCGCTCAAAAACAACATATTTCCTGCGCTAACGGCCTGACTATAGGGCCCTATTGGTGCGGGAGCATTATTGGTGTTCCAGATTTTCTTCATTACCGTATTTTTGTCCAAAGTAAAAAACATTGCGCATACTTATCCTCGATAATTACGATTCATTTACTTATAATCTCTATCACTACTGTTTGCAGGAGGGAATGCAGGTTATTGTTGAACGAAATAACAAAATCAGTATTGAGCAAGCATTGGCATTTGATGCACTTATTCTTTCTCCCGGTCCTGGATTACCAAAGGATGCAGGCATTATGCCTCAATTAATTACAGCCTGGCCGGGACACAAACCTCTTTTAGGCGTTTGTTTGGGCATGCAGGGCATTGCAGAGCATTATGGAGCAAAATTGCGCAATTTAGGAAAGGTAAAGCACGGACAGGCTGAACAATGTTTTGCAATGGTTAAAGATGAAGTGCTATTTCAGGGCATAGCCTCGCCCTTCGAAACGGGGCATTATCATTCCTGGGTGGTAGATGAATTTGGATTTCCGGATGAATTGCAAATCACGGCCCGCAATCAGGAACAATTAATAATGGCATTGCGACATAAAACCAAACATGTGCGGGGGGTTCAATTTCATCCGGAATCAGTGTTGACACCCGCAGGGCGGGTGATGATGGGCAATTGGCTTGGGGGCATATTGTAGACGCGCAATTGCTCGTCCATCAATTCTCCTGCAATTTGATCAAATTCAACGCAGCGCCTGCCTTAAACCAATCAATCTGTTGTGCATTATAAGTATGATTCACTTGTATGCTGTCAGAGCTGCCGTCAATGTGGTGTAAAATCAATGTCAATGGCATACCCGGCGCAAAGCGATCAAGGTCGGCAAAATCAACGCGGTCATCTTCCTGAATCTTATCGTAATCAGATTCATTATTGAAGGTGAGGGCCAACATGCCTTGCTTTTTAAGATTGGTTTCGTGGATGCGGGCGAATGATTTTACAAGAACGGCGCTCACACCCAAATGACGTGGCTGCATGGCCGCATGTTCGCGCGATGATCCTTCTCCATAATTATGATCACCTACCACTATACTCGGAACTCCAGCAGCTTTATAAAATCGCTGAACATCCGGAACTCCGCCGAAATCACCGTTGAGTTGATTCTTTACTTTATTCGCTTCACCATTAAATGCATTAATAGCACCGGTGAGGGTATTATTTGAAATATTATCGAGATGACCGCGATATTTTAACCATGGCCCAGCCATACTGATATGATCAGTAGTGCATTTTCCAGCGGCTTTAATTAAAACTACAGCGCCTTCAATATTTTTGCCATTCCATTGTGGGAATGAATCGAGTAATTGCAAACGATCGCTCTTAGGATCAACCAACACCTGCACTCCGCTGCCATCTTCAGCCGGAGCTTGGTATCCAGCATCTTCCACTGCAAATCCATTTGGAGGCATTTCAAGTCCCTTAGGCTCATCAAAACGAACTGCCTGCCCATCTTCATTAATAAGGGTATCCTTGAGGGGGTTGAAGGTGAGGTCACCCGCAATGCTCAATGCAGTAACGATTTCGGGAGAAGCCACAAAACTGTGGGTATTCGGATTACCATCATTCCTTTTCGCAAAATTTCGATTAAAGGAAGTAATGATCGAGTTTTTGCGATTAGGATCGTCGGTATGTCTCGCCCACTGGCCGATACACGGTCCGCAAGCATTGGCCAAAACCACTCCACCAATAGCGTCAAAAGTTCCTAAAACACCATCGCGTTCGGCAGTATAACGCACCAATTCCGATCCCGGAGTGATGGTGAATTCGCTCTTCGCTTTTAGATGTTTATCAATCGCCTGTTGAGCCACTGAGGCGGCACGAGTAAGATCTTCGTAAGAACTGTTGGTGCAAGAGCCAATCAATCCAACTTCTAATTTTGCAGGCCACCCATTAGCTTTCACGGCCGCTGCAAATTCACTGATCGGAGTAGCGAGATCGGGGGTGAATGGGCCGTTTACATGCGGCTCCAATTCGTTCAGATTGATCTCAATTACCTGATCGAAATATTTTTCAGGATGCGCGTATACCTCGGCATCTCCATTTAAATGTTCTTTTACCAAATTGGCGAGATCGGCTACTTCTGTACGACCCGTCTGACGAAGGTACTCGGCCATTTTCTCATCATAACCGAAAGTGGAAGTTGTTGCCCCAATTTCAGCACCCATATTACAAATGGTCCCTTTTCCAGTGCATGACAGACTGTTGGCTCCATCACCAAAATATTCTACGATGGCCCCAGTTCCGCCTTTTACGGTGAGGATTCCGGCTACTTTTAAGATCACATCTTTGGCAGAAACCCATCCGCTCAAGCGGCCAGTTAGCTTCACACCAATCAATTTCGGGAATTTAAGCTCCCAAGCCATACCGGCCATTACGTCAACGGCATCAGCTCCACCCACTCCGATGGCCAACATGCCGAGTCCCCCAGCATTTGGAGTGTGCGAATCTGTGCCAATTACCATTCCGCCTGGGAATGCGTAATTTTCAAGTACCACCTGATGAATAATTCCGGCACCCGGTTTCCAAAATCCGATTCCGTATTTATCTGATACAGAGGCCAAAAACTTATACACCTCGTTGTTTTTATTTATGGCATCCTGCAAATCTGCATCGGCACCCACACGGGCTTGTATGAGGTGATCGCAGTGAACAGTGGAAGGAACAGCCACTTTCTTTTTCCCGGCTTGCATAAACTGCAAAAGCGCCATTTGGGCAGTTGCATCCTGCATTGCTACTCGGTCTGGGGCGAAATCAACGTAAGATCCACCACGGACAAAGTTTTCTGTTGCTTCTCCATCCCAAAGATGAGAATATAATATTTTTTCTGTGAGAGTTAAAGGACGTCCCAGAACTCGTCGAGCAGCTTCAACACGCTGCGGGAGGCGCTGATAGTAGCCTCTCATCATTTCTAAATCGAATACCATGGATAAAGAGCGGTTTTTTTTTGACAATCAGTACAAAGGTACAAAACGAAGGCGGATAGCAAAAGTCTGTTAATAATCTACTCAAAAGCCTCCTTAAATTATGTCTTTTCGTACATTTAACGCATGAAAATCCAACTCGGAATAGAGAATGTACGCATAGCTTTAAACGCCATTCGAAGTCAGAAACTGAGAACCCTACTCACCGTTGGAATTATCGCTATCGGAATTATGGCATTGGTTGGCATTCTCACTGCTATTGAGGCGGTGAAGGATAAAATTACAGAGGAATTTTCGCGATTGGGCAGCAATACTTTTACGGTTTATGCCGCCAATTCCAGAACACAGGGCGAGCAGAGTGGTGTACAAGTAAAACAATACGAACCTATCGACTATCGCGAGGCAATGAATTTTGCCGAACAATTTGAATACGATGCTATCACTTCCGTTTCGGCCAATGGCAGTATGAATGCTACCGTAAAATATGGCAATAAAAAAACGGAACCCAATGTTAGAGTAATTGGTGGCGATGAATACTATTTGGGACTTTCGGGCTATTTGATTGCATCCGGCCGTGATTTTTCTCCTACTGATATTGAAGAAGGAAACAATTATGTGATTCTGGGAAAAGACGTGATTGAGAGTATTTTTATTGGAGAAACGGAGCCTTTGGGCAAGGAAATCAAAATTGGCAGTTTTAAATATACGGTAATCGGAACGCTCGAATCCAAAGGTAATAGCATGATGTTTAGCGGGGATAATCAATGTGTAATTCCGGTATCTAATCTTCGTAAAAATTTCGCCTCTGAAAATACCAATTTTGCCATCAATGTTATGGTGAATAATTCTGAGAAACTCGAAGATGCAATAAGCGAAGCAATGGGAATTTTGCGCACAATAAGGGGCGATGCATTGGGGGCAGATTCTTCTACGGAAATTGTGAAAAGTAATAATATGGCTGATACAATGATTGAGGCCATTAGTCTTGTTACGGTTATTGCTACTGCCATTGGATTCATCACTTTATTAGGAGCCGGAATCGGATTGATGAATATTATGCTGGTTTCGGTTACGGAGCGAACTCGTGAAATTGGCGTTCGAAAAGCAACAGGGGCGAGCTCGGCTACTATCAGAAGACAGTTTTTAATTGAGTCGATTGTGATTGGTCAATTAGGCGGAATTTTCGGATTGATTTTAGGTTTGTTGATGGGTAATGCGGTTGCACTAATAATTGGAGCGGGCTTTACAGTTCCTTGGATTTGGTTGCTTTTGGGGATACTATTGTGTTTTGTGGTTGGGGTTGCATCGGGGTATTATCCAGCAAAAAAGGCCTCGGAGCTAGACCCGATTGAAGCGCTCCGATATGAGTAAATAAAACGATGACTGAATAGCGTTAAAATGCTGTTCATGCTTGAGTATTTTTGAACAGCGCAAAACAAAAATATTTCGCTTCCTACTCCAGTACTATTGTTCTACTGTCTCCTCCCAGCCTTACTACATATATACCTGAATCAAGCTTTGATATATTCAATTTACAAGGCATTGCTATAACCTCCGAAAATTGAATCTGCCCCATAATATTAAAAATCTCAATATTTACCAATCCTTCTACTCCATCAATGGTCAAATAATCATTCGCTGGAATTGGGAATAAATTGAAGTTTTTAGGATTCTCTTTCTGAATATCCAATGTACAATCCGGAGAATCGGTATCTGGCGTAATCTGCATAACACCATCCACTGCATACCAGTCTTGCCAAGTTCCACCCGTACCTTCAGTCCAATTATTTAAATTAAATGTATATTCACCTTCACTATTAGCATTGATTCTATAAACCTTTAGCGCAGCATTATTGCGATCCCAGGTGAGGGGCTGATTTGCTGCACAAAGTTCCGGACCAATAGGCTCAATACAGTTTGGACGAAGGAAATACACAAAATCATCGTTCTGTGGTGCGTCGCCAAACACACGAGCAATACCGCTTTCATCAATGCAAACCGCAGAATATTCATCACAGGCTATACCCTTGGCTAGGATGTCTTCATCCTGAAAAAGTCGGGCTAGAAATGTGAAATGCCGACCCCGTCGATCCGGATCATCATAATGCGTATCCGTGATCACATCTTCCAAATATGGCGCATCAATGAAATCACTATAACCAATTTGAACTTGAGATGCATAAGGATTGGCAAGAGCTTGAGCTGTAGTAACTGATCCATTTTCAGCCGAAAAATAAGCAGCCCCCATAATGGCCATTCCGGCAGAAATCCCACCTACCGGACCGCCTTTTATATGGATAAGATTATTGATGGCATCCTCAATGGCATTGTTTTTCCAATATGAAATATAATCCCATTGATCGCCACCTGCAAACCAGATAGCTTCTGCGTTTTGAACTTGTTCGATCACATAAGGATCAGTGGCTGCACTGGCACTATTGAAGACAATTGTTTCCACTGAATTCACCACAACGCCTAAATCCGAAAACATGTAATCATTATAACCATCCGAACCGCTTGCTCTGAGCACCAGTACATCACCCTCTCCAGCTCTTTCCAAAAACCAAATCATAGCATTATCGTGTTCGCTTGCGCCGCCCATGAGGCAAATTCCGCGTAGAGAGTTCGTTTCCACATCAGCAATATCACCTGTGAAATAACTGGTAAAAGATTGTGCCGAAATTTCGAAAATTCCTTGCGTTAAAATCAGGAGAGAAATAAATACTTTGCTCATCGCCATTTAAATAAAGTCTTTTGTCCGGGGGCAAAAATACGAATCAATAAACTATCCGTAGCAATTCTCCCATCCTTGTTTTCCATTGAACTTAAAGCTTCAAACAAAAGCACTTGAGATTCACCATATAATTTCATGCTATCCGACTTTATAAATGCAGCAGTACTTTCATCGATTCCCATTCCCAACAATCCCGGTTTTTCGTAAAGAGCGCTAATCAAGCGGTTATAGCGACTTCTCACTACAAAATGTTGATCGATAATCACATTTTCAAGCAATCCTAATCCTTCTGTATAAATGGCATTTTCACTGCGCAAAAATGAATATGTTCCTTCGTATTGAGGAACCAGTTTTTGATCACCTGTAATCATGTATTTACTCATGAGCGCCGCTCCTGCACTAGTTCCGGCTATCATTGAACCATTCATATAAGCCTTGCGAATTTCCTCTGCCACAACCGATCCTTCGATGCGTTGCATAAACCTACTTTGATCACCACCACTCAGGTAAATAAGCGATGCCCCTGCGATGCGCTCTGCTATTCCTGGTTCATTAGTATTACTTGAATCAAGCATCAACATTTGAGGTTTGTTCTTGCACAAATGCCCTATATTATCCAACATATACAAATACGAGCTATCCGTCTCAATACTACTCATAGGCAAAATCAGCGCCACTCCGGCAGTATCACAACCACTGAGACTCACCATGGAAAGCATCAATCCCGGTGTCAATTCTCCACCGCCAATTATAAATAAAGAACCTTTAGCCGGATTTGAAGAGGGGCTTTGCTTAACAGATGATTCCTGCTTTTGATCAGGATTAGCACAAGCGAAAATCAGTAGGAATGGTAATAATAGCAGGCATTTGGACTTTCTCATATCGTGTGATTTCAGGTTAGCAAGATAAGGATGAATATTAAAAATAATAACACTAAAAAAGGAGAAATTCAATTATTAAATGGTAGATGTGGAATTGGAATTCAGGCCAGATTTTGGACCCATCTATTTTGAACAATTAAATATAAATAACAGGTTTAAATTGCTCATTAGCTTTGATGTTAAAACCTTCAATTCCATGTATTATAACAATATTCTCCCTAAAATTTCCGATCTTTGCGCCCTCAACTAGCTTTTGTTCATTCATGAAACGCATCAATCAATACCGCAAGTTGTTCAATTCCAATGAACAAACTACGCTAAAAGACTTAAAAACCGTCTATAGAAACCTTGTTAAGGAATGGCATCCCGACAAGTTTTTAGCGGGTGATGAGCGCACTGCTGAAGCCGAAATGATGAGCAGACAGATCATCGACGGTTATGCCTTTTTGGTGAGTATGGCTCCTGAAACGATTGCCGCAGAATTGGACACCTACAATGCCATTATCGAGAAAGGAAACATTACGAATTACCATCACAAAGGATTACTTATGGAAATCACTTTCAGCGATGGCAGCACTTACGAATACTTTGGAGTAACTGCAACTGTTTTCAATAAATTTCACAATAGCGACAAGCAAATGCGCGCGGCAAAACGCAGCATATTCTATTCATTCCCTTACAGAAAACAGAAAGACGCAGCAGTTCCGGAACCTGCATGATAAGGTTTCGAAGCAGGATTTTAGCAATCCTCCTCAGCCTGATAATCGTAGGATGTGAGAATAATTCTGCTTCGCCCGGAAAAGCAATAAGGCCTATTCGAATTGATGGGCTCTCAATCGCATCCACAGGCAAAACCGCCGCCCTACCTTTGCCCACCGTTAAAGTGGAATATGACGTTCCTCTGAGTCATTTCTACGCTTTTATCGATAGTCTTTTGCTGATCCATGATTCGGTAGCTGGTATGGCTATTACAGAACATGTGTTGATTAGGGCCAATTCATGGATCATCGATACACTTCGCACAACCGATTACTACTACCGATTGGAAGAAAGAGGAGAATTTGTTGAAAATCCAAATGCGCTCATCGTATTGCATAGCGGGCAAGAAATCACTATTCCAGACTCCACATTGGTGGCTCGTCTTTATCAGAAAATGCGGCAAACAAGAATAGATGTCAACATTCCAGAATTCAAGCTTCGAATCTGGGAGAATGACAAACTATTACACCATTTCAATGTGCGGGTAGGAAAGCATGATGAAAGCTTTTTGAAAATGGCTGGTCGCGTTATCAATCTGGAAACCCCTGTTGGATCCGGCGAAATTGTGCGAATCAATAAAAATCCTTGGTTTATTAATCCCAAGGACAACAAACGCTATTACAAAACCCGTCGTGACGACAAGCGCTATACAGAATTACCTTTAATCCCTTGGATTGAGCCTACCATCAACGATGAGCGCCCCGGCTCACTTATCCATCCAACCACCAACAAATCCACACTAAAAAAAGCGGTATCCAATGGCTGTGTGGGCCTATCCGAAGGAGATATGTGGGTAGTTTACTATTATGCTCCCTTGGGCACGCAGGTTGACTTTCGCTACGATTTACATATTTTAGATTTCCTCGGTGATACTTTGCATCTGGAAGATATTTATGAGAAGGAATTACAGATTAAGAATTGAGGCCTCCTTTGCCAAATAAGCGCCTAATCCTCTATCTTTACTTCAAACTGTTCAAATGTCATTCAATATTTTGAGTAAGGAATTACTTTTTGAGTTCACTCAAGCATTGGGGGAATCTCCATTGGAACAAATGAGGCGTATCAATAAAGAGGAAATTAGTGTTGAATATTTCAATTTCTATAAATCGCTGTCATCGGTATATTCATCCAAAATTGAAGGAGAAAATATCGATTTCGATAGTTATTATAAACATCAATTTTTGAATGTTCCATACCAAGTAGATTACACAAAAAGAACTGACGATCTTTTTGCTTCATATACATTCATCGAAAGTCATGAAATAAGTTTTGAAAACCTTCAAAAAGCACATGCCATTTTAATCGACAATCTTTTACCCAAAAGTCAACAAGGATTGATACACAACAACCGAACGTTTGTGATCAATAAGGAAGATAAGTTTGATTATATACCTGCTAATCCAGCCATTTTAAAAAGAGAACTTGATAAATTATTGGAAGATATCGAAGTGCTTAAAAATTCGAAACTGAATGCTTTTGAAAATTTTTACTATGCAGCCTACATCCATTTGGCATTTGCCATAATCTATCCTTTCCTAGATGGGAATGAACGAACTGCTAGACTGCTCGAGAAATGGTTTTTTATAGAGAATATAGGCAATGAAGCCGCTGTATTCAAGTTAGAAAAAAATTATTTTATCCAGCTAAATGACTATTATAATAATCTCCGCATTTTAGGACTAGAATACGATCATTTAGACTATAGTAAAAATCTGAATTTTATCCTAGTGCCAGACAAAGGAATTAGTACCGTTCAATAGAAAAAACACCTATGAATCTCTCCCAAGTCATATATCTTGTTCTATTACTGCTACTCAGTTTCCAGTCAGTTGCCCAATCCCCTGGCTGTACAGATCCACTTGCCAACAATTACAATATCGAGGCTGATACCAATGACGGAACATGCCTCTACCCTGCTACAAGTTTGAGTCCACAGAATAATGTTGTGCTTTCGGATGATTTAATTGAAATATCCGGAATTGTTTATTGGAACGATTTGCTTTGGGCACATAATGATGATAGCGATACTCATATCTATTCGATGAATCCAAATGGTGGATCCATTCTACAAAGCTTCGATCTCGGAGATGTTGTCAATGATGATTGGGAAGAAATATCACAAGATCAAGACTATTTGTACATTGGTGACTTTGGGAATAATGTAAATGGAAATCGAATTGATTTAGCTATTTTGCGCATTGATAAACTGTCATTATTAAACGAGAATCCTGTTATCGATACCATTCACTTCTCTTATGAAGATCAGTTCAATTTAGAACCCACAGGCAGCAATAACACCGATTTTGATTGTGAAGCTTTTATTGTTTCCGAAGACAGCATTTACCTATTTACAAAACAGTGGATTAATTTCGAAACCAGCGTATATTCATTGCCTAAAACACCCGGAGCGCATATAGCAGAATACCTATCTACTCACGACGTTAATGGACTCATCACTGGCGCGGTCTATATGGAAGAAGAAGGACTTATTGGCTTATGTGGATACAGCAGTAATTTGCTTCAACCTTTTGTTTATCTCCTCTATGATTTTTCGGAAGGAGATTTTTTAAGTGGTAATAAACGCAAAATAAATCTAAATATATTGGTCCATCAAATTGAAGGAATCACTACTGAAGATGGTCTGCAATGGTTTTTAACAAACGAACAAGTAGTTCAAGAGCCTTTTATCAATATTCCACCAAAGCTTCACTTCTTAGATCTGAGCGAATATTTAGACAATTACTTAAATGGCCCACAAATTGGAATTGAGAAACCTGATTTCTTAGAACTAATAAGCGTATATCCCAATCCTGTTGAGGAATACTTATACATTCAGTCTGCTATTGCTCCTTGCGAATATGCCATATTCAGCACCAGAGGACAAATACAAATGCAAGGAAATCTCAGTCACAAATCATCTCGTATAGATGTGAGCATATTACCAGAAGGGCTTTACATATTGAGATTCAATAGCAAATATGAATCATCAATTAAAATACTAAAGCGATAGGACTCCATCGCAAAACAATTTTACAAAATCAAAACACAATCTATTCACATGGACACACTCGTTACAATAACCGGATGGATAGGAGCAGTTGGCCTCCTCTCCGGATTTTTACTTAACATTTCAAACAAGATTAAAACCCAGTCCTATTTGTATTTGGGCCTGAATTTTTCATGTGCGTTATTACTCGCTTTCAATGCCTATATGATCAAATCCTATCCCTTCTTAATCATCAATCTATTTTGGACTGTTGTGGCATTATATCAGATGCTCATGTTAAGCAAAAGAAGTAAATTAATTGAACAGCATTGACACCTTCAAAAGTTAAATTTTTCCAATGCTGATGAGGATAAAAAACTATTCAATAATTTCATCCTCAAATTAATTCATCATGAAGCTTGGCGCTTTCTTCATTTTAATTTTCAGTTCCCATTTCTTTGGATTTTCGCAAGCCTCGGTGTTTGATTCACTATTGAATCTCGGGAAACTGGAATTCAACAAGGAATTTGACTTGCAGGATTATGATTATGCCGCAGAAGTACTGGAAAAGGCCTTGGAATTAAACCCAGACCACCCTGAACTGCTTTATTTTCTAGGTTATACCTTTAGCCGCCTGAATTCCAAAGATGGCAACACGATCATCGAAACTGATGCTAAAATGGTTGAAATCAGCAGCGGATACTTTGAAAAAATAATTAAAATCCAGCTCAAATACCAAGGGCAAATGCTTGCATTAGATCCATATTCTAAAATTGCTGCGGAATGGTCTTCACTAGCATTAAACTACTGCTATTATAATGATATAGCTTCTGCCGAATCCGCTTTCCGGGAGGGAAAAACCAGAGGAGGTCTTGGAGAATACCTTTTGGAACTTGCTCGATTAACTTTAAATGAATGCAATGAAAATGCGATCTTCATCAGTTCTGGAGATAATATCACATTTCCACTATTGTATTTACAAAGCATTGAAAAATATCGGACAGATGTTACAATTGTTGATGTAAATATGCTCAACACCAATTGGTATCCCAGCTACCTTCATCATAACTATCAATTGGAATTCGGAATGAATATAGAGACACTGGACACCATAAATTACCTTGAATGGCACGATTCAACCATTGCAATTGATCAATTCAGTTGGGATCTAACCCAAGGCAGCTTTAATGGTTTTTTATCACGAGGCGATCAAATTTTGTTGAGTTTAATCAAAGAAAATCTATTTAAGAGAGATATCTATTTAAGTCCATTTATGTATTCTGAAAACAAACTTAATCTTCATGCAGCACTTGTCCCTCATCCGCTTGCTGAAAGAATTTTGATCAACCATTCCGAATTTACATTTCATCAAGAATTCGCAACAGCAATTGAAGCCATTCTAAGAGCTTCGCATTTAATAAATCAGAATAGTCAGGATCAAATGAGCCTTTTAGATCATTTCCGATATGCTATGATGATTCGAATTATGTCCATTCCAGATCCTGGTTCCGACAATGACGCCCGACATCTTTTTTACATGTTAGAAGATTACTGTCCAGACTACAAATTCCCATTTACGCAAAGTAATGGAAAGGAGTATTATGATTATATGAAATCACAGTTTTGATAATTATTAAATTTCAGAATTAACAATCCGCCTATCCGTTCGAAAATTTGCAGCAGCATTATTACCATTTTAAACACAAAAATCTCGTCCACTAGTAGCTACAAGAGTTAACTAAACACGGAAATATTAGCCCAAAATGTCATGAAATATCCCATATTCATTTTAAACGTAAGTAATCGTAAAAAAGACAGCCAAAAATTGGCGATTTTCAAGCTTCGCATGGGGAGGGGGCGAGTTCTAATCCCATAGGTATGTATCCAAATTATTCCATTAAAACGTAAAGTATTTTCCAATTCCACATAATTCTGCCGTTCCATACAAGGATGAAATCACTATCTGCTCAGTCAATAGTTCATTTAATAATCATGCAATCACTTTGGGAAGAAGATCAAATGAGCATCTTGCTTCAATAACATTATTTTGAATCTTTTATACCAGACGAACACTCTATCTCTATTGGCCTTTTAGGCAATAATTTGCATAAAAGCGTTGAATTGAAAATGTTTAAAAAAGACCACGCAAATGCCTTATCGATACTAAAAGAAAAAGGGTGCAAATTCTCAAATACCCCTAATATTATTTACTCAGAACAATTTCAAAATTTTAGTAAAAAATTCCTTTAATAAGATCATTAACGTATGAAATCAGATTTATAATAATACTTGCATTGGTATTAATACCAATTATGATCGCTATTGCCAATTGGCTTTTATAATTACAAAGTCTGGGCTAAGTCTCCACTCATTAAATCATCACCCAAAATTCCCTGTACTTATTAACGCAAAACCATTAGTTTTCAAATCATTGGACACTGCTTTACTATCCAATGTAATATTTGTCACTTTCGGCACTCATTGTGTGGCTGAACGCCACTATAAAAGCAGGGATCCATCCGAAAAGCCATAATAGTAGGAAGCACTAAACCACAATTTATAAATTGGTATACCAAAGTTCTAAAACAGTATTTTGATTTTGATGGCAGAGCCCGTAGAAAGGAATACTGGATGTTTGTCCTCTTCAATATTATATTCGCAATCGCAGCCACTTTGCTTGATAATGTTCTTGGACTCAATATAGGCCTACTGCCTTATGGATTCATATATTTTGCTTACATGCTTGACGTGCTTATTCCAGGAATTGCCGTTGGAGTGAGACGACTGCATGATGTCGGTAAAAGCGGATGGATGATTCTTATTGGTTTGATTCCATCAATTGGAAGCATTTGGTTGATTATCCTTTTCTGTACCGATAGTCAATCCGGATCAAATGAATACGAACCCAATCCTAAAGCATTAAGTTAATTTCCACTATAGATTAAATCCATAATCAAGGAGAACCTCTCTTTGATTTTGGATTTTTTATTTGTGAATTAATGTGAAACGCACAATAACAGACTCATTTACCGTTAATTTAACATCCCAAATCAAATTCGGATCAAATGAAATACTTCCTCTACTCCTTTTCAATTGTACTATGCATCCTTATCGGCGGCGCAGTACTAAGTAATTCCGACTTTCCGCCTAAAACTTTTTTAGAGAAAAAAACAAGTGTCACGAAACTCGACAACCTTCGTGAAGGAGATATCATTTTCCAATCTTCCGTATCTGCTCAATGTGCCGCCATTCAGGAAGCAACAAAATCCATCTATTCTCACTGCGGAATTCTTTTCAAAAAAGGCAATGAAATGGTGGTTTATGAAGCTGTTCAACCGGTGCGCATCACTCCTCTTAAAGATTGGATCAAGCGAGGAAAAGATGGACATTATGTAATCAAAAGACTCCAAAACGCAGATAAGGTTTTGACCGATTCCAAAATGGCAGAAATGAAAAAGATGGCCGATGGATTTCTTGGAAAAAATTACGATTCCAGTTTCGAATGGTCGGATGAAAACATCTACTGTTCAGAACTAGTATGGAAACTATACGATCGAACATTAGATATAGAAGTCGGGAAAATTCAAAAACTCCGGGAATTCGACCTCAGTAGTGCGATTGTGAAACAAACGCTATCAGAACGCTATGGCAAAAACATACCCCTGGAAGAAGATGTGATTTCACCAGGTGCGATCTTCGATTCGCCCTTGCTAATAAATGTTATCAGTAATTGAACCTGATGTATTCTATTACATAATAACTTGCAAATCCTTCACACAATAAAATTCCATCACTCCTTGAATTGAGTTTCATCAAAAACTGAAATTATTCTCTGCACGCTTAAACAAACATGCTTTTCTTGAAATTCCGAAAAATGGCACTATTATTGGCAAGCCTGCTTGACGAATCAATTTAAAACATAGATGATGAAATTTTCTACCCCCTCCATTAAAGCAGTTCTGCTATTCACCTTGCTTTTTAGCGTGTTGAGTTCTTGCAAAAAAGACGAAGAAAAAGAACCTGTTATCGAAAACAATGATGTTATTCCTGCTGCAATCCTAAACGTTAATATCACTGGAGATTTTACGGATCAAGCTACTATTAATCTGCCTGATAATTTTTTGAGTATTGATATTGACGGGTCAGCACTGTTGGGAATTTATTCGGATTTTAGTGAAGAACTTCTTATTCAGGCAACATACGATTTAGCTTTGGGTGTGATTACTTTAGGAGCCGCGGTGCCAACCCTTATAATTGGTACCTATCCTATACAAGCTGATTTGTGCACCTATACTAACACTGGCATTGGAGCGCTCGGATTTACAGGAGTGTCGGGCACAATAGAAATTACTCAGCGCTCATACATTACTACGTTTATTCCTGACAAGGATTATTATATCTCAGGGAACATTTCTGTTATTATGGAGAATGAAGAAAGTCCGGCTCAATCTATAACAATGACAGGTACTTTCAGCGGAGTACATCTGTCCGAATAAAACGGTCATTAAAGAGAAAACGCAAAGCAAATTCTTCGATTGCTTTGCGTTTTCTCTTTTGGGAAATTATTGAATGAAATACCCTCTGAAACTTAAGATTTAAAATTCAAGACAGTCTCTCTAATTAGCCTAACGCAATCCATCAACTGCTCTTCATTCATCACCAATGGCGGAGCGAAACGAATAATGTTTCCATGAGTAGGTTTAGCTAATAATCCATTATCCATTAGCTGCATACAAATATCCCAAGCGGTGCTACTTTCCGGAGAATCATTAACCACGATGGCATTCAGCAAACCTTTGCCTCTTACCTCTGTAATTAATGAACTTTCGGAAATCAATTTCTTCATTTCAGCTCTGAATATTTTGCCCAATCGGCGGGCGTTTTGAGCCAGATTTTCATCTTGAACTACTTCCAAAGCTGCAGTAGCAACCTCAGCGGCCAAAGGATTTCCACCATAAGTACTACCGTGCTGTCCGGGCTTAATCACATTCATAATTTCATTGTCAGCCAACACTGCAGAAACAGGATAAACTCCTCCTGAAAGCGCCTTTCCCAAAATGAGCAAATCTGCCTTCACATAAGTACTCTGTTTTTCACAATGGTTTTCGCAAGAGCAATTTCCGCAAGTTGCCAAAAGGCTTCCTGTTCGAGCAATTCCAGTCTGAATTTCATCAGCCATAAAGAGAACGTTTTTGCTCTTACACATGGCAAAAGCTCTACTTATATAATCATCAGCCGGAACGTTTACGCCGGCTTCACCTTGGATTGGCTCTACCAGAAATCCGGCCACATTGGGATTCTCTAACATTTTTGCAAGAGCATCCAAATCATTGAATGGAATTTTCACAAAACCTTCGGGAAATGGGCCAAAATGATCGCGGGAATCGGCATCACTGGAGAATGAAATAATGGTAGTAGTTCGTCCATGAAAGTTTTGCTCACAAACTACAATAATGGCTTCATTATCTGCAATACCTTTCTTTTCATAAGCCCATTTACGGCATAATTTGAGGGCCGTTTCAACTGCTTCGGCACCACTATTCATGGGCAAAACCTTATCATATCCAAAATACTCACATAAATACTTTTCGTATCTACCCAAGTTGCTATTGTAAAAGGCTCTTGACGTGAGGGTAAGTTTCTCGGCTTGGGAAATCAAAGCTTTGGTAATTCTTGGATGACAATGTCCCTGATTTACAGCAGAATAGGCAGAAAGAAAGTCGTAATACTTTTTTCCTTCACAATCCCAAACAAAAACTCCTTCACCACGCTCAAGCACTACGGGAATAGGATGGTAATTATGCGCTCCATACTTAACTTCAAGTTGCATCGCTTCTTTGGAACTGATGCCCTGACGTGTGCCTGACATATTCATGGGATTGAATTTTATATTTGCAAATATAAGCATTTGCCATGATTTGCTCCTTTAAAGATTAGCAACACACTATATTTCAACAACTTAACATATAATAATCGAAGACAATTCAATGAAATTCATTTACTCAGTTCTGGCATATTTTGCTCTTGTTTTCACTGCTTTCACCCTTTTCCTATTACAAATTTATCCCTACCTTTGCACCTCGAAAAAAGACACCTACACACAAAAATTATGGCTGCAACTCGCACCTTCACAATGATTAAGCCGGACGCAACCGGTGCCGGTCATACCGGAAAAATCATCGATAAAATTATCGAATCAGGCTTTTCAATTAAAGCATTAAAATGGACCCGTCTCAGCAAAGAAGAGGCCGGCAAATTTTACGAAATTCACCGCGAACGTTCTTTTTATGGCGAATTGGTTGACTACATGACTTCTGGCCCTATCGTAGCGGCTATCCTTGAAAAAGACAATGCAGTAGAAGATTTCCGCACCCTTATCGGAGCTACTGATCCTCAGAAAGCTGCAGAGGGCACAATTCGCCGCATGTTTGCTACTTCTATTGCTGCAAATGCAATGCATGGTTCTGACAGTGATGAAAATGCCGCTAATGAAGCCGCATTCTTCTTCTCCGTTCGCGATACCCATTGATTCTATTAAGGCGCCTTAGGGCGCTTCTTTTTTAATATTTATTTCAGATTATTTATACCATGCAGAAAATTAAAGTCGCCAATCCGGTAGTGGAAATGGACGGGGATGAAATGACCCGCATCATCTGGAAATTCATCAAAGACAAACTCATTTTCCCATACCTCGAACTCGAAGTAAAATATTTCGATTTGGGAATGGAAGAACGAGATCGTACTAACGACGAAATTACCGTTGCCGCAGCAGAAGCGATCAAACTATACAACGTAGGTATAAAATGCGCTACCATCACTCCTGACGAAGATCGGATGAAGGAATTTGGACTTAAAAAAATGTGGAAATCGCCCAATGGAACGATCCGCAATATCGTAGATGGAACCGTTTTTCGTGAGCCAATTATTTGCAGTAATGTCCCTCGTTTGGTGCCAAATTGGACAGCTCCGATCGTGATTGGTCGTCATGCATTTGGAGATCAGTATCGCGCTACTGATACTGTAATTAAAGGAAAAGGTAAACTCACAATGACTTTCGTTCCTGAAAACGGGGACGATGCTCAAACTTGGGAAGTTTATAATTTCAAAGGTGATGGAGTTGCTTTGAGCATGTACAACACTGATGAATCCATTACGGGATTTGCACACTCCTGTTTCAATATGGCTCTTAGCAAAAAATGGCCGCTGTATTTATCAACCAAGAATACCATATTAAAAGCATACGACGGTCGATTTAAGGATATTTTCGAAGATATTTATCAAGCTGAATTCAAAGCCAAATACGAGGCCGCCGGAATCACTTACGAGCATCGTTTGATTGATGATATGGTAGCTTCTGCACTGA
>Ga0209284_10001008_pt1 | contig 44793 bp, 33 predicted proteins | sample FRY03_FD_187211 | JGI IMG/M metagenome (GOLD analysis project Ga0209284, IMG submission 187211) | Freshwater microbial communities from Lake Fryxell liftoff mats and glacier meltwater in Antarctica - FRY-03 (SPAdes) (version 2) | ecosystem: Environmental > Aquatic > Freshwater > Ice > Glacier... | reverse complement strand
GTCTAAATCTGCAATTGGGATGTACGGAATGAGGGTGAATAAAAAGAGTGTACCTGGAAAAAGCGCTAAGAAAAAGCTGAAGGTGATTGCAGAGGCACGCATGGTTAAATCCGACTTGGTGATTTCACGAAAAAAGAAAACCAACACATCGTAGAGCGGTACTTGAGATTGCTTATCCAATTTAACGCGCTTGAGTAATAGCATGAATAAACGAATCGGCCGCCAATTCAAGATTTTTTTAAGCCATTTGTTCATACAAAGTATTGTTGAAGTGCGGTAACAAAATTCGCTGGCGCCTTGCAAGGCCTTGTTGATTGTTTGTTTACAAAAACCAGGGTGGTAAACCCTTCATTCAAAAGTATACTTTGCTCATTGTAAACCTCGTATTTAAACTTGATACGCACCGATGGCGTCTCTAAAACGGTAGTTTTGATTTGTAACAGTTCGTCGTAACGGGCAGGTTGCAAGTATTTTGACTGCAAATCCAAAACTGGCATAATGATACCTTGCTCTTCAAACGCATGATAACTAAACCCCAAGGCACGCATGGCTTCTACTCTACCGATTTCATATAAGCGCGCATAATTTCCGTAATACATATATTGCATCTGGTCGGTATCGGCATAACAAACACGGTATGTAGTGAGGTGCGTGTACATTTATCGGAGGATATTCCTTTGGTTGAGCGCCTTTTGGTATCTCTGCGCGTTGAGCAGGTGGTCCCGGTAATTTTTTGCAAAGCTGTGAAATCCTGAAAAATCTTCCCGTGCACAAAAGTACAGATAAACGTTGGGACTACTGTTTAAAACAGCATCAATGGTGGCGATTGAAGGTGTGCAAATTGGACCAGGTGGTAGGCCCTCGGCGTAATAAGTGTTGTAGAGAGATGGATAGTTTAGCATAACTCCCCTCACTCTTTTGATGGTAAAATCGCCGATAGCAAAACGAACCGTTGGATCGGCCTGCAGCTTCATTCCAATGTTAAGGCGATTCAAATAGACCCGAGCAATGGCTCCTTTCTCTTCTAAATGATTGGTTTCTTCCTCCACTATTGAGGCTAAAGTCATTACTTGAGTGGGTTTCAGACCCAATCTACGTGCCTTTTCCTTGCGCTCAGCGGTCCAAAAATCGTTATGCTCCTTGACCATCTTTTCCGTGAATTCCAAGGCGCTGGTGTTCCACCAAAACTCATAGGTATTGGGAATGATGATAGCCAAAGAATTTTCTGCATCAAAACCGTATTTGCGCATGAGCTTATCATCTGTAAAAAGCTGGACTAGCCGCATGGAGTCGGCTTCGAGCCGCTTGGCAATGGCACCAAATAAGTCGTATTTATTCCTGAATTTGTTAATAACCAAACGCACGGGCTCTTGTCTGCCCGATGCTAACATCTTCACTAAATCCACATTGTTCATGCCTTGCTCAATTTTATAGCGTCCCGGCAGCACGCGTTCGGGATACCCTGCCTTTTGTGATATCCACTCAAATGAAGGTACATCTTTCAAAACATTTCTTTGTTTCAATAAAAACAGCACATCATGCCATTCGCTACCAGTGGGAATCTCAAGATAGCTTAACTCAGAGGGCAATGTGCTTCTCACATTGGTGCGGTAGGTGCGCTGGTAAAGGTTGAAGGCAAGCACCAGACCCGAAAAAACGATTACGCCAAAGAGGGCATACAAAATACGCTTGATTTTGGGAGAATGGGCATCGTTAGTCGCCGAACGGCTAGGTTTTCGTTTGGCCATAGATCAGGAAAGCGATTGAAGAATTTGTTGCGCCTGCAAATGTCCCGGATATTTTTTCAAAAGTTGCTGCAATTTTATTTTCGCAGCGGCTTTTTGTCCACGGTAAAGCATCAATCCTACCATGTTCATGTGTGCCGCTTGGTTATCTGGATCCAGCTTTAAGGCCAGCAGATACAAACGCTCCGCCTCTTTGTCTTCTGCCATTTGAAGGTTGATGAACCCGAGATTGGTCATAGCAGGCACATAATCAGGCTGTTGCTTCAGCAGGTGCTCCAAACGCCGTTTGGCTTCGAGCGGACGGTTTAGTTGCATCTCAGAAATTGCCAATTTAAGTTGGAAATCGAGTTGCTCTGACATACCAGCCACCGCTTTGCGAAAAAAATGATTGGCTTCTACGAACTGCTGCTTTTGCAATTGCATTTCACCAATGCGGTAAGCTGACCAGCCGGTGGTGGTTTCAGCCAAAACAGGATGTTGTTTAATGTGCCTCAGCATATTGTCCGCATCACCACGTAAAAACAGCCAATGAGCCTTCGCTTCAAACCACCCTTGTTGATTTGGATTACTTTCAGCCTTTCTTAGGTAAAAAGCGGCAGAATCTAAATGGCTCCTTTTTCCTTCAAATCGTTCGTAATACTGCAGCCAAGCCATGGCTATGGTGAGGGACTCCGGGCGTTTTTCGTTGATGCTGGCGATGCCAGTGAAAATGCTTGTGGCTTTTTTTTGCGTTTGCTCGTCTGGTTTGCGAATCCAATGGTCGGTGATGGTGACATGCGGAATGTCGCTGGTACCAGATTTAGGCATGTGACAGCTCACGCAGTTGTTTTGTGCGTTGAGGCGTTGGCCCATGGGCAGACTGCAGGGATCTGAATCAGTATGACAAGCACCGCAAGCATTGTTGTAATGTACGGATGGCGTGATTTCGATGCTCTTATGTGGATTGTGGCAGCTGATGCAGCTGAGTTGCTCACCAGATTTTTTAAAGCAGTCGGATTGCATCATGCGATCGGGATGCGAAGCCATCGTGAAATTCGACTGATCGCCTTCATAGCGGGGCAAAAACACGCTCACTACATCTTCTAACATCATACCCGGCTTAAAGTCAAAGAAGGTTTTGCCTGGCTTTAGCACAGCATTACCTTGCATGTGGCAACGCTGACAGACACTCATTTGTAACGTAACTGGAAGTCTTTTGGGATTGACAATGCTGTAATCAGGCCCTTTTGACGTGTCAATAATATTTCCGGCGAGTTTTTCCTGGACATGAAGGGCACCTGGACCGTGGCAACGCTCGCAGTCTATCCCTTCTTGTACCTTTATATACTTATGTTCTGCCCCAGGCACTTGGGTGGGATAGGCATTGTGACAGGTCATGCACTCGGTTTGAATGGTGCGTGTGAAGCGACTGTTGTTACCATCTTCAAAACCGGGAGGTAAGTCCCACCGGCCCTTTTGCGTATAATACGTCATTGGCATTTGATACACAAAGCCATTGATATTCATCAAATGGCTGTTTGTATGTTGACCGCTACCGACTATGTAACTAATTTGAACCACGCGCTGGTGTACTGTATCCCCGTTTTCCAGTCTAAATTCGCGCACAAACAATGCACTATCTTGCGTAAAAGCTTGATAGTACAAATCTAGTTTTTCGTCGTACACCAATTCATGTCCTGACCAATCGGCCTTTGAGCGGTGTAAATCGGCCAGGCCAAACGATCGTCCCATACCTGTTTCCAAAAAACTGTCGTAAATATCGGCATGGCAACTTCGGCAAGCTTCTTTACCCACGTATTTCACCGAGTCGTGCAGGTTTAAAAATTGAGCACCAAATTCCCTATCTGCCTGTGCCTTACCGCCTGAGGGCTGACACTGCACCACCAACCACCACGATCCGAGCAATACCCCCACCCAGCTGGTCCATCTTAACAAGCGCCTGTACTTTCGTCTAAATTCGTTCATCTCAGCTTTCTGTCCGAAAAATACCACCTCTATTTAGCATTTTCATTCTTCTGACGTATTTTTGCACCTTGTTTACGCAAATAAATCATGAGCATAGGTACTAAATATTCGCCCGAAGGTATAGAAACGCAATGGTATGAACGTTGGATGGCAGCAGGTTGTTTTGAATCGCAGCCCGATAATCGCGAAGCCTACACTGTAGTAATACCCCCACCGAACGTAACTGGGGTTTTACATATGGGTCATATGCTCAACAACACCATTCAGGACGTGCTCATTCGAAAAGCACGAATGCAAGGTAAAAATGCGTGCTGGGTACCTGGTACCGACCATGCCTCTATTGCTACAGAAGCAAAAGTAGTGGCTATGTTACGAGAGCGCGGCATTGATAAAAACGACATAGGACGTGAAAAATTCCTTGAATACGCTTGGGAATGGAAAGAAAAATATGGCGGAATTATCTTGGAGCAGCTCAAAAAGCTGGGGGCTTCTTTAGATTGGAACCGTACGGCTTTCACCATGGATCCGCACATGAGCGAGGCGGTTATTGACGTTTTTATCGATTTATTCGAAAAAGGTTACATCTATCGTGGCATCCGCATGGTAAACTGGGACCCGCAGGGACTTACAGCTTTAGCCGACGACGAGGTGATTTTTAAGGATGTGAACAGTAAAATGTACCATATCCGTTATCAAATTGAAGACAGCGACGAGTATGTAACCATAGCTACGGTTCGTCCAGAGACCATCATGGCCGACAGTGCCATCTGTATCCACCCTGATGACGAGCGTTTTAAGCACCTCAAGGGCAAAAGGGCAATTATTCCGCTTATCAACCGCAGCATCCCCATTATTGAAGATGCCTATGTGAGCATGGATTTTGGAACAGGCTGTTTAAAAGTAACCCCCGCACATGATCAGAACGACTACGAATTAGGTCAAAAACACCATTTACCCGTAATCGACATCCTCAACGACAATGGCACCCTCAATGAAAAGGCACAAATTTTAGTTGGTGAAGATCGCTTTATTGCCCGCAAAAAGATCGCCAAGCTGCTCGAAGAAAGCGGTAATTTGGTAAAAGCAGAAGAATATAAAAGCACTGTAGGCCATAGCGAGCGTACCGATGCTGTTGTTGAGCCTAAATTAAGTATGCAATGGTTTGTGAAGATGGATGAAATCACCAAACCTGCTTTGCAATATGTTTTAGACGGTGAAGTGAAATTAGTGCCAGAAAAATTCATCAATACTTACCGACATTGGATGGAAAACGTGCGCGACTGGTGTATTTCGCGACAGTTGTGGTGGGGACAACGCATTCCTGCTTGGTATGCGGCAGACGGTCATATTTTAGTAGGACGTACTGCTCATGAAGCGGCGGCTAAATCGAATGGCAAATATGTTGCGGCTGATTTAAAGCAGGACGAAGACGTGCTCGACACCTGGTTTTCGAGCTGGTTGTGGCCTTTGACTGTTTTTGACCCAGAGATTATCCGCAAAACACCGGCAACGGCCAATGCCGACCTCCGATACTACTACCCTACTGCTGTACTGGTAACGGCGCCCGAGATTTTGTTCTTCTGGGTCGCCCGAATGATCATTGCTGGCCATGAATATATGGGGCAGATTCCGTTTAAAGATGTGTATTTAACCGGCATCGTGCGCGACAAACAAGGCCGGAAGATGTCGAAATCGTTGGGCAACAGTCCCGACCCGCTCGTTCTCATCGCTGAATATGGCGCGGACAGCGTACGTATGGGTATGTTATTTAGTTCGCCTGCAGGCAATGATTTGTTGTTCGACATGAGTCAAATAGAACAAGGCCGGAACTTTGCCAACAAAATCTGGAATGCTTTTCGTTTGATTAAAGGCTGGGAAATTGTACCTGGTGATTCCGAAAATCCAGCTGTAAAGTGGTTTGGCGAGCGATTGAAATCTGCCATCATTGACATTGAAAGGGACTACAGCTCTTACCGCCTGTCGGAGATGATTCGTACCTTATACAGGCTCATCTGGGATGATTTCTGCTCATGGTACCTCGAAATGATCAAGCCAGCCTATCAGCAACCCATTGATCAGGCAACCTACGACGCTACTATCGGCTATTTCGACCAGCTCATGCGTTTATTGCACCCCCTGATGCCTTTCATTTCAGAAGAACTTTGGCATGAAATAGATGAAAAGCGTGGTGCAGATGAGTTTTTATGTTTAGCCGACTATCCTAGCGCTACTTCTTTTGATGAAAAGTACCTACACACAACCGAAAAAATACAAGCCCTCATCAGCGAAATCCGAAATATCCGCAATCAAAAGAAGGTTCCGGTGAAAGATATGGTAGAGTTGTTTATTGCAGCTGAAGATCCAATTTATCAAGAATTCAGCCCAATAATTCGCAAATTAGCAAATGTTGAAAAAATAAACTTTGTATTCGTAAAGCCTGTAGGCCTGGTATCCTTCTTGATACGCACCGATGAATGTTTCCTAGACTTAAAGCTTGAAATTGACCCAGAAGCAGAACGCAGCAAGCTTATTAAGGAACTGGAATACCAACAGGGTTTCTTAAACTCAGTAATGAAAAAGCTCGGAAATGAAAAATTTGTGGCTGGTGCACCCGAACAAGTGCTGACCAACGAGCGCAAGAAACTAGCAGATGCAGAAAGTAAAATCAAAACCATCGAAGCCGCTTTAGCTGCGCTTTGAAGCTCTCAATACAAGCAAAAGCCTGCTCAGCAAAAGATTGAGTAGGCTTTTTGTGACTTTATGATTTTGATAAATGCTTTTCAACCGATCTAAAAAGAGCGGGCATCTTTTGGGACCGTGGCCTTAGCGCAGCAAGCTATTTGCAAAAACTTCCCAACTGAACTCCTGCTTTTTGATGGCAACTGCAGCTGACATGGGAGCAAAACGGTCGTTTACGAGGAAATCAAGCAAACAATCGGCTATTTGATTGGGATTTCGATCGCAAACGTAACCCGATTTGCGGTCCGCCACCAACTCCGCCAATCCACCTACATTGGTTACCAGCATGGGCGTATCGAATTGAAAGCCTACTTGCGTTACCCCGCTCTGCGTGGCATGGTGATAGGTTTGTGTAACAAGCGAGGCCGCCGAAAAGAGGTATTTCACTTGTTCGTCGGGAATAAACTGCGTCATCATGACTAGGCGATCGGCCAAATTGTGCTCCCGAACCATGCGATAATAGCGATCTGGATTTTCATAAAACTCACCGGCAATGATCAATTTCACCGGAAAGCTCTTTAAACGAGTGTCGGCAAAAGACTGCAGCAGCAAATCGAGTCCTTTATAATGCCGAATAAAGCCAAAAAACAGAAAGTAAGTAAATTTTGGGTCGAGTTTAAGGGCTGCCAGCGCCTTCTCCCGTTCTACTTTTTTTCCGTAGTTATCGTACAAAGGATGTTTCAACAGCTGCGAGGGTTGTTCAAAATTAAAAGCCTTTAAATCTTCCATCACCGAAGCAGACATGGTAGAAATCCCATCTAATTGCCGCAGGAAAAAACTAGTCAATGGTTTTGAAAAGGGGAATTTTTCATGCGGGATGATGTTGTCGGCGATGGCCAAGCGTCGTGCTTTACTGCCAAAACGTTTACTCAAACGCGCAATCTGCCCCAAGCAAGGCGCCATAAATGGCATCCAATATCTGAAAATCAAAAAATCAGGTTGCTGTTTGGCGATGTAACGCGCCGTTTTGATCCACGAAAAAGGGTTCACCGAATTGATCATCACCCGGATGTTCAATCCTGCAGGCGCCACTTCTTCCGACAACTGACTTTTGCCCGGAAACAGGAAACTCGGGTATTGCAAACTGAAGGTCACAATTTCCACCTCATGCCCCAAAGTCTGGTATTCACCCGCCAAACGCTCGTTAAAGGTTGACATGCCTCCGCCTCGCAAGGGCCAGGCTGGACCAACAAGGATGATTTTACTCAAGACCTGTCCTTTGCTTTATCAAATAGCGGTTTCTATCGGCCGAACTGCGCGAAACCAATTCCGCCAAAAAGCCTGTAACAAATAGCTGTACACCTACAATTACCAAAACCAAGGCTAAAAAGAACAAAGGCTGACTCGTAATGTCGCGGTGCGGCAACTCTTTGGCAATTTTATATAGCTTGTCAAAAATCACTACCACCGTAATTACCCCTCCTGAGAAAAACGACAAAGAGCCCAGTAATCCAAAAAAGTGCATCGGTTTTTTGCCAAATCGCGACACAAAATAAATTGAAAGCAGGTCCAAAAAGCCATTCACGAAGCGCTCAAGTCCAAATTTGGTATATCCATACTTGCGGGCGCGGTGCTCTACCACCTGCTCTGAAATCTTCTTAAAGCCCGCCCAATTGGCAATCACCGGTATATATCGGTGCATTTCACCATATACTTCAATACTTTTCACTACTTCAGCGCGGTAAACCTTTAAACCACAGTTAAAGTCGTGTAGGTTGTTTACTCCTGAAACCTTGCGAGTAGCCCAGTTAAAAAGCTTGGTTGGGATGGTTTTGCTCATGGGGTCATATCGCTTCTTTTTCCAGCCCGAAATAAGGTCTAATCCTTCATTTTGCAAACGGTGATACAAGTCTGGCAGCTCATCGGGACTGTCCTGCAAATCGGCATCCATGGTAAAAATGATTTTGCCCAAAACAGCTTCAAAACCTACGTTTAAAGCTGCAGATTTTCCGTAATTCCGCTGAAAACGAATGCCTTTCACACAAGGATTTGCGGCATGGAGCTTTTCAATAACCGCCCAAGAATCATCTGTGCTCCCGTCATCAATCAATAAAACTTCATAACTAAACACCTCTTTGTCCATTACACGAGCAATCCACTCGCAGAGTTCGGGCAATGACTCTTCTTCATTTAAGAGGGGAATGACGATGGAAATATCCAGTTTATGCATTAGGCTTCTTCTTCAAACAATGGAGCTTCTTTTTTCACAAAAGCAGCAACAATTAAAGCTACAATAGCACTAAAGATTGAAGTGATTAAGATGGCTGTAAATGAAGCTCTCAGGTCTTGTTTAAACTGCCGCTCATCCATATTGCCCATGGCTTGATCGATGGTTTCTTCCGATGCACCCATACTTTCCATCACCCCGTTTCCATAAGAAAGGGCTTCGTTGTTGTTTCGGCGCTGTTCTTTCATGGCCAAAACCATAAATGCAACGAGTAAAACCAAACTGATGGCTGAATTCCAAAAAGAAATCAGCAGGCTTACATCAATGAGGTACAAAACCAGAATGTAAGCCACATTCAGGCCACCTAAATACAATCCCCATTTAACCATGGGTTTTTCAAAAATTCCTTGCTGTTCCATAATTTTTAGTTTCGGTAATAGATTGAAATCATAAAGCCTGCGATTAAGCTCCAAAGTAAGCGAAAAACAGCGGTAAAGACAGCCAAATAAGACCGGCTTGCATTGCGAATGCTTTCTTGCAAAAGTTCTATTTGACCCGCATTGTAGTTCTGTTCAATGGTTACTCTGCCTTGTTCTAAGGTACGCAATTGGTCATTGATATGTAGTGCCCACAATTTATCAGAAAATGAAATCCACACAAAAAGGGTCAAAGAATAAAGTACCGCGCTCACCAATCCAACAGCCAAAGCCACCATAAATCCATGGGTTACGTTCATACTGCCTTGGTTATAAATGTACTTATAATTGCGAATAGCCAAAATCATCACAATCACCGTTAAAAGGCCTAAAAGCAATCGAAATTGCCCCATGGGGTCGAATTTAAACGCAAATAAAATCAGCGCCGCAAGCAACGATAAACCAGCTGCGTAGGATCCATATCGGAACCCTACGGTAACCATGGCGTATCGAAATATTTCTCTCATGAACAAAAATTAATGAAACTCAAAATTAAGTGCTTGTTTTCAATATTCAGCTGTGTTCAGGCCACCGTTGAATTAATTAACAGTTGTTCTGGGATTCCTAAGGTGCCTTTGTAAAAGAAAAGCATCGACAAACACACGGGAAGATTTCGCTCGACATTGCCACCAGCGCTGGCCGTGGCTAAAAGATTGATTTGCGTTTTTTCTGGACTCTTGAAGAAGCAAAATAATGGCGTAAAAAGCTCTGGAAGTGCGGTTTCCTCTTCAATAGCTTCGGTCTTTGCAACCATTTCTACGTAGGTGAGATCAAGCCAGTCGCGATTGGCAATCAGCTCTTCATATACTTCCAAATCGTCTTGAAACTCAAGTTCGTCATCTGTTAAATAGCCTTCAATAAAATCATCAAGCGTTGCTTTCATATCTGAATCGCGAACTTCCTGCAAATACATGAGCATATGGAGCATTTCAGTGCCGCGCTCTGCCACTTGATCTTCCACCTGCTGCCATTCTGGAGAGTCCATCCAATCGTCTTGCCCCTCTTCCTCTTGCTTACTTAACCAAGCCACATACACCAAGTCAAACAGGTATTCTTTATATGCTTCCAACCACCCGAACTGCTGTACCAAGGCATCCAAAGACTTCACATCACGCATCAAATCGTCCGTTTGCCTCAATAGGTCAGCAAATTGAGTGAATGCGGCACCAAGTGCCTGCTCTGATGCTGCTCCCTGCTGTTGCTTGAGAGAAGTCTCTAAAAACACAAGAACATCTTCGGGCTTTTTGCCTTTAACGTGTTCGATATTGGGGAGCTGTGCCAGTCTAATACCTGAAAAAAGGCCTGTGGCAGCATTCATTAAATCATTATGCATGGGATATGTATTGATGTTGGCCGCGTACTACTAAGCGAATGGGTGCTTTTAAGTTTTGACCGATAAATGGATTGTTAATGCCTTTGGTTCGAAGGTTAGCCCGTTCAACTTGGTAAGTTGCCCCGAAGTCGAATACCACCAATTCGGCAGGAGCTCCGGCTTCAAGGGTAACTTCAGGTAGGCCGAGTAATTTGGCAGGACGTGTCGTAAGTGCCGGTAACAAAGCTGCCAGTTGCTTCTCAGTGCAGGCACTCGCCACCACTGAAAAAGCTGTTTCTATGCCCGCAATTCCAGGTTTCGCCAAGTCAAATTCTAAAAATTTGTGTTCTATATCTTCTGGTTGATGGTCAGAACAAATTACATCAATTACTCCTTCAATTACTGCTCCGAGTAGCACTTTACGATCGTTTTCAGTGCGTAAAGGCGGCATGACTTTGTAATTGGTATCAAATCCTGCTAGAACTTCGTGGTTTAGCAGCAAATGATGTGCGCTTACCCCACAAGTCACTTGCAAGCCTGCATTTTTGGCATTTCTAAGGAGCTCCACGCTGCGTGCAGAACTGATTTTAGAGAAGTGTAAACGACCACCTGTATAGCTCAAAAGAGCTAAATCTCGCTCAATTTGCATTTCTTCAGCCAAAGCCGGGATGCCTTTGAGTCCAAGTTGAGTACTCACGATTCCTTCATGTACTTGCCCTGATTTGCTCAAAAAAGTATCGTTCGGGTAACTCATTACCAGGGCATTCACGTGCTGAGCGTATTGTAAAGCCCGCATTTGAGCGCTAGTATCGGCCACTGCTTTGTCACCATTCGAAAAACAAACGGCCCCTGCTCGGTGCATGTCTAACATTTCGGTGATGTCTTTGCCTTCTAAATTTTCGGTTAAAGCACCCGCCACAAGCACTTGGATGGGTGCATGTGCCGCTTTGCCCAACATGGCCTGCACCTCCCCTTTGGTTTGGATGTAAGGATAGGTGTCTGGTTGCAGCAATACACGCGTAAAGCCGCCTCGGAAAGCCGCCTCACATCCACTGGCCATATCTTCCTTGTATTCGAAACCAGGATCTCTAAAAAAGGCGTAGGTATCGATGAAACCTGGACTCACCCAAAGGTCATTGCCAGTAATTTTAGTGGCGTCGGAGGCCAACAAATTCACCCCAATGCGCTGAATCACACCTTCTATTACTTCAATGTCTACAACTTGCTGGTGATGAGGGCTGCTTTCTTGAAAAAGCTTTGCTGATTTTATAAGCAGGTGCATTTAGCGGAAAAATTTAATGATGATGGTTTCGAGCAGTAAAAATACCAAAACTAGCAGCAATAACCACTTCCAAAGCGCACTATCGCCGGCAGAAATTTGAAACTGCCCGGCCAAATCCGCTTTTGAAATTTCAAAGGCTTCCCAACCCGACCGTTCAGCCATGGTTGCTAGGTCATCGACTTGCCAAGTGCTGAGTTGCGATTCGGCCACATCGCCATTTAAAGCAATGGCCAGGTCCGTTACCGGCTTGCCATCTTCTAACACTTGATAATGGCCAGGGACTAGCTCTCCACTTTTAAGGTCTAAACTGATTCGGTTGCCCTGTTTACGAACTTCAGGCAAATAATTCAACTGCTCGTTTTTAAGTGAAATAAGTCCCTTTAAAGCGCCGCCTGTAACCGCTAGCGTTACTTGTGACGCATTCCCTAAACGGTAGGCTAGCTGGCTGGTATTTCCTCCAAGCAGAGCAGCCCTATACAAGGTTGGTACAAATAAAGAATGCTGCTGAAAATCAGTCCACTCAGGCGCTAGCGCTGCTAAATAAAGAAGCATATTGCCCTGTCCCACTGCTCTTCTCACCAGCAAAGGTGCCCCGTTCGTCATGCGCATAAGCACCCGGTCATCTGGCTTAACTTGGTAGCTAAAATATTGATTTACAGCTGGAAGAGATAGTTGTTCGGGTAAGTAATTGAAAGTTTGCTCGTACAATACATCCTTTACATCTAAGGCCGTTACTTGTTGTTTTTGCGCAACAATTCCGCCCAAATTTCCAGCACCAAATGCCGTTAGCAGCTCATTCAAAGACGCTTGTTCCTTACTTGTTGAAGGAATGACGACAATAGAAGCCCCAGCGTCTATCATGGTCTTTAAACCATTCACCAAGCCCGAACCAAGATACTCTACCCCATCTAGTACCACGGCTTTATAGCTTGACAGGGCGTTATAGTCGAGCCGCGAGTGCAACTGTTTGGTCATTTGCACGAAGTTATCATCCGCAAAAAGCGCCTCCACAAAAGGAGATTGTTTTTGATCATGCACCAGTAATAAAGGTAAAACTTCTTGCACTTGAATCTGCATGTACCAGGCATCGTCGTAGGCAAAAACACGGTCGTCGAGTGAAAGTATGGCTTTTTGTAGGCCAACAGCGTCAGGACTAAAAGCGATGGTATCAGTCAATTGTCCGTTAGCGGGCACATCCACATTGGATAGTCCTTTTTGCACTTCATTAATGCGCAACTGCACGCGTATACCACTTGCAGCTTGGTCTCCACCGTTGCGAATGCGGTAAACCAGTTTTGCTGGCTCACGTTTACGCAATAGTGGTTGTGTAAACCAGCAACTGTCTACATATAAGTTGGCTACAGGATTGGCATTCAACTGCAATAAATACAATTGTAAAGTCGAATCCATATCCAATGCTTCCAAATCACTAGCTGATTTTTGAAAATCGCTAAGGAGATAAACATTTGTGCGTTGGCGTTGAGAAGTGTTTAAAATCAAAGCACGCTGTCGCTCATAAATCAAACTAAGTAGGTGCGAGCGGCTGCTAGACTGTACCCCATCCACTGCATCTAAAAATGCTTCACGCGATAACCAGCGTTGAGCGTTCGGTAATAATTCTTGAGTAATGAGCTGGAAGCGGTCATCGGGACGGGATTGTGCCGCGATGGAACGCGCAGCAGCTTTTGCTTGCTCAATCAACAAGCCTTCGGAACCTTCGAGGCTCATGCTTGGACTGTTGTCGATAAACACGGCATGGTGTGTTGAACCGCCAGCCGCTTCAACAAATGATTTGCCGCCCCATTGTGGTATTGCAAATGCCAGCACCACTGCAGCAATGGCCAACATCCGCAAAAACAGCAAAAGCAAATGCTTCAATTGGCTTTTACGCCGGCTTTCTTCCTTTACTTCTTTCAAAAATTGCAGGTTGCTGAAATAAACGCGTTTCAGCGTTCTGAAGCTAAACAGGTGTACCACAAGGGGTACGGCCAGCAAAAGAAAGCCCCATAAGGCGGTAGGATTAGCGAAACTCATCAAATCCAAAAATAAGGCTAATTGCCGAAGCAATTGAAATTTTGTGCAGATTTCCGCCGAAAGCTTAAAATATCTTATTTTCGTTTTCCCAAATCTGTTAGCATGCGCAAAATCGATCAACTTTTACTTGAATATGGCAAGAGTCACCGCCACCCCACCAACAAGCTGGTGCATTGGATTTGTGTACCCCTGATCATGTTTAGCTTGATCGGCTTGCTTTGGAACTTGCCAATAGAGGGCGTTAAGTTCATTTTAGGTCAAGCTAGAAATCCTTGGGTAAACTGGGGTGTCTTTTTCTTGATTCTGGCCTCTTTATATTACATACGGCTTTCTTTAAGCTTATTTTTCGGCATGTTGCTCCTTAGCCTCGGTATGGCATTCGGCCATTTTGCACTTCACACCTTGGGTACTTCCAGTCATGTTTACCTATCGCTCGGTATCTTTGTTGCTGCCTGGATTGGTCAATTCATAGGCCACAACATTGAAGGCAAAAAACCTTCTTTTTTAAAGGATTTGCAGTTTTTACTCATAGGTCCAGCTTGGCTCCTTCACTTCCTCTTTAAAAAAATAGGAATACCTTATTAATGAATCGGCTTTGCCTTCTGATTTTTGCTTCAATTTTATCCTTTTCTAGTTGTAGTCTAGAGAATGAAGATTACTATAAATTTGATCCACATACGGCTTCGCGACCAAATGACGCGGTGGCCACCCATTTAGAATGGGAAGCAACAGTAGATTTTGAGCAGCATCAAATTGTGGCTACGGCCCATTGGCTGATTTCGCATAAACAAGGCGTGAAAGAAATTATTTTTGACACCAATGGTTTGAAAATTCAACAGGTTTGGTTGGACGATGGTGACAGTACCGATTGGATATTAGGCCAAGAACAAGCCTTTATTGGGCGCGCTTTGGTAGTAAAAGTTACTAAAAATACCCAAATTGTGCATATCCGCTATACAACTGGCAAGGAAGCGAAAGGACTTCAATGGCTAGAACCCGCTCAAACACACGATAAAGTAGCACCTTTTATGTTTACGCAGGGTCAAGCCGTGCTCTCAAGGAGTTGGCTGCCATGTCAGGACAGTCCCGGCATCCGTTTCAGTTTTGCGGCCAAAGTGCAAGTGCCTGAGGGGTTGTTTGCGGTCATGAGTGCGGAAAATCCACGCCAGCAGGAGGATAACGGCATTTACCAATTCAAAAATGACAAAGCCATCCCCGCTTACCTTTTTTCTTTGGCCGTTGGAAACCTAGCCTTCAAGTCCTATGATGGCAGAAGCGGGGTATACGCCGAACCTGGAATGTTGCAAAAAGCTTGGTGGGAATTTGCGGAATTACCTGCTATGATGCGCGCTGCAGAGCAACAATTTGGGCCTTATCCTTGGAATCGGTACGATGTGCTTGTGCTCCCGCCAAGCTTTCCTTTTGGGGGGATGGAGAATCCCATGATCATGTTTGCTACGCCAACAATCATTGCTGGTGACCGCAGCTTAACCAACCTTGTTGCGCATGAACTTTCACACAGTTGGTCTGGCAATTTGATTACAAACGCCAGTTGGAACGATTTCTGGATCAACGAAGGATTTACCACTTATATTGAGCGCCGCATCATAGAACTCATTCATGGTCCGGAGTATGCAGAAATGCTTCATGCGCTTGGCAACCAAGATTTGGAGGCGGCCGTAATCGAGTACGATCATCAACCGGAGCTGACCAAGTTAAAATTAGCATTAGAAGGCAAAAACCCAGATGACGCCCTTTCGATCATTCCATACCAAAAAGGTTTTGCCTTACTAAAAATGATTGAAAAGGAAGTTGGCAGGGGGCGCATGGATAGTTTTGTGAAGGCTAACTATGCGGCACGTGCCTTCACCAGCATGACGACTGAAGATTTTCTAGTCTTTTTGCGCTCAGAGCTGCTGAATGATGAACAATTTGAACGCCTCCAAATCAATAATTGGGTTTATGAAGCCGGTTTGCCCAGCAATTACGAGCGCCAAAGCTCGTCGCGTTTTACGCTGGTAAACGAAGCAGTAGCCCTTTGGGAACAAGGCCAAACACCCTTTTCTTTGCCTACAGCGGGCTGGTCCACACATGAATGGATTTATTTTTTCAGGCGAATCGATGAAAAATCTAACAAGCAAAATTTGATTGACTTAGATGTGGCCTTCGAATTTAGCCAAAGTGGGAATACGGAATTATTGACAGCTTGGTTTGTGCTGAGTATCAAAAAAAATTATCAAATCACCTATCCTCACATCGAAAAGTTCTTACAAACTGTAGGCAGAAGAAAGCTGCTGGTGCCGGTTTATCGGGAGCTGATGGAACATGAACACAGTAAAAGTATGGGTCGCAACTGGTACACAAAATATAGGAACAACTACCACCAAGTGAGTAGAAACACCTTAGACGAATTGATGGGATAAAGAGGGAGTAAATGAAAAAGGAGCCTCCCGGCACCTTTTTTCGTCTGAAAACTAAACTAAACCTATGAAAACTATTCGCTGAATAAACAGCTAAATAATTTATACAAACTTAGTAAATTTTCCAAGAAAGAAAAACTTTTTTCCCAAAAAAGGAAAAAAAATGAGATTTAATCTTTCAATATCCAAACTCCAGCACCAATCTCTTTCTGTGCCTTTGCTAGAAATTCTTCCGCTGGCAAGGTTTCGTTGGGCGAAACTACCACAACTCTATGCAGCGTTCCTACTAAAATACTCTTGTTTTCGGCAATAATAAAGCCTTTTGCCTTAAGTTCAGTCTTATACTTTTCAGCATTTGCCAATGACCGGAAAGAGCCAACCGCTACTAACGTAGCCTCCGAAGCTGCAGCAGCGTTAACTTCTTTTTTCTTTTTATCAACAGAACCTTGACTTATTTCATTTTTGGCAAGGTTATCTTTTGAATTAACCGAATAGTCACCACCGGGCTTGTTCGATTCGATTGCACGCTCGCCTTTGACGTTCTTCCTACTTTCGTTAGCAGCTTTCAAAGGGGTTAAAGGGCTATTCAATGCAGCCGCGTTAAAACGATTACCTGTTTTTAAAATTGCTTGTTCGTTAATTTTGGAATTCCGAACGACGCCCTGCTGAAACAGCAGATTGCTATCCAATTTAACGACTGGAGCAATTTTAGACAACGAATCGATGAACATAGCCGCCGTTTCACTTGCCATTGCCCGTTCAAACATAACCGAATCTGCTACTCGGTTGATTCCGTCCAGTATTGCATTAATGTCCGTACTTCGTTCTCGAATTAAAGGCGCTTGATACAAAGTTTCTCTTTCAGCACCAAAAATATTTATGCCTGCCTCCTGCTTTGTGAAAAGCTGGCCATTTGTGGTGAAATACTGGAATGCCACCATACTTAATAATAGGAAGCCTAAAAAGACTGCTGCTGCTTTTAAGATTGTGTTTGAAGGGGTAGCAGCAGCGGCATTCTTAGGCGCTTGCAAATCGCTTGGCAATACCGTCCTGACTTTATGAATGCTCAGTGGCATCAAACCATAATGCTGATTGGCGGCAATGAGGTGCCCTGGCTCAGGCATCAACTCATAACAGCCCTGCTGTTTGTAAAAAAGCCCTAAACCTGAAATTTCAAAACTCTCTCCTTGCTCACTCGCTGCAAGCAACTTGGCAGCAAGCGCATCGCTCAGCACAAATTCTGTGGCTGAAGAGGACAAAAAAGCCGGATTTCCTAAGCAAAAACTCCATCCAAAACGTGGTTGAACAATGGTTCTTCCATCTGAGCTCAAATTGGCAGCTTTGTAAGAAGGTTTAAACACCCCTATCCCCTTTACAACAAGTTCTTTGTTGCAGTGAAGGAGTGCCTTTTTTAATGCCTGAATTTCGCTCATGCTTACAGATACTTAGAACCTGATGTTTAAACCACCTAAGACATTAAATCCATAGGTTGGATAGTTGTACCAGCGGAAATAGCGGGCAGATGTCACGTTATTAATATTTAAGAAAAAACCGAAAGCCTTGTTGTAATCGTAGCTCAATCCCACATTCAAATCAAATACACCATTTAATCTTTCTACCTGCTGGGTTTCGGTTAAATAAGAAACACCATTGAACATCACCGCTTCAGCCGTAAACCTCAATCGATTTTGCAAAGTATAAACCCCTCCCGCCCTAAATGCTGCTGTTGGCTGCATGAACGCCGCTTCCAGATTGCTCAAACCATAACGCTTGAGGTCCATTTTGAAATGCGCCTCGTACCTGTCGCCAAATTTGCGGACAATTTCAGCTCTCAAATTCAACACATTGGTATTGCTATCATATACTGGAATTAAACGACTAAAATCCAAGCTGTCATTTAAAAAGAACATGGTTTGCTGCTGCCTCTGAAAGCTTCCCATCACATTATAGGAGGTCATTTCATCTATACTTCCTTTTAAACCAGCGTAAAATTGGATGCGATTATTGAGGTTTCGGATGTCAAGCTCCTGCCCTACAAAAGGATTGATACGCACGACATCTTGGTAACTCACCCGCTCAGTATTGCCCGTTAAGCCGCCGTAAGCAACCATATATACGTCCTTCACCAAATAAGTAAAGTCGATGTGCGGATAAATCCTAAACTGAGAAATGCCATCACTCGCCTCCATGGCCAAATTCAGACCCGCGTTGAGTATGAAACTTGGTTTTTGCAAGTTGTAGCGAGGTTGAAAATACACCAAACTGCGCGTATTGTTAAAGCCTGATAAAGCCGTATAACTGGTATGATCGAAAGCAAAATCAAAGGTCACTTTGTTTTCATCTAAGCGCACCATTAATCCACCATCAAATCGCAGGTTGTTTTCGCGTTGGTCAAATCGGTCGTTTAGGCCGTAAAATGAAAACTTTGCATTATAAGCTACTTGATCTGCCTCAATTTGGTGAGAAGCTAGGCCAACTGAACCACCGATTCGGTTGAAAACTTGTCGGATAGAATCTTTTGGGATATCCAGAGGCTGATGTGCACCGTAAAAATGGCGTACTTGACGGTCGTAGTCGAAATTGGAATGGATGTAAAGCTTATTCAAATACCGCTTTCCGTGAACACCTAAATGGTTGTCACTGAAATCTGCATGATTAAACTTGAACGTATCTACTCGTAAATTACCTGCAGATGAAAAATGCTTGGCAGTGAGACCATACTCAAACTTAGGATCACGCTTGCTCGTTAAACGCAAATCGGCCAAGGGCGTGCGGTAATTGCCACCACCGATACGTAAATGGCCACCACCAATAACCGAAGGCGGTTCAGCTAAGGCCCTTAAAGGACTCAAAGGTGCCAGTTCCACCGCTGTTGGTGCCATGCGGTTAATGCCAGTGTAGGTCAAGAGCTTGCGTTCGGTTTGAACGGTAGGCAGTTGCGGTACAGGACTCACCTTTAATGCGTCGGCTAAAACAGCTTCATAGGCACGCACTACGCGAATTGGATCAGTAGTAAAGCCTGACCCATTGCCTCGCTCTTGTGCCTGCGCTGCCAAGCTGCTAATCAGCACCAAAACGAGTACTTTAATCAGCTTAGTCATTGTTTGATTCTCCTTCACTTGGCTCCTTATTTTCTCCGCTGTCGTTTGGTTTGCCTTCACCAGCTTCACCTTCCTCCTTGCCTCCATTTTCGGGTGGAGCTGTGTTCCTTGGTGCTTGCTCTTGCCTGCGCTTTTGAACTTGTCGTGCTTGCAATTCCGCCAAACGCGTTCGTGCTTGATTAGAAATGGCATCTGCAGGTCGATTATCTACAATACTTTGTAAGGTGGCTATGGCCTGAAAATCCTCCATTAAAGCCACATAGGTTTCGGCTAACAATAAAAATGATCTACCAATCCATTCCTCGTAATAAGGTATTTTATCGATGAGCTCAAAAATGGTGTTCTGGCTTGGCAAATATTCGTTTCTTCGAAATTGAATGTCTGCAATAAAATATTTTGCTGCTGCACCATACTCGCTTTTGGTTTGCTCATAAAGACTTGTGAAAGCTACCAAGGCATCTGAAAGCTCATTTTCAGATAACAGAATCTGCGCTAAAATGAGTTTCGCTTCCCAAACAGCCGTTTCATTGCTATGCTCGTAGCCTACAACCACATTGGCGTACGTGCGTGCATCAGCCATTTGATTCAAAGCAAAAAATACCCTCATGAGCCCTTGATTTGCATCCAAAATATTCCAGCGCGAATCACTATTCTGAGCCAATTTGGTATAAAAAGTGATAGCGTTAGTGTAGTCCTTCAGCTCAAAGTAGTATTTTGAAAGTCGGGCAAAAGTTCGTTCGCTGTAAATATTTCTATTTTGATCGGCAACAAAAATGAAATCTTGCACCATCAGCGCTACCTGTTTGGTGCGGGAATAGCAATCGGCTCTTAAATACCTAGCGTTCACTGCAAAAAAACCATCCGGAAATCTGTTTAAATAGCGCGTAAGCTCCGGAATTGCCTTTTCACAGTCGTTTTGATTATACACCAATTCAACCGCCTGAAAAGTTATTGAATCCTGCTCAGTCAATGTTACTTGAGCCGATGGCACCGTGGCTGCGTAAGCCAAGTAAGTATCAACCTTATTGAGTTGGATGTAGATGTTCTTAATGCCACCTAAGGCATCTCGCGCCTCTTGGGTTTTTGGATGGTCGGTAATTACTTGCTTGTAAGCTGTAATTGCTTCCTCATATTGCTCGTTGTTGTAGAGTATGAGTCCTTTAACCAGTAGCGCATTCTTTACTAAAAAACTGTTCGGACGCTTCAAAATCAAACTATCCAATTGCTTTAGCGCGTCGTCATACTGATCGTTGATGAAATAGGTATTCGCCAACTCTAGCATCGCATTGTCGAGATACAACGAACCAGGGTATTTACGAATCATGCCCTTGATCGAAGAGATCTTTTTGTCCTTGTTGTTAGTAAGTCCCTGTAAAATGGCCTCCTGGTAATTGGCGTAGTCAGCACCAATCAAATTGCGTGTCATCACCATCTGGTAATAACTGACAGCCTGTGGGTATGCATTGATAGCAAAATGGGCATCACCAAGCCGCAGCAGGAGGTCACCGAAAATCGATTGGATGAACTGGTGCTGTTGGATTTTGGCATCGCCCGCTTGGATTTCTTTACTGGCACTTTCGAAGTGACTAATGGCCAATAAATAATCTTGCTGCTTGAAATAACAATAACCCAAAGCGTAATTAGCCGCAATCATGGAATTTTCGGGCTCTAATCCGCTGGTGACAGGAAAAGCTCGCACGAATTTCTGGAATTCTACCACTGCTGGTTTCAAACTCCCGAGTCTGTACAGGGACTCCCCTTTCCAAAAATATGTCATCGCAGTGATGTTTTTATCGAGCGACTGGGTGAGCGATTTGTCGAAATAACGGATGGCTTCTTGAAAAACCCCTTGATTAAACAATTCAACCCCACGATAAAAGGCCACTTTTTGGAACGAACGATTGATGGTTAAATTGCGATTATTTATGCCCTCAATGACTTCCACAGCCTCTTTGAAGTTTTTGGTAGATAACAGCAAATTACCCAAATGTTCGCGTGCCTCGTCTCCATATTTCGAGCGCGGATAATTGATTACAAAATCCTTCAGCCAAGTAAGCGATTGCGGGTGAATATTGAGTTCATAGCCCAATTTAGCATGATTAAAGGCCGCCGTTTCTTGGATCTCCAAATCAAAACTCAAGCGAGAGGCGGCGTAAAAGCTGGTTAAGGCTTGCTCTTTTTTGTCTAAGCGCAGGTAACAATCTCCCAAAATAAAGGTGGCACTTTGTCCTACGCTGTCATTGCGCGAAGCTGTTTTGGATAAATTAGAAACTGCTGTTTTATAATCCTTGCCGATATATGCGGCATATCCAAGTTGGTAATAATCTTCACTCACGAGCTGTCCACCTTGCTCCTGATAACGCTTTAAATATGGAATGGCCTTCACAAATTCCGACTTCTTAAAGTAGGCTTGGGCGATGAGGTAGTTGATATTTGCAAGCTGCTTCACTTCCTTATTGGCCGAAAGCGGCAAGGCATAAGCCAAAAGCTCGTCGTACATACCCAATTCAAACTGCAGCTTAGTAATATAATAGGGAATGATACGACTATAATTGGCAGACTCTTTCAGTAAATTGAAATATACTAAAGCTGCCAATCCGTCGCCTTCTTCATAAGTTATTACTCCTAAATAGTAATTAGCTGGATAGTGATATTCGTTTTTTAAGCCACTTATTTGCTCTAATTCCCGTTTGGCTTCCTTGAATTGATCCCTCGTGAAATAGCTGTATCCTAAATAATAATGGGAGGCAGCAGCTTGTTGAATCGGTAACAAGGAGGCATCTAGAGCGGCTAAAACTGGGATGACTTCTCTGTATTTTTTAGATATAAAATAAAATTGCCCTAGATAAAATTTGGCTTCATTCACTTCCAAAGCCGCAGGAAAGTCTTCGATAAACGACAACAGTTGAAAATCAGCATCCTTTTGCCGCAATTGAGTTGCACTCAAAGCGCGATAAAAGCGAGCTTCCATGTAAAGACGTTTCTCTGATTCTAAGTCAGAAGGAGGAAAAATCTCGTCGATGATCTTCTCAAATTGATTTTTCGCTGCAACATATCGCTCTTGCTCATATAACCGAATGGCTGTTCGCATGCCAGCGTCAGGCTGATTGAAGATTTGAGTAGGCTGCGCAGTAGCAAAAAAGACAGACAGAATCCAAAATAGAGTAATCGCTACTTTCAGTAAGTTTTGCATGCTTGAAATTTGTAAATCCGTATTGAACATCTTTTGCACGAAACACTGCAAAAGACTACGGTTAAACAAAATTAAGTAACTGAAACCCTAAACCGCATTAAATACGGTCGTTTACGAAGGAGAATTTACTAACAGTGTGGATAACATCAGGCTTTTCGCAAGTTTGAAATGGCCTTCGCTAAAATGACAAGGTCATACCAAAGCTGGGTAAGATTGGCAATTGATTCACGCGGGTAAAACGCACACGATCAAAGTAGAATATGTTATCTCTATTATAGACGTTACTCACGCTGAAGTTAAAATCCAATTCTGAACGATCACTGATGGCAAGGGTGTGTTTCACCGACACATCTAAGCGGTGATAGGTGGGTAAGCGCCCTTGATTAAAATCCGCATAAACAATGCCTAAATTGCCGTTCTGGGTCAAATAATCAGTATTGACACCCCCACCAAAGTTAACATCAGGATAAAAACCCTGTGTTTGAGTAAAAGGAAATCCAGAACCGAAATTCCAGCGACCGCTAAATTCCCAATTTAAATTTTTACCCGTAATGTAAGTACTCACCAAATTCACATTATGACGCCGGTCAAAACTTGGATTGTACGTCCTTACACCATCAAAACGATCTACATAAGTCCAAGAATATGTACCCCACACATAAAACCGCTTGCGGTCATATTTCAATCTGAAATCGAAGCCGTAAGCCTGCCCTCTTTCTATGATGAAGTCCTTTTTCAGAAAATCTGGTTGATTCTCAAACGCAAGAATATCCTCGTAAATCTTATCTCTGTTTAGATTTGTAAGTTGATTGAAGTCTTTGATGTATGTTTCAAAATTAAATTCTAAAAACTTCCCGAAATCCAATTCCACACCCGCAATGGCATGACGTGCTTTTTGCAACTTAGAAGTTACTGGAGCCCCGTCAAAAGTGCGTGGTAGGTTGTCTGGTCCAGATAAAAACCCATAAAATAAATTCACAATATCGCGGTCTGATTGGGCGCTGATTAAGTTTTGCGAATACAAACCACCTGCAAATTTCAAACGGATTTTTTTGGTAAGGTTGTACTTGGCTCCTAAGCGCGGCTCCAGCGACATTTCGCCTAATGAAGAGTAATAGTGAGCTCTGAAGCCAGGCTCGAAAACGAGTTTATCGGTGAGATATTTGTATTTCACAAAACCCGCTAACTCGGTAGTATTAGCATCTTGATTAAGGATGATACCGCTCGGATTGGTAAACTGAAAATTTGTACCAAAACCCACTACATCAAATCCAAAAATCACTTCGTCCTTAGCCAAAAACTGAGTGATTGTCAAGTTACCATTGAAGCCCGCAATGCCACTTATCCGGGGTGCACCATCCGCTTCAATTTGTGTGGCTTGATAATCAGAATACGCCATAGTACCGCTGATTAAACTGGTTGATCCGCTCGGAATGATTACAAAATTAGCGCCTAAACCTAGTGAGTTCCAACTAATGTCGGCTACTTGCCGAAAGTTTACCCTGTCGTTGAAATTAAAGCCAAATAAGCTCAATTTACTGCCATTATCTGCCTTAAAAGTCACTTTACCGTAAAGGTCGTTAAAGCTAAAAGGCAAGCCATTGCTATCAGCGTAGCTGTAAAGAATGGGCGAAGTGCGATTAAGGTAAGAGGACTTTCCCGCCAAAATAAAGGATGCGGCTTGTTTCTCAGGGTTTTTGGGTCTAGACAAAGGTCCTTCTAAAATGATGCGACCCAAAAACGGACTCGCCCCTACTTTACCACTCAACCGTTTTTGGTTACCATCTCGTGTTGTTACGTCCATAACGGCAGAAATACGTCCGCCGTGGTTAGAATTATAACCCCCAGTATGAACGTCTGCATTTTTGATAATGTCGGTCTCGAACACTGAAAACAGTCCGATAGAGTGAAACGGGTTGTAAAGAATCATACCATCGAGCATCACCTTGTTTTGTACTGGTGAGCCCCCGCGTATGTACAATTGGCCACCTTGGTCGCCTGTAAACACCACACCGGGCAGAATTTGTAAATATTGTGCAATATCAGCTTCACCGCCAACACTTACAATTTGGGAGATTTGTTTGGCCGTAACTGTTTCGACCGACACTTTCACCGAAGTAAGCTGTTCTTGTTTTTCGGCGCTAACTTCAATGGCGTTGAGCTGGATAGAGGATTTGTTGATGTATAATTTTTGGTTTATAATACCACCTGCTTTTACAGTAATAGGCGCCTGAGCTGTGTCATAGCCTAAATAAGTACTCACCAGGGTGTAATTACCTATCGGAACTCGCGTAATAGAAAAGAAGCCATTTACATCTGTGCTGGCGCCATAGGTGGTGCCTTTTAAATATACGTTGGTAAACAAAATGGGCTCACCAGTACCCTTATCGTAAATGAAACCTCTGACGGTACCTGAATTATCTTGGGCTTGAGAAAATGATGCTACAAAAACAAATAAAATTACGAACAGCAACTTCTCGACTACTTCCTTCATGTAAAAAAATTAGAACGTCGAATTTAGGCTTATCTTAATCAATACCCAACAAAAACATTGATTTTAATACTAACAACCTAGCATTCCTGTAAAACCGACAGGTTTTTTTTACAAAATCGATAAATCGCCCTTACCTTCTCTGAGTATTTCAATTTCATCGCCAGTGCAATCTAATACAGTTGATGCCTCGTTATCACCAATTCCGCCATCTACCAGCAAGTCGATTTTGTCCTCGTAGCGTTCATAAATCAAATCAGGATCGGTAGTGTATTCGAGTACTAAGTCGTCATCGTGTATAGAAGAAGAAATAATTGGGTTACCCAATGCTTCTACGATGGCACGGGCGATGACATTGTCAGGAACACGGATACCAATGGTTTTCTTCTTGCTGTGAAACAGCTTCGGAACCTGATTATTGGCTTTTAGAATAAAGGTATAGGGACCAGGCAACGCCCGCTTCATCATTCTAAAAATATCGTTGCTGATTTGCAGCGTATAATCAGATAAATTGCTTAAATCATGACAAATGATTGAATAATTAGCCGATTCACTGATTTTTTTGAGCCGGCTAATCTTCTCTACGGCTTTGGAATTGTACATGTCTGCACCAAAGGCATACACCGTATCTGTTGGATAGATGATAACACCTCCCTTTTTCAAACAATCGACCACTTGATCTAATTGTTTCGTGTTCACATTTTCTTCGTACAACCGAATGCGCATATCCAAAAATACGAAAAGCAGGGCGTTAACCCTGCTTTTCAATATATAATCGCATTTTTTTTAATTGCCCATTACTGATTTAACCAAATCTGCGGCTTCTTTCAATTCTACGGCAGCCATCAATTTGAGGCCAGAAGAATCCAAAATGGCTTTGGCTTCTTCCGCATTGGTACCTTGTAAGCGCACAATAATCGGCACTTTGATGTCTCCAATTTGCTTATAAGCGTCTACAATGCCATTGGCCACACGGTCGCAACGAACGATACCACCAAAGATATTTACCAAAATTGCTTTTACATTCGGGTCTTTGAGGATGATGTTAAATGCATTAGCTACGCGCTCAGCATTAGCAGTACCACCCACATCCAAGAAATTCGCGGGCTCACCACCTGCCAATTTGATTATGTCCATGGTAGCCATCGCCAAACCAGCACCGTTTACCATGCAACCTACGTTACCGTCGAGTTTTACATAGTTCAAATTAAACTCGCCCGCTTCTACTTCAGTTGGATCTTCTTCTAAAGTATCCCGCATGGCTGCAATATCACCGTGACGGAACAAAGCATTTTCATCGATATTTACTTTTGCGTCAACGGCAATGATTTTATCATCAGAAGTTTTAAGCACAGGATTGATCTCAAACATATCTGCATCGGTAGCTTCGTAGGCTTTTACCAGTGCAGTTACAAACTTCACCATTTCTTTAAAGGCAATGCCCGACAAGCCCAAATTGAAAGCGATTTTTCGCGCTTGGAAACCTTGCAAACCAACACGAGGATCGATGGTTTCTTTGAAGATGAGATGCGGCGTGTGCTCGGCTACTTCCTCAATGTCCATACCACCCTCAGTTGAATACATCACAATTGTGCGTGCATTGGCACGGTCAAGCAAAACTGACATATAAAATTCCTTGGTTTCACTTGCACCGGGATAATAAACGTCTTGAGCAACCAATACTTTATGTACTTTTTTACCTTCTGCAGTCGTCTGAGGGGTAATTAATTGCATGCCTATGATATCAGAAGCTTTAGATTTTACGTCATCCAACGATTTAGCTAGTTTCACACCACCGCCCTTACCCCTGCCACCGGCATGGATTTGTGCTTTTATAACCCACCAGCCCGTACCAGTTTGTTCTTGTATTTTTTTGGCGGCCTCCACAGCCTCTTCCGGTGTGTAAGCAACAATGCCTTCTTGAATAGCTACGCCATAGCGCTTCAGCAACTCTTTACCTTGGTATTCGTGAATATTCATGCAGTATTTGTATTAAGCTGGTCAAAAATAGGGCGAAATACCGTGATTGCAAAGCTATTTATCACCATTTATCGACCAGATGCTGCTATTTAAAACCACCAATACCCTCAAGGAAGCCATAGAAAACGTATAGTTTTTGCGACTCTTACACCATACAATGGCTCGTATCGAATAACATAAACGGAAATGCCGGTTGCTACCAACAGCCCAATATGAAGGCCGTGATAACTAGGGCTAATTCCGACAGATGTAAAAATCAAATTTCAACAATGGATATAAACGCCACAACCAGAAGTCACCACGAAAACACAGCGTAAGTGATCACCACCCATGCTGTTGCTGGTATAACTAGCAACTGCTGGCATGAGCACTGCGGAAATGTTGAAGGCAGATGCAGCATGGGCAGGCAGACTTAAAGTAACCAATGTTTGAGTTTCCGTATATTCTAAAATAACATAAAATCGGTGGCCAGGCCGGAGGGCGGTGTGTTGCACTTGTGGTGTCACACCAAAGAAGCCTGCTTGATTGCGCAAACATGCCGATTTAGCGCTAAAAGATCAAACACAGAAAAAAGCCAACTAAATTCATTGCTATCATCCGTGCAGCAACTTTTACCCTATTACATACAAAAAACCGCCCCTAAAGGCAGCTTTTTGTCGAATTGTGGTCAAATATTACTTAACCACCGAAGTCGTCAAAGCTTACATGCTCCTCTGGGATTCCCCAGTCATCACACATTTTAACAACAGCTGCGTTCATCATCGGCGGTCCGCAGAAATAGAACTCAATTTCTTCTGGATCGCTGTGATTCGACAAATAGTTATCGATAAACGCCTTATGTACGAATCCTAAGAAACCATCCCCTTCGCGATCGTCTACTCCCTTAACCACTTTCCAATTGTCCTCTGGCATCGGCTCTGAAAGCACAACGTGGAACCGGAAATTTGGAAACTCCTTTTCAATGGCGCGGAACTCATCAGTGTAAAAAAGTTCGCGCTTAGAGCGACCACCGTACCAAAAACTTACCGTGCGATCGGTGCGCAAAGTGTGAAATAAATGATATATATGGCTCCTCAAAGGCGCCATACCGGCACCCCCGCCGATGTACACCATTTCGTTTAGGGTTGGACGGATAAAGAATTCGCCGTACGGACCAGAAATGGTTACTTTATCGCCAGGTTTTTGTCCGAATGCGAACGACGAACAAATACCCGGATTTATCTGCATCCAACGGTTGTTTGCGCGGTCCCATGGTGGTGTAGCAATACGAATATTCAACATGATAATGTTGCCTTCAGCCGGATGGTTGGCCATAGAATAAGCCCTGAAGATTGGCTCAGGATTTTTCATCTTGAGATCCCAAAGGTTAAATTTATCCCAATCTTCTTTAAACTTATCCTTTCCGGCAGGATCGTTTGGATGCGGAGCTATGTCTATAGTGCTGAAATCAACCTCGCATGCAGGCACGTCTACTTGGATGTAACCTCCTGACTCAAAATCTAGATATTGGCCCTCTGGCAACCGAACTACATATTCTTTGATAAAGGTAGCCACGTTGTAATTTGATACCACTTCGCACTCCCACTTCTTGATGCCAAATACCTCTTCAGGCACATGTACTACCATGTCGTTTTTAACTTTCACCTGACAAGCCAAACGCCAGTTGTCGGCTTGCTCCTTGCGTGATAAATGTCCTTTTTCTGTTGGAAGCACGTCGCCACCACCGTCAATCACCTGACACTTACACATAGCGCAAGTACCACCACCGCCACAAGCAGATGGTAAAAACAACTTGCGCTCGCTCAAAGTGGTTAAAAGTGTGCTGCCAGGCTTAGTAATGATGGGATTAGCTTCGTCGCCATTCACCACAATTTTGATATCCCCAGAGGGCACTAATTTCTTTTGAGCAAACATCAGCATAAATACCAAGGTGAGAATAACCACCAAGAATGCGCCTACACTCAAACCTATAATCGTAAATGTGTCGAGAATCAACATACTTCTTTGTTTAAAGATTAATACCTAAAAAGCTCATAAAGGCAATGCCCATCAAACCTGTAATAATAAAGGTGATACCCAATCCACGCAAAGGCTTGGGAACATCAGAATAACGGATTTTCATACGGATGGCTGCGATGGCTACGATGGCAATGAACCAACCTACACCTGAACCCAAGCCAAATACAGTGGCTTCCGACAAAGTATAATCCCGTTCTTGCATGAAGAGCGACCCACCCAAAATCGAACAGTTCACGGCAATCAAAGGCAAAAAGATACCTAACGAACCGTAAAGTGCAGGAGATATTTTTTCAATCACCATCTCCACCAACTGCACCATGGAGGCAATGGTTGCAATAAACATGATAAAGGCCAAAAAGCTCAAATCTACTTCCGCAAAAGAAGCTGATACCCAAGTCAAACTACCCTCTTTCAAAACGTGATTCAACAACAACCAGTTGATTGGCACGGTAATGCCCAATACGAAAATAACTGCTGCACCTAAGCCAATGGCGGTTTTTACGTTTTTCGAAACGGCCAAGTAAGAACACATACCCAAAAAGTATGCAAAAATCATGTTGTCGATAAAAATCGACTTAACGAATATGCTAATTAAATCAGCTACTAAAAACATCATGCTTAGGCCTCCTCAAATTTTTGGTTGATCGAACGTTGAATCCAAATAATAATGGCAATTACAAACAAAGCACCTGCTGGAATAAGCATCAAACCATTGTTCACATAGCCCATTTCGTAAAAAACATCAGGAATCACTTGGAAGCCGAACAATTTGCCTGAACCAAACAATTCGCGTGCAAAGGCCACCGCTAATATGATCCAACCATAACCAGCTGCATTACCTAAGGCATCAAGCAGAGATGGTCCTGGTTTATTGGCCATGGCAAAAGCTTCTAAGCGTCCCATGATGATACAGTTGGTAATGATTAAACCCACAAATACAGACAATTGTTTGCTTATATCGTAAACAAAGGCCTGCAAAATTTGGTCAACCAAAATTACCAATACCGAAATTACCGTCAACTGAACAATAATACGGATGCGCGAAGGAATGGCATTGCGGAGCACGGATACTATCAGGTTCGAAAAAACCAACACAGCCAACACTGAAATAGCCATTACCGCAGTCGGCTTCATTTGGGTAGTTACCGCTAAGGCTGAACAAATGCCCAGTACTTGAATGGTAATCGGATTGTTATCGCTCAATGGATCGACCATTAACGCGCGATTCTTTTTAGAAAGAAGCGGTTTTACTTCTTTTACTTTCGTTTCTACTGCACTCATGACTGAGATTTATTAAGATAAACTAAATAAAACTGAATGTCTTCCATCAACATGTTCGAAACACCATTGGAAGTAATGGTACCACCAGAAATGGCATCCACCTTGTGCATCTCCCCTTCAGCTTTAGCCCCCTTGGTTACTTGCACACTTACAAACTCGTTGTTATCGTTGAGAATACTCTTGTTTTCAAATTGGGATTCAAAGGCATGCGTATTGATTTCGGCTCCCAAACCTGGTGTTTCTCCTTTATGGTCAAAAACAACCTGCTTAATGGTCTTCCCATCTTCTTTTAAAGCTACGTAACCCCAAATTGGGCCCCAAAGTCCCACACCCGCCAATTGCAAAATGTAAGTCTTTTTGCCGTTCTCCTCAAACACATACAAAGGGTATTGTAGTTTATGACTGGCGTCTTTTGCTTTCACACGTTTGTCCATGGCCAAGTCAATTTCGAAAGCTTTTACACCCTCAACTGCTTCGCCACTTTCGTTGATCACCAATGCAGTGATGAGCTCGTCGAATTGTTTGTAATCGTTTTCGCCTGTTTTACCCACTACCGACAGAATGTTCTGCTGCTTTTCCTTTTTACGGTTGGCATCTTGCATGGGCTTGAGCAAAGTGGCAGCGCCAGCCAAAAGCACAGCTGCTATCACGGTAATGATTACCGCAAAGGTGAGAACATAATTATTTGAATTACGCACGAACTAACCTCCTTTTAATATTTGCTTGAACTACAAAATAATCGATCAATGGGGCCATTACGTTACCAAACAAGATGGCTAACATGATGCCTTCGGGATAAGCTGGGTTGAAAACACGGATCATCACCGCCATCAAACCAATAAGAAAACCGTAGTACCATTTACCACGTTCAGTTTGCGCAGCAGTAACTGGGTCGGTTGCCATAAATACAGCTCCAAACACCAAACCACCCATTAAAAAATGATAATAAAACGGCACTTGCATGAATTCATTTAAGGCCAAGCCATTAAATACAAGTCCCATAAAAGCCGCTCCGACAAATACCGAAAACATAATTTTCCAACTGCCGATGCCCGTGAGGATTAAAAAGGCCGCCCCAATGAGGATCGCAATTTTACTGGTCTCTCCTATGGAACCAGGAATAAAACCCATCAACATATTGCCCGTGCTATATCCAGGTGAACCCGCAATAGAATTGGCCAAGGCCGTAGCTCCGCTGTAAGCATCGGCTTTTTCAGCAATCCAAACAGTGTCGCCCGACATAAAAGTAGGGTAAGCGAAAAACAAAAACACCCGAGCGGTCAAAGCCACGTTTAGGATGTTCATGCCAGTACCACCAAATACTTCTTTCGCAAAAATGACAGCGAAGGCAGTAGCTACAGCCACCATCCACAAAGGAATGGCTGGCGGCATTATTAACGGAATGAGCAATCCTGATACCAAAAAGCCCTCGTTAATGGCGTGGCCTTTTTTGGAGGCGATGAAAAACTCAATCCCTAAGCCTACACCATAGGAAACAACCACAACGGGCAATACTTTGATGGCACCGTAAATAAATTTATCAATCAAGCCTTCTCCAATACCCAAAAACTCACCATTGCTAATGAAATGCTGGTGACCAACGTTGTACATACCAAAAAGCAAGGCAGGAAGCATGGCAATAACCACAAAAAACATCGTGCGCTTCAAATCAATGCCCGCCTTGATGTGTGTACCACCATGGGTTACGTGGTCGGGAGTGAATAAAAAGGTAGAAAACCCATCAAAAAGGGTGTGAAACTTTTCGTATTTGGCACCTTTTTCGAATTGCGGTCTAAATTCTAATATTTTTTCCTTCAGAAACTTCATATTCTGGTTTTAAATTATTGTTCTTCTTGATACATTAAGTCCAAGCCCTCGCGGATGATCTTCTGCACCGGAATCTTGGAAGTACACACGAACTCGCAAAGAGCCATATCTTCTTCTGCAATCTCGTAAATACCGAGCTCTTCCATTTCCTCAATGTCCTGGTAAATAATAGACTTAAGCAAGAAGGTAGGCAGGATATCCATCGGGAGCACTTGCTCATATTGACCTGTTACTACAAAGGCACGTTCTTCACCATGCATATTGGTGTTGGCTTTGTAGCTGCGGTTTTTGAACCAGCCACTTAAGAAGGACTTGGAAATGTCGGGACGCGGATAGCTCGGCACCAACCAACCTAAAAACTCTAAATCGTCACCTTCAGGGATGGCTGTGATTTGCTGATCGTAAAAACCGAGAAAGCCTTCTACGCTGGACCGAGTGCCCGTTAATACGTTTCCGGTGATGATGCGCACCTTACCAGGCTTCAAATTACCATTTAAAACGCTCGAAAGCTGGGCGCCAACAGTGGTTTTGAAATATTGCGGCTTTTCAAATTCACTACCAGTAGCTGCTACCACTCGGGTCATGTCGAGTTTACCCGTCAAAAATAAACGACCCATAATCACCACGTCGCAAGGATGGATGTGCCATACCCGGTCGCCCTTTTTAATGGCATCAAGGTGGTGGATTTGCACGCCCACGTTGCCTGCAGGGTGCAGTCCTTCAATTTTATTGATGGTAACGCCTTTAGCTTGAGTCAACACCTCTGACTTCGATTTGCTGTTGTGCAAATTCAAATGAATACTTACACCCGTCATTTTTTTGATGGCGTCGATGCCAGCCTGGAAAGCTGCTGCCTCACCGGCGATGGCAAAATCGACTGCTGGAGCCAAGGGCGCCGTGTCGAAACCGGAAATGAAAATGGACTTAGGCAACTCATCAGGATTGGCCAGGACATTGTAGGGACGCTGACGCAGCAACGCCCAAGCACCTGAAGCCAATAATTTAATTTTAATTTCGTCGGCAGAAAGGTTGTTTGGGTTGGCTGCACCGAAATCTATATATTCGGTTTTGCCATCGGCCAAAATCACAATGGCTTCCAACACCCGCTTCTCTCCCCTGCGTACTTCCACCACTTCCCCACTCACAGGTGAAGTGATTTGGAGCTCTGGGTGAGCCTTGTCGAACAGCAATGGTGAGCCTGCCTTCACTTCTGTGCCAACTTCTACAACCACCTTGAACTTGGTGTGCCGGAACTCTTGCGGCTGGATCGCAAAGGTTTTGGGCATAGGAGCGGCCACAATCTGTTGTTGTGCCTCGCCAACGAGTTTAATGTCGTAGCCCTTTTTGAGCTTGATGATTTTGGACATACTGCTTCTTAGCAAATTTTAAAACGCCGTTTAACTCTCAAAAAGAAAGAAAAACTATCTTGATTTTCGAACAGCAAAATTAGGAAAATGTTTCAAAAGAAGGGAGAATAAGTAAGAAATCTTAAGTCCTCTTCCTTTGCCTGAAAAGCGGTTACTTTGTAGCTTCATGATTACTGTACAAGGACTCCATTTTGGTTTCGGTGGGCAAGAGCTCTACCAAGACGTTTCGTTTGATATTCATACCGGTGAACGCATTGGCCTCATTGGTCGCAATGGCACTGGCAAATCCTCCATCCTTCGCCTATTACACGGTGATTATCAAGGAGGTTCAGCCATTCAAAAAATGCGTGGATTAAAAACCGCCTTCTTCAACCAAGATTTATTGTCGTACCAAAGCGATGAAGGAATCCTATGGGTAGCGTCGCAAGCTTTTGCTGATTTGCTTAAAAAACGCGATCAATACGAAGCCATCACCTTGGGGTTAGCCGAAAAACATGATCAAGAAACGTTAGAGTTGCACGCTCATTTGTACGAAGAACTTGAACTATCGGACGCCTTTCACATAGAAGTAAAAGTAGAAAAAACATTACGCGGCTTAGGATTTAGCAATGCCGATATGCAAAAGCCCTTTTCGCAATTCAGCGGGGGCTGGCGAATGCGGGTGATGCTGGCCAAGTGCCTTTTGGAAGCCCCTGACTTGCTGATGCTCGACGAACCCACCAACCACCTCGACTTACCAGCCATTCAGTGGCTCGAGACCTATCTCAAGGGGTATGATGGCTGTGTGCTCATCGTATCGCACGATAGGCGGTTTTTAAACCAGATTTGCTTGCGCATTATGGAAGTCGAGAACAAACAAATTCGAAGCTATAAAGGTAATTACGAAAATTTTGAAGAGCAAAAGACCCTACGCTTGGAGCTCGAAATGCAGACTTACAAAAATCAACAAAAGCAATTAGACCAAGAGATGCGCTTCGTGGAGCGGTTCCGTTCGAAAGCCTCCAAAGCCAAAGCGGTGCAGTCGCGCATCAAACTCATCGAAAAACGCGAATTGGTAACGGTAAGCGAAACCGACAACCGCCGCATCAATATGAATTTGCGCATTGCCCGCCAGCCAGGTAAAATCATAGCGGAGTTGGAGGATGTGAGCAAGGCTTATCCGGGTATCCAAATCCTCCAAAACGCTTCGGCTTTGATTGAGCGCGGCGATAAAATAGCGTTGATCGGTCCCAATGGCAAGGGTAAGTCTACCCTCCTGCGCATGGTGCATGGGTCTGAGTCAATGGAAGGCGAATGCAAGCACGGTCACGCCGTGAGCATGTCGTTTTACGCCCAGCACCAGCTGGAGGCGTTGCGACTTACCAACACCGTCTTAGAAGAGGCCCAGCGCCTTTCCCACAACCGTACCGAGCAGGAGCTACGTAACACCCTCGGGGCCTTCCTCTTTAGCAATGAAGAGGTCGAAAAGAAGGTTAAAGTGCTTTCGGGAGGCGAAAAGGCTCGGGTAGCCCTGGCCGGCATCATGTTGTCGGAAGCCAACTTTTTGCTATTTGACGAGCCCACCAACCACCTCGACATGGAGGCGGTTGACATGCTCATTGAATCGTTGCAGCAGTACGAGGGTAGCTTTATTGTGGTTTCGCACGATCGTTACTTCTTAGAAGAGGTTGCCAACAAACTGTGGTACATCCAAGAGGGCGAAATCAAAGTTTATCCTGGCGATTACCGCACTTTTGTGGAGCAATATGGGGAAGAATTTTTCTTCCAAAAAGACACCAACATTACCGAAACACCGCAAAAAAAGGCAGAAATAGCAGCCGTTAAAGGCAGTGGTAAGGCTGAATACGAACGCCAAAAAGAACTTCGAAAGCAACTCAATAAGCTTCAAAACCAATTGCAGAGGCTAGAGGCAGAGATCGAAAAGTCGGAAGCACGCAAAACAGAGCTCCAGAAAAAAATTGCACAACAAGAAATTTTTACCGATTTTGACACCTTACAGAGCTGTCAAATTGAAATCGGCGTCCTCGAAAAAAGCCTCAAAGGACTGCATGAGCAATGGGAGAAGCTTTACATCAACATCGAAAAAACAGAAGCCACGGCATGAAAAGATCGATCCTCCTGCTCCTTTGTGCCTTTGCCTACCCCGTACAAGCTCAAGACTACGACAACGTTATTTTTGAAGACGTCACTTACGTGGAAAATGTCAAAACTGTACAAATGGTAATCGAAGGAAAGCCCTTTTCAAATGCCATTTACAATATGGATGTGCCAGCAGAACGGCTTTTGCTCAGTTTTGATGATTTGAATGGCGGTTTTGAGAACTATGTATACACTATTATTCATTGTAATGCCAACTGGACCCCAACTAATCTCTTCCAAAACCAGTATTTAGCGGGCTATTTCGAGGATCAATTTTCGGGACAGCAGCAGTCTTTTAACACCTTAACCAAATACACTCACTACGAGCTCTTTTTGCCAAACGAACACATGGAGATGAAGCTGTCAGGTAATTATGTGGTACATGTGTACAAGGACTTCAATAAATCAGAGCCCATTTTAACGCGCCGGTTTTTTGTATTGAAAACTTCGATGGCCGTGGTGCCTTATTTGCGTCGTCCGAGCAGACCCGATGCCATTCTAACCTCGCACGAAATCGATTTCGACATCAATACAAGCGGAACCACCATTTTTAATCCTTTCGAAGAAATTAAGGTTGTGATTCGACAGAACAACCGCTGGGACAACCAAGTACTAGGATTGCTGCCGCTCTTTATCCGCGACAACGTGCTTACCTACGATTATGCCGACCGGAATATCGTGAAAGCCGGCAACGAGTTTAGAAAAGTAGACCTGCGGAGTATTCGATTTAGAGGTGAGCGGGTAGCAAGACTCGAAATAGAAGGCACCAACATTTATGCCTGGGTGAGTCCTGAAGACGGCCGAGCGCACTTGCGTTATTTGGCGTACCAAGACCTTAACGGTCGTTACCTGATTCAAACACGCGAAGGGCGCGATGCTAAAACTGACGGTGACTACCTCATTACCACCTTTACCTTATATAACCAAGGGCCTTTGGTTGGTGGCGAAGTACATATTTTGGGCCAACTTACAGATTGGCAAATCACCGAAGGCACCAAAATGAAGTATGATTACGATTTGGGTGCTTACCAAATCACACTTCTCCTCAAACAAGGCTTTTACGATTATACCTATGTTTATAAACGCGATGGCGCTCAATTAGTAGACGACACTTGGTTTGAGGGAAGCCACGAAGAAACGGAAAACGACTACGAGATATTTGTATATCACCGCCCTCCTACTAGCATGCAATTTGACCGCTTGGTCGCTTACACCAAGATCAATTCCATGAATCGATTAGGAAGATAGAAAGGTTGATGCCTTAAGTTTAAAACTAATTTCAGGTTGGCCTTGGTGTAGAAGTCACTTAGCAATCATGCGATTCCATGCGGTTTAAGAAAAAACGCATTGCTATTCGAATTTCGTTTAAATATTGGCCTAAAAAGTAAAATGAAAAGATTGGGAGGCAAATAAATTTCACGGATTTTCGGGTTCGTCGAACTGATTTAGTACGACTAAAAACAATCGCGTTGCAAGCATCATAACAACTTTGAAGATGCTTTTTTTCATTGCAGCGTCTGTTTTTTAATAAAACAAGCAGCTACGTTGATCAAATCAAATTGACCTAATTATACGCAATTGCGCCGTACAATTTACTTCGTTTTAAGGAAGTAATTGGTGATTTGAATCACCCCTAAGTCACTTACACGCGTAACTCACACCTTTCAAATATAAAATTACCGAGTGTTAGCACACGCCTCTCTACAACAACTCATTCGCCAAATTGGCCAAATCAGAACGTTCTCCTTTTTCCAAGGTAATGTGGGCAAATAAGCTCTGTCCTTTAAGCCTTTCGATAATATAACTTAAACCATTCGATTGCGCATCCAAGTATGGTGTATCAATTTGATTGATATCACCGGTAAAGATGATTTTGGTGCCCTCTCCCGCTCTTGTAATAATGGTTTTTACTTCATGAGGCGTAAGATTTTGAGCTTCATCAACAATAAAACAAATGCTTGAAAAACTACGCCCGCGGATGTAGGCCAAGGGTGTGATGGTGAGCTTTTCTTGCTGCACGAGTTCATTGATTTTTTGGTAATCCTTATCCCCCTCGTTAAACTGGTTTTGGATGAATTTGAGGTTGTCCCAAAGTGGTTCCATGTAAGGATTGAGCTTCGATTTGATATCGCCAGGCAAATACCCTATGTCTTTGTTGCTTAAGGGTACAATGGGGCGGGCTAAATATAGCTGCTTGTAAAAGCGGCGCTGCTCCAGGGCTCCGGCAAGTGCCAAAAGGGTTTTTCCTGTACCTGCCACGCCTTGCAAGGTCACCAAGCGAATGTTTTCTGACATCACCGCGTGCAGCGCAAACGCCTGCTCTGCATTGCGAGGCTTGATACCGTAGGCGAGGCGCTTCTCTACCTTCTCCAAACGCCCTTCAAAGGCATTGTAGCAGGCCATTACAGAGTCTTTGCCGTTACGCAATATGTAATAATGATTGGATATTGCATCCACCAAGCCTATATCGTTTGGCAAACAATAGCCGTCTTGATAAAAACGATCAATGATGTCGGAAGTGATGCCTGTAACAACGGTTTTGCCGGTATAAAAGCCGTCGGTAGTTTTTACCTTGCCGTAACGATAATCTTCCGCGGCTAAATCTAAGGCTTTGGCCTTTAAACGGAGGTTGATATCTTTGGTAACCATGATCACCTTGCGGTCTGGAAAGGTGTCACGCAAATACAACGCCCCATTGAGTATGCGGTGGTCGGCTTTACGCTCGCCAAACACCTTTTGCGCATCAATTGTTGCGCTTTCGTTCATTTCTACGTGAAAACGGCCGCCTTCTTGGTTGCCCAATGGGATCCATTCTTGCAGACTGTGGTCAGCCGACAATTTGTCGAGGAAACGGATGAATTCACGTGCCTCAAAATTAAGGCTATCGTTGCCCTTTTTAAACTGGTCTAACTCTTCTAATACCGTGATGGGAATGGCCACGTCGTGCTCGTGAAAATTGTTTATGGCGTTGTGATCATGGAGAATGACTGATGTATCGAGCACAAAAATCTTATTCTCTTTGGCAGCGGCAGTGGTTTTTTTGGCCATTTCGGTAGATAAAAGTTAACAACCTAAAATAGCCCAAATAAGTCGATAAAAGCAAGCATGATTTTTACACCAGCTTGTGCAAAACTTTTAGACTTTTTGCCCTGGATACTCTAGCCTCACGTGATAAATGCTGTTGAGCATCTTTTTGAAGAGTTTTTTAATGCGGGAGATGTCACGCATCGTGATGTCAGCATTCATAAATTGCCCTTGCTGCTGCTGTTTTTCTACAATGGCATCTACCAAATCGCTGATGCTCTGCGCCGTTGGCTCTTTTAAGCTGCGGGAAGCCGCTTCTACCGAGTCAGCCATCATCAGCACGGCGGTTTCTTTTGAAAAGGGTTTGGGACCAGGATAACGGAATTTTTGCTCGTCCACTTCTGTTTCAGGAAAATTGCGGAGGTAAGACTGGTAAAAATACTCCACCCGCTGATCGCCATGGTGGGTGCGTATAAAATCGATAAGCACATTGGGCAGTTTATAGCTTTTGGCCAAACTGATGCCATCTAAAACGTGCCCTATAATAATTTGAGCACTTTCTTCGAAGGGCAAGTCGTCGTGCGGATTAATGGCAGCGTTCTGATTCTCAATAAAGTAAATCGGATTAGTGAGCTTGCCAATGTCGTGGTACAACGCCCCAACTCGCGTCAACAAAGCATTTCCTCCTACTTCAAAAATAGCAGCCTCGGCCAAATTCGATACCTGCAAAGTATGTTGGAAGGTGCCAGGAGCTTCGTAAGACAATCTGCGGAGCAAGGGACCGTTGGTATCACTCAATTCCATCAAGCTAACATCCGACACAAAACCAAATAACTTTTCGTAGCCAAAAAGCATGGGCGAGGCAATGAGGGTAAGCAGCGCATTTACTGCAAAATAGCCGTAATAAAGCGGTATCAATTCGTTTAAATCGCCTTTGCTCACCAAAGTATAGGCCGTATAGCCAAGTGCATACACTAAAAACACGATGCCCGAGCTCAAATAAAACTGTGAGCGCTTTCGGATGCTGATGAGACTAAAAATAGCCGCCATACCAGCCGTTAATTGTAGCACCATAAACTCTGAAGGGTATCCCGAAAAGAAGGCCGTCAGCAAGGTAGCCACCAGCAGGAGCATAATTGCCAGCCAAGCATCAAATAAGGCCCTGGTAATCATGGGTAAGATGGCCAAAGGAATCAAATACATCGAAGGTATACTTTGAGCACTGGCAAAACTGAAAACCGCCACGGTGAGGGTCAAATTAAGCATCAGCACCATCATGCGGTTGAGGTCTTCGAACATCATTTTGCGGAAGAAATACAGATAATAAATAAACATGCTCAAAATCAGACTCACCAGCAAAAGCTGCCCTATCCATGCAAGCCATTTTTGTCGGCCCGAAAAGTTTGTGCCACCATACTCACGCTCTAATGATCTTACTTTCGCGAAAACGCCATCCCTCACCAAGCTACCTTTTACGATGATGAGCTCGCCAGCCAGCACCATGCCTTCAGTCGATACTACTTTTCGCAGCAATTCAGACTTCAGTTTGTCGGTAAAGGCTTCGTCGTACACCAAATTAGGGCGAATTTTTTGTGTGCCAAATACTAACAAACTATCGCGCAAGCTCGCGGAAAGTCCGAGGTCATTAACCCGTATTTTATATTTGTCGTATGCTTGTTGAATGGCTAAGACGTCCGACAATTGCTTTAAAACGCGTTTATTGCCTTCGTCGAGCAGGTAAAAACTGCCTTGTTCGTTGAGGGGTGCGGCTTGCACTACTCCTACCTCGTACATTTGCTGAAGCTCGTTTTTCAAGTCACGCAAGTCGGATGACGGTAAAGCAGTCGAAAAATCCCGCTCAAAGGCTTTCTGCAAATCGGTCGGCAGCTGCTGATCGAGTTGATAATAAGGCAAATGCTCTTTTAATGCCTCGCTTCGCTCTTGTTCTATTTGAGAAGCGGCTTTGTAAACAGGAAAGTCGAAAGGCGCAATTAAATCTTTGTAACCCCATGGTTTGTTCAATTCGTATTGGTACCGAAAATTTATTTTGTGGGGAAGCAATAGCGTAATGACAATGGCCGTGCTCACCAATAAAACGATCCTCAAAATAGATTTCCCTTGCAAACTAAAAAATGCGCTCACTACTTGTGACAGGGATTGGAGGGAAATTGGCTTCATAAACGGAAGAAATGGGACAAATAAACGCTAGCTTTGTGCTGCAAGTTAATCTGATTTGATTAAAATTTAACCTTTATGAAAGAAGTCTATATTGTAGCGGCGGCTCGCACGCCCATCGGAAGTTTCAACGGTACCTTGGCAACAGTGGCCGCTACACAACTAGGAGCCATTGCAATTAAAAAGGCCATGGAAAACATCAAACTTGATCCAACGCAAGTAGATGAGCTTTATATGGGAAATGTTATTTCTTCTAATGTAGGTCAAGCGCCAGCAACCCAAGCAGGTATTTTTGCGGGCATTAGCAATACCACTCCTTTTACAACGGTTAACAAAGTTTGCGCAAGTGGCATGAAAGCCATCATTTTGGCGGCACAAAGCATCCAACTCGGTCAAAATGAGATAGTAATTGCTGGTGGCATGGAAAGTATGAGCAATGTGCCATACTACCTCGACAAGGCCCGCAGTGGCATGCGTTTAGGTCATGGTCAAATTATTGACGGCATCCTCAAGGACGGCCTCACGGATGTGTACAATAACTACCACATGGGCAATGCTGCAGAACTTTGCGCCACAGAAATGAATATTTCTAGGGAAGAACAAGATGCTTATGCCATCTCCTCTTATACTCGTGCTGCTGCTGCTTGGGCGGCTGGCAAATTTGATGCAGAGATTGCACCTGTTGAAATTCCAGTAAAGGGCAAAGATCCAATAATAGTGCGTGAGGATGAAGACTTCCGCAAGGTGAGCTTCGACAAACTCCCGGACTTACGTCCCGTTTTCGATAAAAACGGTACCGTTACCGCAGCAAACGCTTCCAACCTCAACGACGGCGCTTCGGCGGTGATTTTGATGAGTAAAGAAAAGTGTGAAGCCCTAGGCTTGAAGCCTTTAGCAAAGATAATCGGTTATGCCGATGCACAACAGGCTCCTGAATGGTTTACCACTGCACCCGCTAAAGCCATTCCCTTGGCCATGGCACGTGCAGGTGTAAAAGCTGAAGATGTAGATTTTTACGAAATAAACGAGGCTTTTTCGGTTGTTTGTATAGCTAATAACCAATTGCTAAACCTCGATCCGGCCAAAGTAAATGTGTATGGCGGTGGCGTATCCATTGGCCACCCAATCGGCAGCTCTGGCGCCCGCATTGTGGCAACCCTCTGCAACGTTTTACACCAAGAGGGTGGCAAAATCGGTATTGCTGGCATTTGTAATGGTGGTGGCGGTGCCAGCGCTATGGTAATTGAAAAGCTGTAAACTGTTTTATGTTCAAAAAGCCTTCTCCTTTGGTTGGGAGAAGGCTTTTTGCATTTTATCAGCTGCCATGCGACAACTCAAAGCGTTACATTGAGGTTGCCACTCACATAATTAATGTGGCATACGTCGGCAGCAATGCCATAACTTTCGTTCACTACCAACGAATCGTTGATAAAGCCTTTAAATACAAAGTTTTCGGTACGGCCTTGGATGGTCGATTGAAAACTATCATCCAAAATGGGATATACGCCCGCCTGACCGCCTATATTTTGTGGATCAGTACGGATAGTGTCGCCGGTTGAGGTACGCAGCGTGAAATAAGAGGTTAGTGCAGGCCCGTTCACCGTTACCGTCACCGTTCGGAATTCCATAGTGCAGGCCGTTGGGTCTTCTTTACACGCCGAAGCGGTTCCCAAAAGGAAAATGAGTAAAAATGCCATTCTGACGTTCATGAGATTGTTATTTATTTCATGGCTTTAACGTGGTTCTCTCTTACAAAGTGCACGTACTTAGTAAAATTTATTGGACGCGAAAAAAACAATCTCAAATACCAGCTAGGCTAGCCATTTCAGACGCCTTTTACCAGTCAAGATCAAAAGAAGTGCGTCATAAACAAGACCAAAATTACCGAAGTAACTGTTCGGGCCAAAAATAAAAGCTCACCTCCATTGCCCACAAGCTTAATGACCAAAAGCCAAGACGAGCAGCAATGATACGAGCATGGCGTCCAGTATAAAAGCCACTCCCTAAGGCATCCTACTACATATCGGCCAAAGTAAGCTAGCGATAAGTTTTACCACCAAAAGATTTTCTGTCAGTAAGTACGGTGCCAAGCGGCGTTAAGAGCAAGTAGAATACCTGCATTATCTACCTTGCATAATTTGCTTTTAAGTTTAAAACTACTTGGGGTAGCGGCCAGTTGCCAGACCAGTTACAGCAAGGTTAGGCTGTACAAAGTTTTTATTTGATTATTTTTTTAAAAGAACTTTTCGTGTGTGGTTCTCACCGCTTTCGGTTGTTAATTGAATCAAATAAAGCCCTGATGACAAATCATCCCGGAGCTTAATCTCACCAGCCAAGGACGCTCCTTTTTGGAGTAAATCCCCTTGCAACGTATACAAACGAAAAGAAAAGGGCTCAGCTTGATTAGACTTTAAAATACCGGCAGTTGGATTTGGATACAGCCGCAAAGTAGCGTTAATGGCAATATCTTTTGTAGATGTTTGCAAGCTTGAGGTCAGCAAATCACTTCTGGCTGCTTGGATTAGTGCCCTTTGAGGGTTTTGCTGTAAAATGCCAAAAGCTGCTAGCCGGGTTAAGTCCCAAACACCCAGAACAGCTAAGCGTTTGGTGATGATCAACGAATCGTTGATTTGCATTGGCAAACTAATTATTTCTTGATTGGCTGCCACCAAAACCTGGTGGTGCGCCAACTCACCATTTCCACCGTTCCCAAAAATGGTATCTTGAGAAAGGCCCGAAAAAAGAAAAGCGCTTTCGATCGATTCTGGTGCCAATTTGATAATTTTAACGCGGTAGATAATGGAATCAATGCCTTTTTTCTCAATGCTTACTTCCATCGAAAAGGCAGTAGAATCTTGCTGAAAGGGAGAAAAAATGCTCGGAGCACCAAAATTTACCCCAGGAGTCTGCACCACACCATTAATCACAATCCTAGGTGTTCCTCCATAAATACCGTAAAAATTCGTCCTAGAATCGTTTACTATTGCATTTCGCTGGCTTAAAAAACAATTTGCAAAAGGCGAACTTGGATGAATAGATAGATTTAAAACTTGCGGATGACTGGCCAGGTTTTGTAAAAGTGCAGGGTTGCGGTTGGCACATATGCTGCAGCGAGAATTGGTAAAATGCTCGAGGACTATGGCCTTGCTCGTAAGCTGGGCGTTTGCGCTGCTAAGCACACTCATCCAAGAGAAGATAAAAATAAAGCGTTTTAATGACATAGCTTAATCACTTTAGTGTGGTCAAGGCAATAGTCTTTCAAACCCTTCTATCCTGACAACAGAAAAATATTAAAAGTGTGCAACGCACGTTAACCTGCATCACCGTTAGGAAGTAAAATTACGTTTCCTGTTTTTTGTCCTGAAGCCACATAAGTGAAGCCGGCTGCCACTTCTTCCATGGGATAGGTACGATCAATAAGGGGCTTAAATGTTCCCGACGCCAGAAGCTGTCCCATTATTTGCAAGCTCTTAGGAATATTAATTGGAATCGGGAAAAGGACCCGTTTTCCACCCTTTATCCATGTAATTAAAGGTAGATAAAGATTTTCGGCACCCGGGCCTAATTCTGAAGAGATATAGATGCCATTTGGTTTCAAAATGGGCTTGCAAGCAGCAAAATTGCTTTTCCCAACGGCATCGAACACAAAATCGAATTTCTCTTTGAGCTTTGTGAAATCTTGTTCCTCATAATTAACGAGCGCATTTGGCCCTAAAGCCGCAATGCGTTCCATGTTGTGTTTATTGCAGGTAGCGGTCACCCAAAAACCCCTCGAAGCCAAAATCTGAAGCGCTGCCGAACCGATAGCGCCGGTGGCACCATTGATTAAAATACGGTCTCCGTGCTTTAAGCGCGCTTTATTGATGAAATTAAGCGCATAATGCGCCCCTTCAATGCTCGCCGCCGCTTGCGCAAAAGAAATATCTTTAGGAATCACCGCTATCGGGTTTTTAATAGAATAGCACATGAACTGAGCGTGTGAAGGAACTCCATTGTCATGCATACCCCATACCCTATCCCCTATTTTAAAGGTAACTACTTCGTTGCCTACAGCTT
>Ga0209284_10001006_pt1 | contig 44811 bp, 32 predicted proteins | sample FRY03_FD_187211 | JGI IMG/M metagenome (GOLD analysis project Ga0209284, IMG submission 187211) | Freshwater microbial communities from Lake Fryxell liftoff mats and glacier meltwater in Antarctica - FRY-03 (SPAdes) (version 2) | ecosystem: Environmental > Aquatic > Freshwater > Ice > Glacier... | reverse complement strand
TGGTCTTCCTATTTTGGAAAAGGAGGACGATCAACTTTGACTTAGGAGGGGGTTCAATTTTACCTTGCGGGGGTGGTACACTTTGATAAGAATGAGTGGTACACTTTCATGAGAATATCTAAATGGAGAAATAGTCTTAAACGCAGGGACAAGTATATCTCTTGAAACAGTTGAATTGATTCAATCTAATTTAGTTTCGGTAGGACAAACAATTGGCTTTAGAGTTAAGTATGACGTTAAAGTTGATGGCAAAACAGTTGTTGCCGCTGGTTCTATTGCAAAAGGGCAAGTAATGAGAGCTCAAAAAGCGAAAGGACTTGGCAAGGAAGGGTTTGTTGAAATTCAGATAAAATCTGTTACCGCAGCAGACGGGCAGGAAGTCTTTTTGACTGGTGGTAATGTTTATCAAGAAGGTGAAGACAAACAATCTTTAGCAATTTTATTAGGAGTATTTGTTTGCATTTTATTTTTAACATTGAAAGGGAAAAACGCTCAAGTTCCTCCTGGCTATCAAGTGACTTCTTCTGTAGCGACTACTATGACGATTAAGATATAAGAACAATAAAAACGGCGTATAACAAGCTAAGGATTCGTTGCGTCTGAAGGACGACCAATGATGCCTATGTTGCACGGAAGCTTAGATAGTTTTTGAGTCTATGGGGATTTCCGATTTTTTTGGGAGATGGATGCCTCAGTAAACACACTGTCATCGCCCTGCAAAACCAAGGCAGAGCTGAAGCCAAAACAGCTTATCGTATTCATCAAAATAATACTAGCGATAAACAGTTTTAAACTTAACTTTTTTAGATGGATGGATGGACAGTGCATGAAGAGACCAAAGTTAGTGATTTTGCAGGAGGAGGAAATCTTATTAATCAAAGGTAGTTTGCCTTGTTTAAACGCAGCGTTATCAGCGATCCTTCCTGCGGAAGGCAGGCCCACGGCGGTCGCTACGAATTTATGCTGGGCACATCGCTGCTTCCACTGCTAAAACGTTGCGCCTACCTGCTGCAGGCAGGTTCGTTGCGTTTTAAAAACGGTTTTGTTAGTTCCTGACATTTGAAAACAAAAAAAGCCCGTGAACACATCACAGGCTTTCAATTATTTTTTATGAATTAATATTTAAATATCGAGCATCGGCTTTACTTGCAGCAATTATCTTTTTTCCCTTTACAAGCCATTCCTTTTTCTTCACACACTTTCATACATGCAGCATCGCATCCGTTCGCACAATTATGTGTAGTGCTTGCTTTGTGCATCGGGCAAGGTTTTCCGTTTCCGCATTCAATGCCTTGCTCTTTGCATTTTTTCATGCAATCGCTTTCGCAACCTGCATTTTTGCTGAGGCAACAATCAGCACCTGTAATTTTTTGGCAAGAAGCGGCTTTGATATGGCATTTGCCATTTTCCATTTTCACGCAATCGCTGCTATCGCATTTTCCTGCTGCCATCCACTCTGCACAAGTTGTTGAATCAATTACGCAATTTCCTTCTGCATCCATGTCGCAAGCGCTTGATGCTTCATACACACATTCAGTTTTTGCTTTGCCCGCGCAGCAATCGTTTGCAGATGCAGCACCGTGTCCGCCGCCGTTTACTGCGATTAATGGAGCGATGGTTAATCCTACCAAGGACGAAAGCTTAATTAAAATATTCATCGATGGACCTGAAGTATCTTTAAAAGGATCACCAACAGTATCACCAACAACAGCAGCTTTATGCGGCTCCGATTTTTTATAAAACATAACACCGTCGATGTTCACTCCTTTTTCAAATGCTTTCTTTGCATTGTCCCAAGCACCACCGGCGTTATTTTGGAAGATCGCCCAAACTACACCACTCACAGTAACACCGGCCATATACGCACCCAATGCTTCAGCACCCATCACAATACCAATGATGATTGGAGTAACGATGGTGATAACACCCGGCAACATCATTTCACGCAAAGCAGCCTTGGTAGAAATTTCTACACAACGACCGTATTCAGGCGTTCCTGTTCCTTCCATGATACCCGGAATTTCGCGGAACTGGCGACGTACTTCGTTTACCATTTCCATTGCTGCTTTTCCAACTGAGTTCATCGCTAATGCAGAGAACACTACGGGAATCATTCCGCCGATGAACAATGCCGCCAACACTTTCGCATCAAAAATATTGATTCCTTGAATTCCTGTAAGAGTTACATAAGCAGCAAATAATGCCAATGCAGTTAAAGCAGCAGAAGCAATCGCAAAACCTTTTCCAATAGCTGCTGTCGTATTACCTACTGTATCGAGTATATCTGTTTTCTCACGCACATCTGCAGGAAGTTCACTCATCTCTGCAATACCACCTGCATTATCTGCAATAGGTCCGAAAGCATCGATGGCCAATTGCATCGCAGTAGTTGCCATCATCGCTGAAGCGGCAATACCTACTCCGTAAAATCCGGCTAAAGAATATGCGCCCCAAATAGCTCCTGCAAATAAAATAACAGGGAAAGCTGTTGAAAGCATTCCTGTTCCTAATCCGGCAATGATATTCGTTGCAGCACCTGTTGCTGATTTTTGTACGATATCTAAAACCGGTTTTTTATTCATTCCGGTATAATATTCTGTGATGTATGAAATAGCACCACCCACAAACATTCCGATAACCACCGCCCAAAATACATTCATGGATGTAGTAGTTAAATCGTTGAATTGTCCCTCAGAGAAAGCACTCATCGTCATCACATCAGGAAGCATTAAATCGATTAAGAAATAAGATGCAATCAACGCGATGATGATCGACACCCAGTTTCCGCGATTCAATGCAGCTTGTACAGTATCTGTTGTAGCAGCAGCAGTTTCTTTGATGGAGACCATCCATGAACCAACGATAGAAGCAACAATACCTACACCGGCAATACACAATGGAAGTAAAATTGGACCAATACCACCGAAGGCATCTTCAATACCGCCCATGTCGCGAATGATATAATTTCCTAATACCATCGATGCAAGAACAGTCGCAACATAAGAACCGAAAAGATCGGCGCCCATACCAGCAACGTCACCTACGTTATCACCTACGTTATCTGCAATTGTTGCAGGGTTACGCGGATCATCTTCAGGAATTCCTGCTTCTACTTTACCTACTAAGTCAGCGCCAACGTCGGCAGCTTTAGTATAAATACCACCACCCACGCGAGCGAACAAAGCGATCGACTCAGCACCGAGAGAAAATCCTGCAAGTACTTCCAACACTCGTGTCATATCTTCGGTACCCGTCATCTGACTACCCATGAAGTAACTATAGAGGAAAATAAAGAGTAAACTTAAACCGAGTACTGCTAAACCGGCAACACCCAAGCCCATCACCATACCGCCGGAGAAAGAAACTTTCAATGCTTTTGCAAGGGAAGTACGAGCAGCTTGAGTGGTACGAACGTTTGCTTTTGTTGCGATGCGCATACCACTGTATCCGGCAATCGCAGAGAAGAAACATCCGACAATAAATGCCGCAACGATTAAGATATGCGAGCCTTCAACTACTTGGCTCAATATTCCCAATCCGATACTTGCAATCACCATAAAGATGGCGAGTATTCTGTATTCAGCTTTCAAGAACGCCATTGCGCCATCGGCGATAGCAGTTGCAATTGTTTGCATTTTTTCATCACCGGCATCCTGCTTTTTCACCCATGAGGCTTTGATAAACATGTAAATCAAACCAAGTACGCCGAGGGCAGGTACGATGTAAACGAAATTTTCCATAGTCATTATTTAAGGGCTGCGAAGGTAGTTTTTAAATAGAAAGTAGGCAAATTATATTGCTTATTCTCTTTGTTTTTAATGAATTAGCGATGTTTTAAGGATGTGATTGGACTTCGGCGGAATTTTGTTCGAAAAGCCAATTGACGTCATCTATGTGATTTACAATAGCTTAAAAGTCGTTGGTCGTTGGTCTTTGGTCGTTGGCTTTTTTCAGCTTACGGAGCACAATCTCTTGTAAAAATCAGCGAAAATCAAGCAAGCAGAAAAAAATCAACGTTGCTTGATGAATGCTTCAGCATAAATTAACTAAATCTTCTAGAATCCAGAATCGAGTATCGGAATAAATCTGTGGCCCATTAGTCTAGATATATTAAGCCAACGACCAAAGTCCAACGACCAAAGTCCAACGACCAACGACCAAAGACCAACGACCAACCACCAACCACTAACGACTAACAACTAACGACCAACAATAAATTTCCCCGAACTCACATCCCCATCAACAACACATTGAATAAAATAAATTCCATTGCTTAAATGTGAAACAGAAATGCTCATATTGTTTTGATCTAAATTTCCTTTTTCCAAAACTCGTCCATGCACATCCGTTAAACGATATTCCGCTTGTCCGTTTATTGTTTTGTTAAGTTGAAAACGTATCACATCTTTTGCAGGATTCGGATAAATGCTGATGCTGGTGGAACTAATTTCTTCGATTCCGGTGCATAAATCAACGGTGATGGTATCTGTAGCAGAATTCATACAAAGATTGGAATCAACATAAGTATAGGTGATCGGGTAAGCTCCCGGTCCAAGCATGTTGGGTTCAAAAGCATTTGCATTCACTCCGGCTCCCGACCAAATTCCTCCTTGCGGACTTTCTCCAAATAAATCAATGGAGATCCAGTTGATGCAAACTGTGGTGTCTAAGGTTAACGTCACTAACGGTAAGGCATGTACGATAAGATGCGTGTACACGGTGCTATCGCAATTGTTGATGGACGATAATACATCGTTGTAATCACCGGCTATGGTCTGCCAAACTCCACCTAAAAACACCGAGTCGCCAATACACATCGAATAAGAGACAGAATCATAAGCAATGGGATAGAAATCCAACGTTGAATTCACGATGCTGTCGCAACCGAATATTGAACTTAAAGAATCGGTGTAGATTCCAACCTGTGTTTGCCAAATTCCTGCTGCGAATAAACTGTCGCCGAAACAAAGTGTGTACACGGGATGCTCATTATAAATCGGGTGAAATTTCAAACGTGTCGTGTACGTACTATCGCATCCTTCAGTAGTGCTGAATGGTTCGGAATAGTCGCCTTCTAAGCTCTGCCAAGTCGAGAAAATAAAAGCACTGTCGCCCGGACAAACGCTGATAGAATCTAAAAATAAATAAGAGACATTTACATTAATATTTTGTATCACTATGGAACTAACTCCACAGAAATTTACGGCTTGCACATCTATTGTTCCACCGCTTGCCGTGGCACCTAAACTCAATGTAGCAGTAGTATCTCCGTTGCTGATAATCATTGCATCCGTTCCGCTGTAATTCCAAGTGTAGGTACTGATACCGTCTACAGGAGTAACTGCAAATAACTCGTTGGTGTTTTGACAAAGTGTAGTATCGCCTAAACTGAATAGGGGAGCACTTGGTACATCACCGATATTCAAAATAACTTCTTGTGAAGTATCTGAAGGAGCGCAAACACCTGTAATGACACATCTGTATTTGTTTCCGCTAAGGGAGATGGAAGGACTCGTAATAAGTAAAGTGTCGTTGTTGAATCCAAAATGTGGAGGTGTATTCGTGAGATTCGTATATCCGCTACCGTTATCTACTTGCCAGCGGTAAGTAAGTGAGGCGCCAAAGGCATTTACTATAAATGAAGTGGAGCTGCCAACACAAATGGTATCCGATTCCGGCTCAAGCGTGATGGTGGGCAATTGATTCACAAATACGTATACAGGCATTGAAATAGCTGGAGGCGCACAGGTGCCAGTGACAATACATCTATAATTAGTAAGATGCAAAGAATAAGGAGTAGCAGTGATGGTAAATGCAGCGTTGGTAGTATTGGAATATGGAGGTGTGTTTGTTAAGTTCGTCCAGCCGCCACCGTTATCAAATTGCCACTGGTAGGTCAATCCTGCTCCATAAGTACTTACACTAAATGAAACATTTACTCCTTCACAAATAGCACGCGTCGGTGTTTGCGCCGTAATACCGGGAACGCGATTAATTGTAATTGTTGCGGAACTACTAATCGCTATCGGAGGAGCGGCACCATTTACCAAACATCGGAAGGCCACTAAGTGTAATGCAAAAGGTGCTGATGTGAAATGCAAAGTGTCGGTCGTACTTCCGCTGAAGGGGAGCGTATCTATTACATTGAACCAAGTGCCACCAATGTTTTGTTGCCATTGATAAGAGATGGCATCTATTGCAACTACTGACAATGTAAAATCACTCAACTCGCAAAGAGTTTGTGAAACAGGCGGAGTCGTTATTTGTGCAGGAGGCAATGCACATCCACTGAAAGCACATAAGATAGGCAATTGAAAGTTTGAAGGAACTGGAGGAAAAGAAGTGGTGTCCAAATTCCAGTTCATTACATCCGTAGTTGCGCTTAACAAACTTAATGTATCGCCACTGGTGATTGAACAATTGTATTGTGCGTTGACAGCACCTGGGAATAATGCGATTCCGAAAGTTGAAAGTGCACTTGGTAAAGTAGATTTGCCGGATGTGAATTCACAAGAATCGAGAATAAGATCCCAAGCACGGTTGATGCTGATGCCGGCGATGAATTCCGGATTTAATGCAGTGCCCTGATACGCTAAAAGCTGATCACCGTTTCCATTTAAATGCAGATAGGCATTGCTGTTATTAAACGTACTTTGAATGGCCGTCACTGTTCCCGAGTTGGCCGTCAATGCTCTTCTGCAATTGATGGTAATTTGAGTTCCGCAATATAAAACAGTAGTGCTGGTCCATTGGATAATACCATCGTTATAAGATCCTGTATTTACTCCACATGGATTCACAGGTTGAAAAGTATTTGCATCTGTCCAGCCTAAATCAGTAAAATAAATGGAAGTGTTTACATCAATGTCTTTTAGTAAAACAAAAGAAATTACATCATCCTGCGTAACGTTATTATCATCGGCAGTAATGTAGCCGGTAAAGGCGATGTCGCCTGCCTGTAAAATGGTTTGTGCAGTACTAAGGAGGGGTAAGAATAAAGTACTTATAAATAAGCAAATAATTGGTAAGAGTTTTTTAATCACGGCGAATGGTATTTAATAAGATGAGGTTGAACCACAAAAATAAGGAATAGGAGCTATGAAAATATTTATGTATCAAGACATTTATCATTTAAATCGTTTTTTAATCTTTGCTGGTTTTATAAAATTATTTAACTTTGATAGCATGAAGCGTGTATTGCTTATCCTCTTATTAATCATCCCATTTACTCTTACGAAAGCTCAATTTTCGGGAGGAACGCGCTATTTACCCATGCCTGTTCAGTTTGTTGTGGTGAATGGAGATTTCAATGAAGCCATTGTTTATCTGCGTCGTGGAGGTGAAACGGTGAGCACTTTTAAAGGACAAAAAAATATGACCTTGCATTTGGATTACAATGCCGATTATCAAATTGACTTTACAAAACCCGGGCATATCACGAAATCAATTCGTGTAAATACTGCTGTTCCGGAGGAGCGAAGAAAATTGGGGTTCGATTCTTATAAAATTGGTGTGCGTTTGTTTAAACAATATGAAGGAGTGAACATTGTGATTTATAATCAACCGGTAGCTTTCATTAAGTATTTGCCTGAATTTGATGAAATTGGTTACGATACCGATTATACTCGTTCCATTTTGTCGCTGTTAACCGAAACAGAAAATTTGCTTGAGACCAAAGCAAAAGAAGAATTAATTGCTTTGAAGGAAGAGAAAAAAGCTAAAAAAGCTGTGAAACCAGCTCCTACTATAGCCGAAACGCCAAAGCCGCAGCTCACAACGGAGCAAAAGCCGGAACCAGCAAATGTCCAGAAGCCGGATGCACCTAAAATTAATTTGAAGGATTCATTAATTGTGAATGCAGCCGAAAAAGACTTTGCGAATGAACCTAAGAAAGAAGCAAAGCCCAAAGCTCCGGTACAAAGTGGATCAGATCCTTCTTCCGGTTCTGATAAAAAATCGGGTGATGAAAAGGCTGTTTTTGGTGGAGGTGAAGATGGTACTGATCATCTGAATGTAATTAAAACGGTTCAGTCGGGAAAAGAAAACAGGGAAGTAATGCTCTCCACGCCGGATACCATCAGCAGGGAAATAAAAGAAATTGTTGAACCCAATCGGGTGATTACTTTATTGCGTATCAAAGAAGGTGATCAAATGCGTGAATATCGATCCGTAAAATACAATTGGGGTGGCGTGTATTATTTTATGGATGAAAATTATTCTATCTCAGAAGAGTTGTTTAATTATTTGATTAATTCCGGAATATCAAAATGATTTAATTCAATGCTCGATTTTCGATTCGGATGGAAGAAATACAATTTACAGCAAAGTATGATTTCCATTCTCTCAGCCGTAAAACAATTTTAAATTGATTGATTTTTTTATTAGAAGGACTTCGAGTATCGAGTATCGAGTATCGAGTATCGAGCATCAAGCATCGAGTATCGAGCATCGAGTATCGAGTATCGAGCATCGAGCATCGAGTATCAAGCATCAAGTATCAAGTATCGAGTATCGAGTATCGAGCATCGAGTATAGAGAATCGAGTATCGAGCATCGAGCATCGAGTATCAAGCATCGAGTATCGAGTATCAAGTATCGAGCATCGAGTATCAAGCATCGAGTATCGAGCATCGAGATCAAGGCAAAGAAACTTTACTTTTTCCTTTATTAATTTTATTGATGCTATAAAAAATCCAGGGAGTAATAATGACCGTTGGTGCCAACCATGCAATGAAGGAGGGATTCGTATTTACATTCTGAACTAAGAAGGCAGTGAGTGTTGCAATGTATCCTCCCATCATTCCGGAAATATGTTTCATGAGCCAATGATTTTTTTGAGTTGGCGGAATAGTAAAGCGCTTGTAATCTTGTTTGACTCCGCTCAGCATAACAAACCCGAATACCATCGGCACCACTCCAAATGAATTATCTTTTGCTGTGATTAACCAAAGTCCCATAATCACTAATCCCAATCCAGCCAGTAAGGACATCACTAAAATTATCCAATCAATTTTTGCTGCTTTTTGTCCACGATGTAACATCTTCAATTTTAAAGCGCGATAACCGGTACTTACCAAATAAAAAGAAAAAATTCCGACCATAAACAGAAACCAGTTTTCTCGAACAATAGATAGAATTATAGAACTTACAAAAATGACCATCATAGAATAGAAATAAATGATCCCCGCTTTTCGATGTAATTTCCCTCCATCTTGATTTATCATGGCGATGGGACCCGATAACAGGGCAAGTCCACCGGAAATAATATGGAGCCAAAGAATGCTGTTGAATACTTGTTCGTTCATCTTTATGAATTTTTTTACAAATAAAAGCGAAGAGAAAAGATATTCCAATTAATAGGGATAAACGGTAAAATAAGGGATAAAAAAAACTAATTTGGGACGAATGGGAAGCCGCAATACAATAAAATAAGTCTATTAGGGACGAATGGGGGTATGAATTTTCTTTAAAAATTATTTCGACAAGCGAATATCGATATCATTATTTAAATTCCGACTCACCGGAATGATGGTATCCGAAGCATCCAAAACCAATCGATAACCTTGCGAATTTCCATTGACTGCAATAACCCGATCCAAATTCACAATCCATGCACGGTGGCAACGATAAAAAGCAGTGAACGATTTTAAATCTTCCTTGACCCCTTTTAATGTCCCTCGTAATAATTTATGCGTCTCCTTACCATGTTCTAAATAAAAAACTGAGATGTAGTTATCGGCAGAAGTAATGTAAAGTAAATTCTTCGCCGGCACAATTAATTCTTCTTTCTTATTGTCTGATTTTAGTGTCACCGTAGCAGTAGGATCCGAATCCAATCTTTTTTTATGATGCATGTGGTTGCTGATCACTTCCGCATTTTTCTGATTTTTCTTGGTTAACAAGGAGTAGATAATAACAACGTTTAATACTACCGGCAAAATGGCAACCATTAAAGTAAAAAACTGAAAAGTGGCAATGTATTCAAAGGAAAATTCATCCGTGAAAATATAGGTGGAGTAAATAGCGTTCGCCAATCCGATGGTGAAAATGATCCACATGATAAAAAGAATCTCTTTTCCTACGGTCCATTTGTTTTCGTTGAATTGTTTTGGAAAAATACTCGGGATCAATTTCGCATTTAAAAATACCAGTGAAAAAGTGACCAAACCGTAACCCAATGTAATTTTTAAGGCCAGTAAATTTTCGAAACGATATAAATTGAATGGGCGAAATACAAATAGAAATGCAAAAACAAATAGTGCAGAAAAAACAGCGCTTTTTAACTTGCGCGAATTGCTGTCATATAAGGGAAATGGCTTAGAAAATAAATCTTTGAGCATAATGCAATATCTGCGGTAGCATTTTTTTTATTGTAGATATTTCTGCTGGAAAAATTTGCTGTACTCCTTCATATCTTTCGTTCGTGTTAATTCAGAAAGATTTTGTTGGGAGATGACATAGTATTGCACCAATTGCGGATCGTATTGATTGACCAAATTTTCTTCTGCAACAATGGATTCATAGTATTGCATGCCTTCATCTTTAGTTGCGAATGACATGACCGCTATGTATTGAATGTTTAGATCAATATTTCCGTTGTTTACCGTGAGATTCAATTCCGGAAAATCGATGCCATTGAATGATTTAATTTTCGTCATTAATTCAGTAGCGACTACCGCACCTTTCGGATACAAAACCACAAAGAAATGCATGGCTTCTGCTTCATGTAAATATTTCGCCGATTTTGCGAAGGGATCTTTTAAATTGTTGGTGTCGACAGCCAACGTATCAATGCTTGTAGCTTTAATGCTATTGCCTTGTATATAATCTAAAATTTCTCTGGCTTTAATGCTCACTGAATCTTTCGGATAACGACGAATCACATCTTCCAATTCAAATTGAAAATCATTCAGCGTTTTGGTCTTTCCAACAGCCAATGCTTTTAAGAAGGAAAATTTAGGCGATAATGCATTGTTTACTGGAAAGGATTCATCAGCATAAGATTTCCGCTCAATTACTAGAGCATACTGACGATTTAAATAGGCGCGATACGTATTTTCATAAAACACTTCGATCACTTCCGATTTACGCTTCATCTCTAAATAGAAATTCGGATTCAAAATCAATCGGGCATAATCCGATTCCGGCGCATTGGCTAAAATATAATTCTTGTACACATTAGCTTTCACGGAATCTTTCATCGTATTATGCGAACGATATAAATTATAATAGGACGGTAATTTGAATTTGTTCGAGGGGAAACGTCGATCTAATGTTTCAAAACTATTGATGCTCTCACGAATATTATTTAATTGCTCTTTGTAAATAATTCCACAGTTGTAATAAGCTTCAATAATTTTGGCATTGGAAGTTTCAATCGCCTCTCCTCCTGATGGTATCTGACTCAAATACGCTTCTTTCCTCGACCTAGAATCTAGTTTAGCAATGGAATCATTGTACGCCTGCTGATTGTCTTGTGTGCTGTCAACAATATCATTTTCTACTACTTCACCAAGCACTAAATCTTTTTCACTTCTTCTCCAACTATCTTCGAGCTTACGATTTCCCCAACGTTTTAAAAACTCACTATAGCCAAAACTTATAGCGGAAGGATTATAAAAATACCAGGCTCCCTGCGCCGTAGCCGGCTGATTCAGCGAGCGCGGTTGATTTTTTAAGGATTTCTCCTCTTGTATTTGTTGCTCTTCTAAACGCTGTGTATTTTCCTCTTCTACTTTTAATTTTTCTTTTGCTTCGTCTTCAGCATCAACAATTTTTCCAATAACTTCCGCGCGTTCTTCCAAACTTAAAGAAGCCAAATGTTGCAAACTATCCTCGGTCATGATCACCTTCAAATTTTTCACAAGGCGATCTAAACTATTACGCTTCGCTTGTATGTCTTCGTATTCCGGATGATCATTGGTCAAGTTCGTCAAGCTGCTATCGTAATAGGCCGCCGCAGGAATGTATTCGGGATGATCGAGATAAATATTTGCCAACTCTAAATAACTAACTGCCTTTTGCGTGACGTTACTGCTGGATGTTTGCACGGAACTATTCAATAATTCGATTGCCAATGGTTCGTTGCCTTCTTGTTTTGCAACTCCGGCCAATGCATAGTAAATTTGATCGCGATACTCTTTGTTCTTCTCGTCCTTAAGCATTTTCTGCAATTCCTTCTTCACTGACGCTGCTTTTCCACTTCCTGAATCATAACATCTCGCACGATTAATTCTAGCATTAAAAGCCATTTCATAAGGTGGATTCAGTTTAATTACTTTTTGATACGCCGAAAATGCCTGACTTAATGAATCCGCACGCTGCTGTAATTGACCTAAAATAAAATAGTAACGAGCCCGGTCATCTTTCTTCTTTGAAGTAGCAGCTGCCATTTGCAATGCTTCCATTCCGCGCGGAATATCGTTTTTCTGTAAATGATATTGCGCCAAAATAGCATTGTAAAAACCTTTTAACTTGATAGGGAATTTTTTATCTGCTTTAAGATAATCCAATAAATATTCCGCATCCGTAGTTTTTCCTAATTCTAAATAAGAGCGCGTTAACCAAAGCAATGCTTCCGGACGAATTTCATCTTCCAAATATTCAGAGCTGATGTATTGAAATGTTTCTATCGCCGACCAAAAATCATGTTTGTAAAATTGACTTTGTCCCACTACCATATAACACTCGGGAATCCATGCATTGTGCTCTTTGATGGAACGATCCTTTTTTCCTTTTACATAGATGGAATGACGAGTAATTGAAATGGAAACCTTCTTGATGGCTTCATCAAAATCAGGAAATACCGCTTTCGCTTTGTTCAGATCCCCAATTTTGAATATCGACAAAACACGATCGTATTTATCTTCATGTGCCTGAGCCAAGGTGGCAATCCCTTGCTTCATGCGCTCGCGCCCATTAAAATAGAAGTTATAATGCGTAAGAGTACCATGATAAGTACGGCTTAAAAATGTGTTCTTCTTCACACTGCATGATCCCAATAGAATCATAGTCATGAATACAATCAAACTAAAACGTAAACTTTTCACAGGCAGAACTTGGTATTTGATCCAGTTTAAACTGAATACTTTCTCTTTTAGTATAAACATGCAAATATAAGGATTGAAACAAGCTATCGAAATCCTGAAATTGCGATATTTGCAGATATGCCCATTCTGAAGGCCCGAAGGAAAAAAATCGTACACAATTTACGCAGCAAATTTAGGCTGGTGGTCATGAACGACCAAACCTTGGAGGAAAAGTTCGCTTTGCGACTTACTCCTATGAATATTATAGTTTTCGGAGGGACTTTTGCCTTGAGTTTGATTACCCTAACCTTGTATTTAATCGCTTTTACACCCTTAAGAGAATACATCCCGGGTTATACCGATGTAACAATCAGAAGGAACTTAATGGCTGTTAGTAAAAAGACTGATTCTCTTGATTATCAGATGAATGCTCAGGAGAAATATTTGAATTCCTTGCTAAATGTCCTAAATGACCGTATCGATACGACCACGAGCAATCCAAATGAAGCGGAAGTGGGCTCGAATGATACAGTTCGTAAATTGGATAAATCAGTTTCTGATTCAATTTTGAGACTGCAGATGGAAGGCTCCGACCGATTTGAATTGACGGAAACGCAAGAAAAATCTTTTTCTTCAGGAATCGGGAGTATTGCATTTTTTACTCCTTTAAAAGGTACAATTACCAATAAATTCAATACCGCCCAAAAGCATTTTGCGATCGATATCGTTTCAGGTCCTAATGAAGGGATTAAAGCAGCAATGGATGGCACCGTGATTATCGCCAATTTCACGAGCGAAACCGGCTATGTTATCGGTATTCAACATAGCAATAACATCGTTACTTTTTACAAACACAATTCAGGACTTTTAAAGCAAATTGGCGATTTTGTAAAGGCGGGTCAGGTGATCGCTATTATTGGCAATACCGGCGAAAATAGTACCGGACCTCATTTGCATTTTGAATTATGGTACAATGGAAGTCCCGTGAATCCCTTGGATTACATCAATTTCTAATTCTGCGGTGTTTTGAAATGTTATTTTCCTGAATGATTTTAATTGTCAGTTTTATTGTTAACAGACAATATTTCTCAGCTTATTTCATTTATGTCTAAGTGATAATTTTGCAAGGTGAGTAAATCAAAGAAAATTCTTCTTTACATTATCAGTGGTCTCTTAGCATTCCTTTTGCTTCTAGCGATTTTGGGATGGATTTTCGGGCCCCGCATTAAGGAGATGGCCGTTCAACAAATTAATAATTACCTCAATGTTCCCGTTCAAGTAGGTGAAATCGATTTTTCTTTTCTTAAAAAGTTTCCCTATGCTTCGGTGAATTTTAAAGATGTAAATACGCCGGGATTGAAAACTTCAGGAAACAGAGATCCTTTGTTTAAAGCAGATGATGTATTTATGTTGTTTTCTTGGTGGGATGTTTTCTCTGATGATTTACGAGTGAAAACAATTAGTATTGAAAATGCAAGATGCAATCTTTTTGTAGATAAAAACGGTGTAGAAAATTTTGACATCTTCAAAAAATCTTCCGGCTCTTCCAATAGTTTTAATTTGGATCTCGAACAAATTGTTTTGAAAAGAACTGCTGTGCGTTACCATAGCATCAACGTAAAACATGATTTTTCGTTTTATGCAGATGATATGAATTGGAAAGGTCATTTTACCAGCGATGTTTTTGATTTGAGTGGGAAGGGAGATGTGTTGGTGGAGCGATTTCAAACCGGCGATGTAAATTATCTGAACAATAAAGAAACGAAACTAGATATTGCAATTCATATCGATACCAAACGTAAACTTTATGAGATTAAAGAAAGTAGTTTGAAAATTGCCGCTATCGAATTTGTGGTAGATGGGTTTTTCCGAAATGAAAAAAATCAATCCTTTGTTGATTTGAAGGTGAAGAGTAAAAAGGCGGGATTGAAGGAATTGTTTTCTTTGGTTCCCGGAGTATATACTGAGAAGTTGAGTAATTATAATTATGAGGGCATTGTTCAATTTGCGTTGCAAATACGAGGGCAAATAGATGCGAAGAATACTCCACTCGTAACCGCTGAATTCAGTACGGATAAAGCTAGTTTGGCGCCTAAGGATAGTCCCTACTCCTTAAAATATATTTCTTTTAAAGGAAGTTATACGAATCGAATTTCTTCCGCACGTCCTGTGGAGCGCTTGCAAATTTCTAATGCTGCAGGAATGTTGGAAAACCAGCCTTTAAACTTCACTTTATTATTGGAAGATTTTGCGCATCCTTGGATCAATCTTTCTGCCAACAGTACGATGAATTTAGAAGTGGTGAGTCGTTTTTATAAACCGGATACTTTGGACTTGATGTGGGGTCAGGTAAAAGTCAATGCGCAAATCAAAGGCAAGATCGGTGAAACAGAAAGTTGGATCAGTAGCGGAAACGTGGAATTGAAAGATGCAGGATTTCGTCTGAAGAAAAGTAATATCGAATTCTCCGGATTCAAAGGCTTGATTTTCTTGATGGGCAATCGGCTTACGTTAAAGGCGATGGAAGGAAAAGCAGCAGGCAGTGATTTCAAAATTGATGGTGAGTTCGATAACGTTTACGCCTATCTGCTTTCTAAAACAGAAATGGTTTCGGGTGATGCTCGTTTGATTTCTCGGAATCTTGATTTGAATGAATTGCTGGAGGATCAATCATCAAAAGCAAATGCCGATACCGTGTATCGCCTGGATTTCAGTCCCCGTGTTCGTCTTCAACTAGGTCTGCAAATCGGGGTGCTGAGCTTTAGAAAATTTCAAGCATGGCAAGTGAAAGGAAATCTTAATCTGAAGAATAAAATTTTAAGCGGAAACCCAATTTCCTTTAAAGCTTTTGAAGGTTCATTGAACTTGACAGGCAGCATCAATGCATCTGCTTCCGATTCGGTTTTGATTTCTTGTGATGCGCAGCTCATAAAACTGGATGTAAAGGAAGTGTTCACCCAGCTAGGAAATTTTGGTCAGGATGTGATTAAGGATGTGAATGTAAAAGGGAAGTTGACAGCACAGGTGCAATTTGCTTCTACCTGGAGCAAGGATCTTCACTGTAATTTTAATCGCATTTATGCACGCAGTCATTTGCTCATCGAAAAGGGAGAACTGATTAATTTCGAACCCATGTTAGCGCTGTCGCGTTATTTGAAAAGTGCGGATTTAAAAAATATCAAATTCGAAACACTGCAGAACGAAATTGAAATTAAGAATCAAATTATTAAAATTCCATCCATGGAGATCAAGTCGAGTGTGATGGATTTAAATGCCTCTGGAACGCATTCATTTGAGAATATAGTGGATTATAAACTCCAACTCGATCTGGCGCAAATTCTCGGAAAGAAAGTGCGTGAGCAAAACACAGAATTCGGAACCATCGAGGATGATGGGCTTGGAAGGATGCGACTGTTTTTGAGTATGACCGGCCCACTTTCAAATCCTAAAATCACTTACGATCGAAAAGGGATTGAGCAAAAGATTGTTCAAGACATCAAAAATGAAAAGCAGGATATTAAGAAGATGCTGAATGAAGAGTTTGGTTGGTTTAAGAAAGATAGCACCGTTAGTAAAGTTAAAGTGAAGGAACCCAAGAAACAAGAAGAATTAGAGCTGGAATTGGATCCTGATTAATGATGAATTTGAATGTATTATGTATACCCCAAATGTATGTTGGAATCAAATGTTTCTTTTAATTATAGCTTCATTTCAATTAAAGCCCTATTTTTGACTCAGATTTGATATAGTGAATATTTACACCCGTAAGCAGCGTTGGAAACTGGTCCTTTTATTAGTGGCTCTTCTCATTGGAGTTGGGTCTCTCGTGTATACCAACCATTTGGTAAAAAAGCTTTCTGTTGAAGAACGCAAAAAGGTAGAGTTGTGGGCAGAAGCTACTCGGCAAATTTCTGATATCAATGCGGAACCGGGCGATATCAGTTTCGCATTGTCGGTGCTTACCGATAATAATACGGTGCCGGTGATTTTAACCGATGGTACGCAGCAAATCATTTCTACGCGTAACCTCGATTCATTGCAAGTAGAAGATTCGGTGTACCTCGCCTGCGAATTGCAGGTCATGAAGGAACAACATGAACCGATCGAAATTCTTTTCGCGGCCGATCAAAGAAATTTTATTTATTACAAAGATTCTTATTTGCTTACTCAGCTGCGCAACTATCCCTTTTTTCAACTTGCCGTCATTGCCTTGTTTTTGTTTGTCTCGTATATCGCCTTTTCTACTTCCCGAAAGGCTGAACAAAATCAAGTTTGGGTGGGCATGGCGAAGGAAACAGCACATCAGCTGGGAACTCCACTTTCTTCATTAATGGCCTGGCTAGAATATCTAAAGTCGAAGCCGCAGCCCGAAGAACATTTAATAGAAATTGAAAAGGACATCGCTCGTCTGAATACCATCACCGAACGTTTTTCGAAAATTGGTTCTGCACCTGCATTGAAGAAGGAGAACATGACGCTGGTGGTAGAAAATGCGATCGATTACATTCGTACGCGCGCTTCTTCACGCGTTGTTTTTAAATTGGAAAATTTTCAGAATTATGATGTGGATGCGCCCATCAATGTGCATTTGTTCGATTGGGTGCTTGAAAATTTATTCAAGAATGCAATCGATGCGATGAGCGGCGAAGGAAGTATTACAATTCGTATCACCGATCAAAATCAGTTTGTGTACCTCGATATCAGCGACTCAGGAAAGGGTATTCCTAAGTCGAAATACAAAACAGTTTTTAAGCCCGGGTATACAAGCAAAAATCGTGGCTGGGGATTGGGATTGTCTTTGTCAAAGCGAATCATTGAGGAATATCATGGAGGTCAAATTTTTGTTCGAAGCTCTGAACTGACAAAGGGAACAACATTCAGGATAGTTTTGAAAAAATCCTGAAAAATTTCACCATGATTTTTCTTGCGTTCACAAAAATGTTTTTCGAGAATGCAAAGCAGATTCATTTTTCTTCATACATTCGGATTCCTAAATTTATTCTTATGCGTAGTTTCAAGTTACTTCTTATTGCCCTCTGCTCTTTATTTCTTTCTGATGATTTATCTGCTCAGCAACTTAATTTCAGCTGGGCAAATGCCATGGGTGCCCCTAATATATTAGGGAGCGCAAGCGTAGTCGGAATTGTGGTGACACACGATGCCTCCGGAAATGTATTTGTTTCAGGAACTCTTCGTGATACCGCTGATTTTGATCCGGGTCCCGGAACTTTTTGGATGTCATCAACGTCGGCGTATGATGTGTTTATTGCAAAGTTTAATATGCAAGGAGCTTTGGTTTGGGCGAAAACTTTACCGGGTATAGATACGGAAGGTCCCGTCGGAATAGTGACTACTTCAAGTGGTGATGTATTGCTAGTATGTCAATTTACCACTGATATTGATGTGAATCCTGATCCTGCTATTTCTAATATTTATTCTTCCTTTGGAAATGAAGATATCGTACTGGTAAAGATGGATGCTGCCGGAAGTTTTGTTTGGGCAAAACAATTGGGTGGTCCTTCCGGTGATTTTCCAACGATGTTACGAAGTGATGGAGTAGGAAATATCTACATCTCCGGTTTTTTTAGAGATAGTATGGATGTAGATCCTTCTGCCAATATCGTTCAATTGAGAAGCAATGGCCTGAACGATGGATTTCTATTAAAGATGGATGCACAGGGAGTTTTGCTTTGGGCACACAGTTTTGGTTCTACAGCTTGGGATGATGTGACCGGATTTGATGTGAAAGCAAATGGAGATGTGATTGCATGCGGAACATTTATTAATACTGTTGATTTTGATCCGAGTGCCACTGTTTCTAATTTAACAGCACCGGCAAACACGAATGGAACATTTCTACTTCACTTAACTTCTGCCGGATTATTTTCTAATGCAAAAGCACTCTTGCCTCTGAATCAAAATTCTCATGTCAATGCCACGCATTTGGAATTGGATAATGCCGATAAGATTTATTTGAGTGGTAATTATAATGGTATTGTTGATTTAAATCCGAACGTTACAATTTTAGATTCCAGCACTTCGGTAGGAAATTCACAGGATATATTTTTAGTAAAATTGGCGGATATTCAAAGCCTCGATTGGAAACGTACTTTTGGAAATTCGAATATTGATTTGAGTTCGAATTGTCTCGTAAAATCACCGGGTCATGTATTTTTGAAAGGTTCTGTGAGTGGGAGTATTGATATCAATCCAAGTCCTGTAGATTCTTTTATTATCGTGTCAAGTGGTGGTCCTGGAAATAGATCCGATTATATTTTGGCTTTGGATGATTTAGGTAATTTTGCATGGGGCGCAAAAACTATTGGTAGTTCTGTTGGCTATAGAGGGAATTCAATTGATATGGATCAAACAAGATTTTATCACACGGGTCAGTTTACCGGCACCAACGATTTTGATCCTGGTCCCGGTGTTTTTAATTTATCCGGAACTACGGGCACCGGTACCGCCTTTTTATCGCAGTTGATCAATAGTCCTGTTGGGTTAAACGAAAATGCAAATCAACATCCTATCTATATTTTTCCGAATCCTACTACGGATGTGTTGAATTTTTATTCGGAGGAGTCATTGCGTGATGCTGATGTTTTTCTTTATACCATGAACGCACAAATTGTAAAATCTTTGTACGGAATGAATGGAAATTCCTTTTCAATTTCTGTGGAAGGTTTTGCAGCCGGAATGTATGTCTTGCAAATTCATTCTGAAAAAGGACCGTCATCTTATAAAATTGTGATTGGAGAATAGCTGAATAACTAATGATGTTGAACTGATTATAATTTTTAAGGAATGAACAAAGATTTTTAGCTTACTTTGCAGCATCATGGCAGGCATTTATTTGCATATCCCTTTCTGTAAACAAGCTTGTCATTACTGTGACTTTCATTTTACAACATCGCAACACGGTCGTGATGAACTTTTAGATGCAATGCTTCATGAGTTAAAAATGCGAAGTAAGGAATTGGAAGATCAAGTTGTCGAAACCATTTATTTCGGTGGAGGTACACCTTCTTTGCTTTCTTATGATGAACTGATGCGTTTTTTTGAAATGATGTACACTTCTTTTAAGATGGATGCGCAAGTTGAAATTACGATGGAAGCGAATCCGGATGATTTGTCGAAGTCGTATTTAAAGTCTTTGCAGAAAACTCCGGTGAATCGTTTAAGCGTAGGCGTACAATCATTTCGTGATGAAGATTTGAAGAGCATGAATCGCGCTCATCATAGCGAACAAGCTTTGCATTGTATTCCCGATGCTGCGGATGTCGGCTTCAATAATATTTCTTTGGATTTAATTTTCGGATGGCCACATCTGGAAATGGATGCATGGATGAAGAATGTGGAAATTGCTTTTTCACTTCCTATCACACATCTCTCCTGTTATGGATTAACCATCGAACCTAAAACCGCATTGGCCTGGCAAATTACAAAAGGAGTGATGGATGCACCTGACGATGAGAAGGCCGCTTTGCAATATGAATACTTACTTGCTGAATCAGAACGATTGGGTTTCCCCTGGTACGAAATTTCTAATTTTAGTAAACCAGGTTTCGAATCAAAGCATAATCGTGCCTATTGGTTGGGTATTCCTTATTTGGGGATTGGTCCTTCGGCGCATTCTTTTGATGGCAATACAAGAAGCTCGAACGTGAAGAGTAATGGTGCTTATGTGGCTGCGCTGCAAAAAGGCGAACGCGAGTTTGAAACCGAAGTGCTTAAACATGGCGAACGCTTTCATGAATTCATCCTTACATCTCTCCGAATGAGAAAAGGGATCACCTTGTCTGTACTACGAACTTTGTATGGCGATGGCGTGACAGGACAAGTTCTGGAAGCAGCGCAAACTTTTGTCGATAAGCATTGGTTGATTCGTGATCCAGATCAATTGCGATTGAGCATTGAAGGTTTGCTCTTCGCCGATAAAATAACATCTGAATTATTTGTGATATAAAATGAAAGTAGAATTAAATTATAAAGGACAAAATTTTCAAACGGATCTCAGCACTCCACATGATATCAGCATTCCTTTCGAAGAAGGCGAAGGTCATGTGTTAGCTTGGTACCAAGGTCCGGTGAAGATGGAAGCGGTGCGTATGGGCGATTGGGTGGGCGATGTGAAACAAGGTGCAGGTGTGAATTTCAGAAATATTTTTTTTAATCCACATGCTCATGGTACACATACCGAAACTGTCGGACACATCTCTCCGAATTTAGAATCCATTAATTCTCATTTCAAAGAGTATTTCTGTTTTGCTAATTTGATTTCTTTACTTCCTGTGCAGATGGAATCCGATTTAATTATTACACTAGAACAAATTAAAGCCGCTTGTCCATCACCGGCCGATGCGATCATCATTCGAACATTGCCAAACGATGATTTGAAATTATCGAAGAATTATTCGAGTAGCAATCCGCCGTATTTACAACATGAAGCTGCTTCATGGCTACGTGAATCCGGTGTGCGACATTTGATGATCGATTTACCTTCAGTAGATCGCGAAGAAGATGGCGGAAAATTGCTTTCACATCATGCCTTCTGGAATTTTCCCGAAGCTACTCGATTGGAAGCCACTATTACGGAATTGGTATTTGTTGCTGATGCGATTAAAGATGGATTTTATTTTATGAATTTGCAGGTGGCGCCGTTTGTGAACGATGCAGCACCATCACGACCCTTATTATTCGAACTAAAAAAAATATAATCATGAAAAAAATAATTATTCTATCTGGTATTGCAATTGCCTTCACATTCTCTTCTTGCGGCACTGAAAGTAAAAAGGAAACGAAAGAAGAAAACAAGGAAAGTATCATTAAAAAGGAAATGAATCCGGGTGAAGCCCAGGAAGCCGATTCTAATTTGAAAATTGTTGATGATTTTTATACGGCCATCACAGGACGTGATTCGGCTGCACTCATCTCTCTCCTCGACAAAGATGTAAAAATGTACGGCACCGATCCATCCGAAGATTGGAACCTGGAACAAACCAAAGATTACATCTCTGAAATGGCAAAGGAAACTAGCACGAAGGCAGTTTTCAAAGTGAAGAATCGTGAAGTACATATCATGAATGATTTCATGTATGTGGTGGATGTATTGGAAGTAAGTAACACGACGGTTCCTTTCCGATGCGTCACCATCACGAAGAAAAGTAAGGAAGGTGATAAAATTATGTTAGCGGAATTCAGCGCCTTGGTGAAAAACGAAGACATGAAAAAAGTAGCCGAGTTCTTTAAATAGTAAATGCAAAAAAGTTATTCATGAAAAAAGTATATCATTTATCCACTTGCAGTACCAATCAGAGAATTCTGAAAGAGGTGAAACCGAAGAAGGATATGCTGATGCAAGATATCAAAACAGAACCGATCACCGGGGTACAAATCGATGAAATGAAAAAGTTGTCAGGTTCTTATGCGGCTTTATTCAGCAGAGTGGCTTTGAAGTTTCGTAAAATGGGATTGCATGAAAAGGAACTCGCGGAGAAGGATTACCGAAAATTGATTTTGGAAGAATATACTTTCTTGAAACGTCCTGTCTTTATTATCGATGATGAAATCTTTATTGGAAATGCACCCAAAGTAGTAGCAGAAGTGAAAGCAGCGCTCAAATGAATCGTAGCCTCAAAGCACATCTCTCGGTATTAATTGCGAATATCATTTATGGTGCGAATTATTCCATCGCCAAAGAAGTGATGCCGGCATTCATAAAGCCTTTTGGATTTATTGTGATTCGAGTGAGTGTTGCAGCTATCTTATTTTTTTTGGCAGCAAAATTATTTTTTAAGGAAAAAATTGCAAAAGAAGATTGGCCTCGAATTTTCGCCTGCGCAGTATTCGGTGTAACGGTAAATCAACTCTTGTTTTTTAAAGGTCTTTCGCTTACAAGTCCGATCAATGCGGGATTAATGATGGTCACGAATCCAATTTTTGTATTAATTCTTTCTGTCATTTTTTTGAATGAATTAATTAATCTCAAACGCATCATCGGCATCATCAGCGGAATTGTAGGCGCTGTATTATTGATAATTTATGGCAATCGATTTTCTACTGCAGAAAGTGATGCAGTTGGCGATATATGCATTTTACTGAATTCATTGTCCTATGCCATTTATATGGTGATGGTATTGCCACTCATGAAAAAGTATCATCCCGTTACCATCATGCAAATTGTATTTGCTATCGGTACTGTTTTGGTTTTGCCATTTGGCTGGCAAGAATTCACGCAAATTGAATGGAGTACATTCTCGATGTCAATATGGTGGAGTGTGGTATTTGTAGTGATTGGAACCACCTTTTTTGCCTATCTCTTAAACACCCTCGCCTTACGTGAACTTAGCGCCGGAGTGGTAAGTGTCTACATTTATTTGCAACCACTCTTAGCAGCAGGTTTTGCTATGTTACTCGGAAAAGATGCACCAAATATCCTGCATCTCTTCGCTGCAGTTTTAATTTTCCTTGGCGTTTACCTTACTACGCGAGGGGTAGAAAAACGGGTGGAGACGGCGAGGTAATTCATTTTTCAGAATCCATCCTATTCGTTATTTTTAATCTCCATTAAAAAGCCTAATTTTGTACCCTAAAGAAAGAATATGGTACGATCAATGACAGGCTATGGTAATGCGAAAGGAGTCGTAGGCAACCAAAACGTTACTGTAGAAATCAGATCACTCAACAGTAAATTTCTCGAATTAAATTTACGCATGCCCATGCAATTTCGTGATCGTGAATTAGAATTGCGTTCCGATCTCAGCAAACAACTCGAACGTGGAAAAGCCGATCTCAGCATTGCCTTCGAGAACAACGACATGGCAAAACGCAGTTCTGTCAACAAAGAAATTTTTAAAGCTTATTACGAAGAGCTCAGTACGCTAGGAAAAGAACATCAAATGGACATGAGCAATCTGATGGATTGCATTTTGAAACTTCCCGCCGTGATGAACTCAGAACGTTCAGAATCCGACGACGCACAATGGCAAGAGTTAAAAACAATTATTGCTGCAGCTTTGGAGCGCTTCAATGCTTTCAGAGACAATGAAGGTGCTGCAATGAGTCAGGACATTACTTCACGTGTAGGAACAATTTTAAATTGCATTCCGCAATTGGAAGAATTTGAAACAAAGCGTGTGGAAGGAGTCCGTGCTAAAATCGGAAAAGCCATCAATGAATTAATCGAGCAAACATCTATCGATAGAAATCGTTTTGAGCAAGAGTTGATTTATTACATCGAAAAATTAGATATCTCCGAGGAGAAAGTGCGATTGCGTAGCCATTGCGATTATTTTGTACAAACGATTGCAAGCCCCGAAGCGAACGGAAAAAAATTAGGATTCATCACCCAAGAATTAGGTCGTGAAATAAATACAATCGGTGCGAAAGCGAATGATGCAGCCATGCAACGCATTGTAGTGGAGATGAAAGATGAATTGGAGAAATTGAAAGAACAACTCGCCAACGTCTTGTGAAAATTAATCCGAACTTTCAACATAAGTTGGTTCTTTTTTGCGGACCAAGCGGCAGTGGTAAAACAACGATCGTGCATTATCTCATGCAACAATTCCCGCAAATGAAATTTTCTGTTTCTGCCACTACGCGCGATAAACGCGTAAATGAAACCGAGGGTGTAGATTATTTTTTTTTAAGTCCTGAAACCTTTAAAGAAAAAATCAAAAACGAAGAATTTCTTGAGTGGGAGGAAGTATATACCGATCGCTTTTATGGAACTTTGAAATCTGAAGTGGACAAAATGTTGAACGAAGGGTATGTTGCGATTTTCGATGTGGATGTAGAAGGAGGATTGCATATTCGAAAACATTTCGGTCAGCAATTACTGGATGTATTCGTGATGCCGCCTTCGGTAGATGCATTGCACAAACGTTTAGTCGCTCGTGCTACTGAAACGGAAGAATCTTTGTTCAAGCGTTTAGATAAAGCAGAAAAGGAAATGAATTATGCTTTTCGTTTTAATAATGTCATTGTGAATACAGTCTTGGAAGATGCACAGACGGAAGCAATGAAATTAGTGAGCACTTTCTTAGAAGATGTGATTCCCGATCCACTCGAAGATTAAATTACTAGCTATTAAAAAATGAAAATTGGACTTTACTTTGGCTCTTTTAATCCGATACATATCGGACACTTGGTGATTGCCGGGTACATGTCTGAGTTTAGTGATTTGAATCAAGTGTGGATGGTGGTATCGCCGCACAATCCCCTCAAACCTGCAGGTTCTTTATTGCAAGATTACCATCGCTTTCAACTTGTAGAAATCGGCATCGGCAACAACAAAAAATTAAAAGCTTCTAAAATCGAATTTGAATTAGCAAAACCATCTTACACCGTTGTTACGCTAGCTTATTTACAAGAGAAACATCCCGAACATGAATTTTCATTGATCATGGGCGCCGACAATCTTGAGAATTTACACAAATGGAAAAACTACGAATTGATTTTAGAAAACCATAGTATCTACGTGTATCCCCGCCCTTCTCACGATGGTGGAAATCTAAAAGCACATCCAAAAGTAAAATGGATCCATGCTCCACAAATGGAAATTTCTTCAAGCTTCATCCGCCAATCTATCAAACAAGGAAAAGACATCCGTTACATGTTACCCGAAAGTGTTGCGGATTATATTGAGGAGATGAATTTTTATCGGAAGTAAAGGCCGCAAGCCGCACTTGCCCTGAGCCTGTCGAGGGGAGCCGCAAGCAAATTCAATTAATAACAAGCGTAAAGTAGTAATTTATCAGAATATCTTGTTGCTTAAAGTTAGAAACTTTTTTACCGTCCACTGATTTATTATTGCCTGCCCGCTGCGGCGGGATGATTAAGATTTATTCTAGTCAAAAAAATTGCTGCATCATTAAAAATTAATTTTTTTATTAAAACCATTTAAGAAAATGGATTTTACTGATAAAAGTGGATTTTTTTTAGTTCCAAGAGGCAAATTTTCACAGCCATCTGTAGATCCGTAGACCCGTATTCATCTGTAGATCCTGTATAATTCTATTATTTCATTTTTTTCATTCAAAACTCAAAACTACGCAAGAACCGTATTCAAAATAGAATCAAAAATCATTTTCCCATCTGTATTCCCCAATACATTTTCACTCGCGCGCTCGGGATGCGGCATCATGCCGAAAACATTACGATTACGATTGCAAATGCCCGCGATGTTTTCTATAGCGCCATTAGGATTGCTTTCTTTCGTGGTGTTACCATTGGCATCGCAGTAGCGGAATAACACTTGATTGTTTTTATTGATGCTTTCTAAAGTCGCATCGTCGCAATAAAATCTTCCTTCACCATGTGCTATTGGAATTTGAATTGTTTTGCCGATGTTGAATTTAGAAGTGATCACCGACTCATCAGTTTCGCAACGGATGTTTACATTCCTGCAAATGAATTGATGATTGTCATTACTCAATAAAGCACCGGGTAGTAAATGCGACTCCGTTAAAATTTGAAATCCGTTGCAGATGCCAAACACAAATCCACCTTTATCGGCGAACTCAATAATTTCTTGCATCAATGGAGAGAAACGTGCGATGGCTCCGCTGCGCAAATAATCACCGTATGAAAATCCACCCGGCAAAAGAATAAAATCGCAGCCTTGTAAGTTGTGATCTTTATGCCATAATTCAACCACTTCTTTTTTCATCACATTTTTAACTACATGAATCAAATCTCTATCACAATTAGAGCCCGGGAAGATGACAACACCAAATTTCATTTTATTTGCTTTTTATTCCTGCAAAGTTAAGTTCTAGTGAGCAAACCATCGAGTAGATATTGATAAATTTATCTAAGCATTGATTTTGAACAGTTAATGCATTTTAATGCTTCAAATAACAGCTATAATTGTTTATTTTTGTGCTTCTATAAAATGAGCATGATGAACAGATTTTTACTGGTGGTACTTTTGAGTACCATCTTCCTAATGAAAGCAGAGGCACAGCGCGACAAAGAATTTCAAATTCGAGCCGGCTTCGGCTGGTGGGTTTACGACGCCGATTTTGAGTTGAAGGACAAGAGCAAAAATACAGTTTTTAAAAATGAGGATGGCGCATTGTCCATTCAATTGCCACTCGAATTTCGCTATGAGATTACCGAACGTTTCAATCTAGGTCTCGATATGAAATTCGGTTCTTATGTGTATGAACCAGATAGTGCAGAAGGAAAAAGTAATCGATTTTTTGTTTTTGGAATCGCCGGCGAATATACGATTGTCAATAAAGAAGATTTTCGTTGGTATGTCGGATTGGGATTTCATACAGCAAGTTTAATTCTGGAGGAACAAAGCGAAGATGTAACACCGCAAAAGGAAGAAGAGTGGTCGTATAGTGGCGGCGGCATCCGTTTAAATACCGGCGTGCTTATTTATCTCGGAAAATCCATCGGACTTAATTTTAATCTCGGACTCGATACGCATAATTTCAACTTAGATAAATACGTTTTGAATGATAAAAAACAAGATCTTTCAAACATCGAAGCCACACTCAAACTTTCGGGACTCGATGGAACGATTGGATTGGTGTATCGTATTCCAAGAAAGAGTAAATAATTTTTGTTCACTCTTTAAACGCAGCGTTTGTAGCGATCCTGCATGCAGCAGACGGGCCCGCGGTGAGCGCTTCGAAAATGCAGAGAATTACACTGAATGCTCTGCAAAAAAACAAACAGAAACAATCTTAGTCATCCCGCCGCGGCGGGCAGGCAATAATAAATCAGTGGATTTTTTACGCTTCAAGCCCCAAGCTTTTTTTGAGACTGATACTTCCTGCTTTTTGTGCTTGCAGCTTGCGGCTTTTCAGTTCATCCGTAAACTGCCACCAAAAGCTCATAGCTCACAGCTCAGAACTCATAGCTCAAAAAACCTGCGAAGCCACCCGCTTACACGTATCCGAATTGCCCATAGTATAAAAATGAATACAAGGAACACCTGCAGCTTTCAACTCTTTGCATTGTTGAATGGCCCATTCAATACCGGCTTCTTTTACCTGATCGTTGTTCTTAGTTTTCTCAACGGCATCTTCTAATCCATCCGGAATATCGATATGAAAAATACTTGGCAATACCGTCAGTTGCTTTTTTGTAGTAAGCACTTTAATGCCCGGAATAATGGGAACATTGATTCCAGAATCTTTACAAGCTTTTACAAACTCAAAATATTTTTCATTGTTAAAAAACATCTGTGTCACGATGTATTCTGCGCCCGCATCCACTTTAGCTTTTAAATATTTTAAATCGCTACGCAAATTGGGTGCTTCGAAATGTTTTTCTGGATAACCTGCAACACCAATGCAAAATTTGGTTGGAGCCACACCCATTAAATCATCATCTAGGTATTGGCCTTTGTTCATACACACTACTTGCTCAAGCAAATCAATCGCATAAGCATTGCCATCGGGCTCAGGAACAAAACTTCCTTCCGACTTAATAGAATCTCCACGTAATACCAAAACATTGTCAATCCCTAAGAAAGATAAATCGATGAGTGCATTTTCAGTTTCATCTTTAGAGAATCCTCCACAAATAATATGAGGTACTGCATCAATATCGTATTTGTTTTTAATGGCCGCGCAAATTCCTACCGTACCGGGACGCTTACGCACCGATTTTTTTTCGAGCAATCCATCCGGATGTTTTTTGTAAACGTATTCTTCCCGATGGTAGGTCACATCAATAAAGCTGGGATTAAATTCAAGCAAAGGATCAATCGCCTGATAAATTTCATCAATACTTCTTCCTTTTAATGGAGGAAGTATTTCAATGGAGAAAAGTGTTTTCCCCTTGGCATTATTGAGATGTTCGATGACTTTCATAAACTATTAATTCAATCTGGTTCAAACGCAGAATACAAAGAATGGTTCTGCTATTATACAATACAAAAATGCATAAAACATGGATATGATTATAGTTTGAAGGCTATAAAATCTTCCAATTAAAGGAATGCCTGAATAAAAATTAGTTAGTATGGACTCACTCAAATAAAAAAGGCTGCCTCTTTTGAGACAGCCTTTTTAAATCATTCAATAAATATTATCTATTAATGGTAACAGTACCGGCTTTAGCTTTGATACCATTTCCTAAATCAACGATGTAGAAGTAAACGCCATCAGGTAAATCTTTACCATCAAATTTCTTCGATGAGTTATCGTATCCACCTTGGTTGAATACTTCTTTACCCCAACGATTGAAAATCTGAACAGTATTGTTAGGATATTGCTCGATATTTTCAAGTAAAAAGAATTCGTTTTTATTATCACCATTTGGAGTGAAGATGTTTGGAATAACCACTTCGCAAGCGGTAGGGTCAGAAGCTGCACCGGTCTTACACAAACCATTTCCGATGGCACGAACGATGAAGTCAGGAATGGTAACGTTTACACCATGTGATTCAGGTCCGGTTGGAACATTCGCAGGAATCCAAGTAACTCCACCGTCTTCACTTACCTCATAACTTGCTGCACCGGCAACTGCTGTCCATACATAAACAAATTTGAAAGGACTAGTACCGGGATTACAAGCTACAACAGGAGCTATAGGATAGTAGAATACATTTACATTGGCAGTGTCGATGGCTGAACAATTGTTCACGGTTACAGTCACTACATAACTTCCAGCAGTGCCGGTAGAAATTGTTTGAGCACTACCACCATTTGACCAGGAATAACTTGCACCTGCAACACCTGCATCTAATGTAGCTTGCTGATCTGAACAGATATCCTGATCGGATATAGCCAATATTGGAGCCGCATTGATGGTAAGATCCATCGCGCCAGTTCCGGTACATCCCGGAGGCACAGTGACAGTAACACTGTAATTACCTGAAGCAGTTGGTGTATATGAAGTATTGGTTTCTCCTGAAATTGCACTTCCATTCAATAACCATTGGTAGGACGCATTACTGAATGTTCCTGCGTTTAGAGTAGGAATTACATCATAATCGCAGATAGTAACGTTACTTAAGGTCACAACCGGAATTTGGTTAACCGTAAGAATCATATTACCGGTTCCGGCACAAGTACCAACACCAACCTGAACACTGTATGTGCCGGCTTGTTGAGTTTGATACGTTTGACCAGTAGCACCTGTAATGGCAGTTCCATTTAAAAACCACTGATAAGAAGGAGCACCCGGATTACCTGCATCCAACAATGGATAAGCAGAGCTTACGTCGCAAATAGACTGATCACTCAATGTAGTTACGTTGAAGGCAGCAGTAGCATTAATGATTACATCAAAGCTTCCGATACATAAAACATTACCTGTATTAACTTCAACTGAGTAAGTGTATGTTCCTGGAGCTAATCCAGAAGGAGTGAATGTTTGAGCAGTAGCACCTGTAATGGCAGATCCATTTAAATACCACTGGAAAGTAGCACCCGGATTCCCTGCGTCAAAAGTTGGGATAGGATCATTCACACAAAGCAAAAGATCACTTCCTAAGTTATCTGAAGGAGCAGGAATAATTACAAGAGACATGGTATCCGTACCGGCACAACCGGGACCATTGTTGATCACAACAGAATAGGTTCCACTAACAGTTGGAGTATACGTCTGGTTAGTAGCACCGGCAATAGGACCTGATTGATCATACCATTGGTATGATAAATTAGGATAACCACAATCCAATACAGGAATGGGATCAAAGCTGCAAATATTTTGATCGGCACCTAAATTTACTTGAATGATATTATCCACAAATAATATCGCAAGCGTATCATTAGAATTCAGGAAACGTCCGCAATCATTTGCAAGTGTATTTCCATCAGATCCTCCACCATTGGTAAGAATTAAATACAATGGACCTGTAGTACTTGTGCTAGTAGCCATTTGTACTAAAAGTTGATTTGTTTTTAATCCGTTTGGATTGCAATAGCCATACGCATTGGCAATTGGATAATTTGTTCCACTTCCATCTACCAATTGTAAATCACTACCATCATTGGCAACAGAGAAACAATAAATGCTATCGGATAATGTCACCGAAAAATCATTGAAGAAACAACCTACAGAATCCACAACAGGACTCCATACGCTGTTGTCAATTACCAATACACGAATCGTATCAGCAAATTCTGCGATCTCAGCACCACACTCAGAAAGTAAAGTGTTACCATCAAAACCACGTTTAATCCAGATGAAAGTTTCACCCACAGTAAGCGGGTTTAGGAAAGTAACCAACAATGAATCAGATTGTCCATTCGAGCAATTTACCGGAGCTACAGCGACTACAGGATTTGGAATTCCAAATGGAGTGATCGCACGTAAATCAGTTGGTACTGCAGAAGCACACTGGAAGGTTGTGTCGAATGGAATGATGATCGTATAGTCATTGCAATTCGCAGGTAACTGACCTCCGTTAGCTGTTAAAACATTGTTGCTGAACGATGGGATAATCTGATTACAAGAAGGAATGATTTTAATTTGAATATCACGCTTTACCGATCCAATCTTAACTCCAAGACGATATTCTTCAACCAATACACAAAGTACTGCTACTTGAACAATGGATGGAATGAAATTCACAACGCCTGTGTTAGAGTTGATGGTAATAGGAATAGAAGATCCTATAAAATTAGTTGCAGAATAGGGAGGGACATAAGTACTAGGTACATAGGTATTAGGACATGAAAATCCTTCTTCAGCAGTCACTAAAGAGAAGACCAAAGAATCGCCATCTATATCAAAGGCACCTTGATCATAAAAGAACTGATTGCCTACGCAAAAACGAGTGTAAGCTAAATTCAAGAAAGTAGGAGATGAATTTGTTGGAGCAGTAATGTTGTCCAACAAACAACTGATGAACATTCCGTTCGGCTGCATGGTAGTGATGGCGCCGTTTCGACAACACTCATCATAACTGAAGATCCAATCAGTAGCAGGCTGAGGCAATACTATTGTAGCCTCATAAATATACTCTTCAATGTCACCAACACCACCCGGACAAGCAGGCGTAGCCGTTACGCATGGAGTATTTGGTACCGGTGTCGAACTCACTTGAGTCGCCAAAATAGTTCCGCTTAAGCCCAAACTCACCGAAGACCAGCAAATGAATGCTGATGACGGAGCAGGAATACCTAAGCAGTCACGATAGTATTTCAATCGAACTAAATAAGTATTAGGTCCTAGGTATTCGTAGGTAATATCTAAACCTGCGATGTGAGAAGCTTTACCGGATTCCGGCGTTAAAAGCAAGGCAAAGAATGCCATTGCAAAGATTGTAAACAGTTTTTTCATAACTGATTTTTTTGGGTTTTGTTGCATGTTATTTTTCATCTGAAGAGGTGTATAGTTCCTTTTTGTTTAAATGTGCTACCACCGTCTGAGGTGGCAAATATATCGTATAAATAAGTACCTGTATCTACAAATCGTCCTTCAAATGTGCCATCCCAAGAGATAGTATTCCCCTTGTTACTATAGATCATTTTACCAAAACGATTGAAGATTCTGATTTCTACTGTAATACCGGCATCTTTGGAGATCACAAAAACATCATTAATTCCATCTCCATTAGGACTAAAAGCGCTGTGAACCTGCCCGAAAACTGTCACTTTTTGCTCCAGTTTCACTCCATTTACCTCGCAAGCCACAGTATAAGTTCCCGGATCCTCATAAACCGTGTTCGCAGTAGCACCTAAGCTATTCGATTTGCCATCTCCAAAATCAAAGATAGCATTTACCGCTCCTTCCTGATTGGTCAAAGCCGTTACAGAAAGTGGTGCAAATCCACCCTTGGTCGATAATATTAACACCGGTCGGGGCGCTGCTGCCGGGTTTGTTTTTACAATGGGCTCTTCATTAACTGCTTGAGCCACAGTATTGGGATTGGATTTTGTCGGAACAGCAACCGTTTTCTTGTCGCTGACAATAGGTGTGGGGGAATCTTTCATTTCAGATTCCCCTTTTCCCTGATTTAAAGTTCCGGTCAACGTTTTTTCAATATTTGTTTTTGAGTCAGTCGTATTTGACTTAACCGCAATTTTATTTTCGCTATTTCCGCTAGATGGTATTATCGAAGCATTGGAGCTCTTTTCATCATTGGAATTCTCAGAAGGCATATTGATTTCAGCCTGTTCTTCTGCCATTTTATCATCTGAGATAGAAATTTCTTGATGAATCACCGGCGCCTGAACTTGCACGGTGTTTTCATCTTTATTTAAAAGATAATTAACACCTAAAATGGCTAAAGTCGCAGCAGTTATTACCGCAGCGATTCCTTTAATTCCTAATTGAGCCAAAATGCCTTTTCCTGCAGATGCTCCGGCAGTAGGAACTTGTGGAGTACCCGGAAGCTGCTGGCTGATGTTCTGCCAGAGCTTCGGATCTACTTCCGGTTCGAAGTGATCGAAGGAGTTTTTGAATTGTTCTTCGAAGCGACTCATTTTGTGCTGTATGTATTTTCTTTGTTTAATTCTTTTACTAAGATCATGAGCTGATTTCTGGCTCTTGAATATTGCGATTTGCTGGTGCCTTCACTGATGCCTAACAACTCGCCAATTTCCCGGTGCGAATAACCTTCAATCGCAAACAGGTTAAATACGGTTCTAAATCCGGTAGGCAGTTTTTGCAACTCCACCATCAATTCTGCTGCTCCGATTTCATCTCCAATTACAGGCTCATCTCCCTGTTCCGCTACATCTTCTAAATCGGTCCATAACATTTTCTGTTGTCGAATGTGATCTAAAGCAGTGTTAACCATTACTCTTCGAATCCATCCCTCCAGAGAACCTTCTCTTTTATAAGAACTAATTTTTTGAAAGACCTTTATAAATCCCTCTTGCAATAAATCTTCGGCTTCGTCGTGTCGCTTTGAGTAGCGTAAACAAACTCCAAACATTTTTCTTGCAAACTTGTCGTAGAGCAACCGCTGAGCGGAAGCATCTTCTCGAAGTATGGCTTCATGTAATTGCTCATCGGTCATTTCTAATGGACGCTGTAAAGACATAGATGCAATTTACAAATTTGAGGTTGCATGGCATTTATAATGTTTTTTTAAAGTACTGAAAATCAGAGTTGGTAATTCTAGCATGTTTTATTCATTTTCTTTTTTCTTCTCTATTAGATGGTTTTATCTGTTTGGAGATGATCTACTCGAATCAATAGAATTTTAGCTAAAAATAGAGCAAAAGCACAAGCTTCTGTTTCGTACCTTCGCCGACTTATGGAGCAAATCCGAAATTTCTGCATCATTGCACATATTGATCATGGCAAATCGACTCTGGCCGATCGTCTTTTGGAATACACCAATACGGTGTCTAAAAGAGATTCACAAGCTCAGATTTTGGATAACATGGATCTGGAACGTGAGCGCGGTATTACGATAAAGAGTCACGCCATTCAAATGGATTATATCCTGGAAGGAAAGAATTATATCCTGAATTTGATCGATACCCCCGGTCACGTGGATTTCAGTTACGAGGTTTCACGATCTATTGCCGCCTGCGAAGGTGCCTTGCTGATTGTAGATGCCGCACAGGGAATTCAGGCACAAACGATTTCTAATTTGTATTTGGCACTGGAAAGTGATTTGACGATTATTCCCATCTTAAATAAAATCGACTTACCAAGCGCCGAACCTGAATTGGTAAAGGATCAAATTGTGGATTTACTGGGCTGCAAACGCGAAGAAATTATGTCTGCATCAGGAAAAACCGGAATGGGAGTTCTTGAAATTTTAGAACAGATTGTGCATCGTATTCCTGCTCCCAAAGGCGATCCTAAAGCACCCTTGAAAGCATTGATTTTCGATTCGGTTTTTAATTCTTTCCGAGGAATCATCGCTTATTTTAAAGTGATGGACGGAGAAATCGGGAAAGGCGATCATGTGAAATTTGTTTCTACTGATTCAGCATACCATGCGGATGAAATTGGAATTCTTCGTCTCGATAAATCTCCACGTGATGTGGTGAAAACCGGTGATGTGGGTTATATCATTTCCGGAATTAAAAGCGCAAAAGAAGTAAAAGTAGGAGATACCATTACGCATATCAATCGCCCGTGCTCGAATGCTGTAGAAGGTTTTGAAGATGTGAAGCCGATGGTTTTCGCAGGTCTTTATCCTGTAGATACCGATGAGTACGAAGAGTTGCGTGCTTCACTCGAGAAATTGCAATTGAACGATGCTTCTCTCGTTTTCGAACCTGAATCATCAGCAGCCTTAGGCTTCGGTTTTCGTTGCGGATTTTTGGGGATGTTGCACATGGAAATTATTCAGGAGCGTCTCGAAAGAGAATTTGATATGACAGTAATTACTACGGTTCCTAACGTATCGTATTTTGCATATCTTCTCAATGGGACTGAATTTGTGGTGAACAACCCGAGCGACTTTCCGGATCCAAGCCGATTGGATCGCATCGAAGAACCCTACATCAAAGCCATGATCATTACTAAAGCCGATTTCGTAGGACCTGTAATGGGTTTATGCATTAACAAGCGCGGTGAAATGGTGAACCAAAGTTACCTCACCACCGATCGCGTAGAGTTGGTATTTAACATGCCGCTCGCCGAAATCGTTTTTGATTTTTACGATAAATTAAAATCCATTTCTAAAGGGTATGCTTCTTTCGATTACCATCAAATCGGTTATCGTCAGAGTCATCTCGTGCGTTTAGATATTCGCTTAAACGGCGAACCTGTGGATGCACTTTCTGCATTGATTCATCGCGATCATGCATTTACTTTTGGAAAAAAGATTTGTGAAAAGTTGAAAGAGTTAATCACACGTCAGCAGTTTGAAATTGTAATTCAAGCAGCCATCGGTGCAAAAATTATTGCGCGTGAAACGATAAAGGCTTTACGAAAAGATGTAACCGCAAAATGTTATGGTGGTGATATTAGTCGTAAACGTAAATTGTTAGAGAAGCAAAAAGAAGGGAAGAAAAGAATGCGTCAAGTTGGTTCGGTAGAGATTCCGCAGCAAGCCTTCCTTGCCGTATTGAAGTTGGATTAAGTCATTCAAATATTCTTAAAAACATTCTTATGAAAAATCAACAAGACATCGGATTAGCATTTTTACGAATTGGTATTTCGCTTTTAATGATTACCCACGGTTTTGGAAAATTTCAAACCCTCATCGCTGGCGGCGATATTCAATTCGTCAACTTTTTCGGATTAGGAACTAGTTTCTCTATGTTCTTAGCTGTCATCGGCGAATTGATCGCCCCACTTTGCATTGCACTTGGATTTTATACCCGCTGGGCTGCGCTCATAGCGGCTTTTACCATGGGCGTTGCAGCCTTTTATATTCATGCTGCCGATGCTTTATCCGATAAGGAACTTGCACTTTTATATTTTATCGGCTTTGCTTCTATCTTCTTTTTGGGTGGAGGGAAGTATTCTTTGAACAAGAAATAAGCTTCAAGCCTCAAGAAGCTGCAAGCTACAAGCAGCAAGAAGCCTCAAGCCTCAAGAAGCTTCAAGCCGCTAGACTCATGCTTCAAGAAGCTTCAAGCCTTGGGGTTAAGTTGAAGACGAAGGCGAGTCCGATAGCTATCGGACCTTCACTCTTGTAGCTAAAAAAAGCTTGCGTGGGGCTCCCTTCGACAGGCTCAGAGCAAGTGTAGCTTGTAGCTTAAAGAACCATCATCTTCGCCCTAAACACATGCTCCCCCTGCCTCAATTCAATAAAATGCATTCCGGATTTTAAGTTGTTGAGTTCGATGTATAATTCTTTTCCTTGTGCATTGATTTGACTTCGAGCAATCAATTGCCCCATCTCATTGTAGAAACTGATTTGTGCCAGTCCTCTTAGTTGATCGGGAATCAGTAACCAGCAATTTTCTTTCGCTGGGTTCGGATAGGCAACAAGGTTAGTTCTTGCTCCACTCACATCTCCCAAACCAACCAGTGAACATGTGCCAGGCAAGAAAGTATCCAACCATGTTGAACGATCATTGATCCAGTTTTTTAATTCTTGTTTTACACCGGCATAATCTACAGGTACCGGAGAAGGATTTGGCCAAACGTAAACACCGAGAATAGGCCATTGATTAAAATTTCTTTGTTGACTTTCATCTAGCAAAACTCCTACGCTATCTATCCAGTTATTCAAATTCGCAGTCGAGAGAATAGTATTTCTTAAATCATCCCATCTGCAGCGCAATGTATTTTTAAAATAATTATCGGTTATTAATTTATACCACCAAAAGGGAACTTGACCTGAACCGGTGTTGATCGGGTACTGATAAGCGTATCCACTGGTAACATCTCCTCCATAATAATCTGCATTTCCCCAGGCAATATCGTAATCCCAAACCGGACCCATCTTAAACAATCCACCATTGCTGTTTTTGTCTTTGTAAAAAAATGTGCTGATGCGATACCCATCTACATTTTTACTGAACTCACTAATGATAAAAAAATCCACCCAAGAAGCTACGTCAACAAATTTTCTATATCCAATGGCGGGATCTGCAAAGTTGGGTCCGTACAATGCGTTTTCAAAACTATCGCAAAACGATTTTATATATTGTACTTGTACTGGTAAAATTTCAGTTACATCCGGATATTCATGTTGGATTAACGGCTTTGGACCACCGTTAGGAGGGTTGTACAAAGAATACCATCCTCCGCCGGCTGAACCTGTAGTTTTATCCACTTTTAGTATATACCCACCCGTTAGATCATCTCCCGTAGTATCAGCTGGCGTAAGTTTAGCAATATCTACTCTTCCTTTATCTCTTTTTACTTTTTCTAGAAAAATGTAAATGCCCATGTATTGCCCGTTAATGAATACTTCGCAATATTGAACACGTGAAGCATAATTCCCCATCTGTTTAAAAAGGTCGTATGAAAGAACATTGCGCATAAAAGTTTTATCCGTATAGCTAGCATTCAAGACCCAATCACTTTCACTCGGCATTCCAAATAAAGAAGTGTCCATATCATTTCCAAGTGAATCCCAAGTCTCGACTCCGAAAGATTTTTTAGGAAAGCCTTGTGAGCTAGAACCACGGAATTCAATGCCGATGTTTCCGTTGAAAGCGATAGAAGTATCGTTTAAATAATTTCTATTGCCCGGACCATTGTCTATGATTTGCATGTTGGCCAAAATTTTAGGATCATCAACGATCGATTGCCCATTAGTATTAATTTTAATGATGGGCAAATTAGAAGAAGAAAATGGAAAGCCCATATAAGGATTACTACCAAAAGTGATGGTCCAACTTACGAGTGTACCGGAGTAAAATGGTTGAGAGGTATCATCAATAAACAATTGCCAAATGCCATTTGGATTTTGTGAATTATTGGCAGTATACAAGAAACCTTCCGGTCGGAAAGAACCATTAAAAGGAGCAGAGGCGCCTACGATTAAAGTCGAAACTGAATCATAAAAACAAGTGTTGCTGTAATTATTTCCCGAACCACCATTGTGAGTACTTAGCTCTATGTACGTACTGTCGGGAGTGATTAGCCAAATGTCAAGATCTGAAACATTGTTATGTGAGATGTTAATGCAAACATTGATGAGTCCGAAGGAGGAATCAATTGATGTGGGCATTAAGCCTGCTGCAAGCGGGAAGCTGATAGTCGTTCCATTATTTGGAATATTACCGGTAGTGCCAACAAAAGTTTGGGCTTGGGAATTGGAATAAATTAGGAGGAGGAGGGCGCAAAGGCGAAGTAAACTTGTTCTCATATTTCCTGACTAAGTTATTTATTTTTTCTGAGCAAATTGTAATTTATTTTAGGTCTGTAGAATTCAGCTCCTTTGCTTAACAAATTTGCTAATGATCCGATCAGTTATTATGTTAAACTTGCAAATCAATTGATTGCCTTTTCATTTTTTGGTGGAAATTCGGATTATAAAATAGTGTTTTGTACCTTTACCTCTTTATAAATCTAAATATGAAAAAATCTGTCGCCGTTTTCGTCTTGCTTTTTAGCGTTTTAACTTCTTATTCTCAAACTGACCCACTACTTATTTCAGGTCCGATGTTGGGCTATTGCGAACATCGATCGGTATTGGTATGGTATGAAGTGAGTCAGAATGTAAAAACGGCAGTATTGCGCTATTGGGAAAAGGATAACATGGAATATTTTTATGAAATGGATTGTTCAGCTCAATTGGGCCAGCCTTATAATCCTATCAAATTTGAATTGGTAAAGCTTAAATTAAACACCACTTATAATTATGAAATTGTGCTTAACGGAAAAATTATTCCTGCATCACGCATGAATTCATTTACCACAAAACCACATCAGGCAAATCCAGCTTCTGATCCGGTGAACTTTTCTTTTCTAGCAGGCTCTTGCGTTTACTTTAATGATCCGGTTTTGGATGCTCATGGTGATCCCTATGGGCAAGACACCTACATATTGAGAAGTATGGCAAGCATGTCATCCAGTTTTATGTTGTGGTTGGGTGATAATTTGTATTTGCGTTCTTCTGACTACGGTTCTGCAGCCGGAATTAATTATCGTTATTCTCAGCAAAGAAGAGCTTCGGAGTTAAGCGAATTATTAGCCTCTCGCCCCAATTATGCCATTTGGGATGATCATGATTATGGCAATGATAATTCCGATCGTTCTTTTGAATTAAAATCGACTTCTCAATCTATATTTAAAAAATATTGGGGAAATAAATCTTACGGCAATGAAGAAGATCAAGGTATTTATTCTTCTTTTTCATGGAGCGATGGAGATTTCTTTTTGATGGATGATCGTTCGCATCGTGCACCCAATCTTTTGAAAGATTCTATCAATGGAAAACCAAATTGCGATAAAACATTTTTTGGCGAGCAGCAATTGTCTTGGCTAAAAGATAAATTATTGAGCTCAACTGCAACATTTAAATTCATAACTGTCGGCAATCAAGTGTTGAATCCGATTGCAGAGAAAGAGCATTATCGCGATTATTCATGCGAGTTTAATGACTTAATAAATTTCATTGTAACGTATAAAATTGAAGGCATTGTTTTCTTGACTGGCGATCGTCATTTTTCAGAGATCATCACCATGCAACCAAAGGGCGGATACAAGATGTACGATTTCACTTGCTCTCCGCTTACTTCCAAAGTGAAAGAAATATCAGCAAAAGAAAAATTGAATCCAACGCGTATACCGGAATCATTGGTACTAGCAAATAACTTTTGTCGCTTTGATATTAGCGGTCCGCGCGGCGATCGTACTATCAAAATGGTTTCTATTGATAAAGCTGGAGTTATTCTTTCGAGTTTTATGTTGAATGAAAAGGAACTGAAGATGAAATAAGCTGCAAGAGTGAAGGACTACAACTTCGTCTTCGCGATAGCTATCGGGCTCCAGCCCAAGGCCTCAAGCTACACTTGCCCTGAGAGAAGTCAGATAGCTTTCTGACGAAGGGAGCAGCAAGAATCATCAAGCTTATCGTCCCTGATTAAGAAAATCTTCGATTTTCGTTCTAATTCTATTTCTTTTTCTTACGTGATTTTCTCAGTGATCTTTGTGCAAAAGCTTAGTGACCTCTGTGGTAAAACTGAAGCCAATCTTGATGGTGAATTATTTTGCTTTTCAAATACATTAACTAAATTCTAGAAATACTTCACATTCAATTTCAACACTTTTCGAATTAATAATACTCCCTAGGCTAAAATCCAATTCACTTAACTAAATTTGAACATTAAATCCCAAAAAAATGACTTATAAATTAATAGCATCTGCATTGATGGTTACCATGTTTGCAACACTTGGATTACAAGCTCAAAAACTGAATTATCCTAAAACCGCCAAGGGAACTACTGTTGATGATTATCACGGTACAAAAGTGAGCGATCCTTACCGTTGGTTGGAAATTGATACGGCTGAAAATGTAAAACAATGGGTAGAGGCCGAGAATAAAGTGACGAATGAGTATTTATCAAAAATTCCTTTTAGAGATGGATTAAAAAAACGTTTGACAGAAATTGTTAACTACGAAAAGTTTTCTGCACCGAGCAAAGTAGGCGAGTATTATTTTTTCAGTAAGAACGACGGATTGCAAAATCAATCGGTGATTTATTATCAGAAGGGAATTGAAGGAACTCCCATGGTGTTTATTGATCCAAATAAAATGTCGAAGGAAGGAACCGCTGCAGTGAGTATGCTAGGCTTTAGTCATGATAAAAAACACATGGCTTACGGAATTAATCAAAGCGGTTCCGATTGGCAAACGATTAAAGTAATGCAAGTGGAGGGAGCAAAAACTTTGAGCGATGAATTGAAGTGGGTAAAATTTAGTGGAGCATCCTGGTATAAAGATGGCTTCTTCTATTCTCGTTATTCCACTCCCGATAGTGGTTCTGAATTTAGCGCCAAGAATGAAGATCATCAGATTTGGTATCATAAGTTGGGAACGAAGCAAGAAACGGATCAGTTAATTTACAGAGATAAAGAAAATCCTTTGCGTTATTATGGATCGCAAGTGACCGAAGACGAAAAGTATCTTTTTATTTATGTTTCACAAGGTACCTACGGAACGCAAGTTCTTTACAAGGATCTCAGCCAGCCAAACATGGAACCAAAAATGTTATTCAATGGTTTCGAATACGAATATGGAATTGTTGAAAATGTTGGCAGCAGCGTGATCGTAAGCACGAATCATGGCGCGGCAAATAATCATTTGGTCACTTTCGATTTGAATGCATTTAATCAGGATGTTGATTATACTAAATCATGGAAGGTGTTGGTGCCGGAAACGAAATCACTTTTAGATAATACTTCTTCTGCAGGTGGTAAATTGTTTTTGAATTATTTGGAAGATGTGTCTTCGCATATTTATCAATACACTTTTGAAGGAGTGAAAGAACATGAAGTTGAACTACCATCCATTGGTACAGCCGGTGGCTTTGGTGGATATAGAGATGACAAAGAAGTGTTTTTCACTTTCACATCGTTCACCTATCCTCCAACGATTTACCGTTATAGTATAGCCGATAAAAAAGCAACAAAGTTCCGCTCATCGGATGTGAAATTTAATCCCGATGATTATGCGACGGAACAAGTTTTTTATCAGAGTAAAGATGGAACGAAGGTGCCGATGTTTATTGTTTATAAAAAGTCAATTAAACGCGATGGAAAAAATCCAACTTTACTGTATGCTTATGGTGGATTCAACGTGAATTTGAATCCGGGTTTCAGTGCTTTGCGATTGGCCATGTTAGAGCAAGGTGCTATTTTTGCTATGGCAAATATTCGTGGAGGTGGTGAGTATGGCGATGCCTGGCATAAAGCGGGAATGTTATCTAAAAAGCAAAATGTGTTTGATGATTTTATCGGCGCAGCAGAATATCTCATCAAAGAAAAATATACATCAACTTCATATCTTGCAGTACAAGGTGGATCGAATGGTGGTTTGCTCATTGGTGCTGTAATCAACCAGCGCCCTGAATTGTTTAAAGTAGCATTTCCACAAGTAGGAGTAATGGACATGCTTCGTTTTCATAAATTCACCGTAGGTTGGGGCTGGGTAGTAGAGTATGGATCGAGCGATACCTTGGCGCATTTTAAAAATTTGTACGGTTATTCTCCAGTGCATAATATAAAGCCTCAGGAGTATCCTGCTGTGATGGTGACTACTGCCGATCACGACGATCGTGTGGTGCCTGCTCATTCCTTTAAATACATTGCAACACTACAGGAAAATCAAATGGGAAACAATCCTGTCTTGATTCGTATTGATGTTAAAGCCGGACACGGTGCCGGAAAACCTTTGAGTAAAACCATTGATGAAGTAGCCGATGCTTATTCATTTATGTTTTATAATATGGGCATTACGCCGAAGTGGTAAATTTAATTCAGAGTTCAGAGTTCAGAATTCAGAATTAAATTTGCATAAATTCGGAGGACGAATGTGAATTTTTATTAGGGATGAAGAAATTTATTAGATAAAAAATGTCAAAAGTATTACTGCTTGGATCGGGGGGTCGTGAACACGCATTTGCGCGCGCTTTAGTGATGAGTAAAAATTGTTCTCAATTATTTATTGCTCCCGGAAATGCAGGTACTGCTTCGGTAGGAACTAACGTGGACGTATCTCCGAATGATTTTGAATCTGTTAAATTATTTGTTCTTGAAAATAAAATTGATCTGGTTCTGGTAGGACCTGAAGATCCTCTCGTCAATGGCATTGTTGATTTTTTTGAGGGAGATAATGGGCTAAAACATATTCCGGTGATAGGTCCTTCAAAAATGGGAGCACAACTGGAAGGCAGTAAGGAGTTCTCGAAAGATTTTATGAAGCGCCATGGAATTCCTACAGCAGGCTATGCAAGTTTTACTTTTGCAAAATTAGAAAATGGTTATCGTTTTCTGGAAACTTTAAAGCCGCCTTATGTTTTGAAGGCAGATGGTTTGGCCGCAGGGAAAGGTGTTTTGATCATTGATAATTTGCAGGAAGCAAAAGATGAATTGAAGGCCATGCTCGGTGATGCAAAGTTTGGCAAAGCCGGAGAGAAGGTGGTGATTGAAGAATTTTTAGATGGCATTGAAGTTTCCATGTTTGTATTGACGGACGGAAAAAACTATAAAATTTTACCGGAAGCAAAAGATTATAAGCGCATCGGTGATGGCGACAAAGGATTAAATACTGGCGGAATGGGAGCCGTGAGTCCGGTCCCTTTTGTAGATGCAAGATTTGTGCGAAAAGTAGAAGAGCAAATCATCCAACCTACAATAAACGGATTAGCCAAAGAGAACATCAATTACCGAGGATTTATTTTTATCGGATTGATGAATGTAGGCGGCGAACCGAAAGTCATCGAATACAATTGCCGCATGGGCGATCCCGAAACGGAAGTCGTAGTGCCGCGCATTCAAAATGATTTTTTGGAAATGATGTTGGCAACAGCGAATCAAAGCTTAGATAAAATTGATTTCAAAATCGATCCTCGTATAGCCACCACCGTGGTGATGGTATCGGGTGGTTATCCGGGTTCATTCGAAAAAGGATTTCCAATAAGCAATCTGGACAAAGCCGGAGATACACTCGTATTTCATGCCGGAACGAAAATAACAAACAATGAAATTCTATCAAACGGAGGTCGTGTATTAGCACTTACCTCATTAGGAAACTCAATAGAAGAAGCCCTCGAAAAATCATACGCCGCTGCGCGCATTATTAATTTCGATTATGCCTATTACCGAAAAGACATCGGTCAAGATTTAATCTCCTATAAAAACGATCATCAATGACCCCGTAGGGGTCACATGTTTCTAACAAACGACATCATAGTAAACCACGACCCCGTAGAGGTCACATGTTTTTAACAAACGACATCATAGTAAACCACGTCCCCGTAGAGGTCACATGTTTCTAACAAACGTCATCACAATAAACCATAACCCCAAAGGGGTCACATGTTTCTAAAAGCAGCTATAAAAAATATGATCTCGCAAGTTTCTAACAAACGACATCAAAGTAAACCACGACCCCGTAGGGGTCACACATCGCTCCCATGATTCAAAAAACCCGCGCCATCGTTCTTGATGTTACGCCATTTGCCGAGGCGAGCATCATTGTGAAAGCGTACACGGAAACCATGGGACTGCAAAGTTTTTTAGTGAACGGCGTGCGCAAACCCAAAGCCCGTTTTGCCAACAATCTTTTTCAGCCGCTCACCATCATCGAAATTGTTGCGTACATCAAAAAAGCCGGCGGACTCCATCGTGTTTCCGATGTTTCAGCGGCACCGCCCTTGTTACATATTCCCTATGATACCATCAAAACCACCATCGCATTATTCCTCGCCGAAATTTTATATCGCTCCATCAAAGAAGAAGAAGCCAATCCCGATTTATTCGGCTTGTC